>Ga0326514_10003285_pt1 | contig 10295 bp, 7 predicted proteins | sample 3_2548_0518_D_FD_203653 | JGI IMG/M metagenome (GOLD analysis project Ga0326514, IMG submission 203653) | Bovine rumen microbial communities from UC Davis, California, United States - 3_2548_0518 | ecosystem: Host-associated > Mammals > Digestive system > Stomach > Rumen | place: USA: California... | reverse complement strand
CCCTTCGTTCAGCGCTGCCTCAAAGGATTCTGCGTCGCCATAGTCAATCACAACTTCTTCCGGTTCTGAGACATCCTTTTGCTGTGCTTCGGTTGCCTCACTACTGTCGGATTGTGCAGCGGTTCCATTACTGCCGCAGCCATATAAAAGCACGGCAAGGCACATAATAGACAGACAAAGTCCCCATTTGATTTCTTTTAAATAAATCATGATCGTCCTCCACTTTGCTAAAACTTCCCACTTCATACGCAAATATCAGTCGAAATCATTAAAAATGCGTATCACCAATTATTCCTCTATGCAATTCATGATAAATACCATCCACCTCAATATCAAATTACTTTTTGGTCACGCAGCGTAACCTTCCCGAGTACTCATATAAATGATACCTGTTTTAAAATATAAAAATCCCCACCGAATCGGTGGGGAAAATCGTTTTTTTACGTATCATTCCGTTTCTTTTTCCAGCGGCGACAGCCCCTGTTCCTCCAGCATATCATTCACCTTGTATAAATCAAAAATACGGTTATTCAGCGCCACAATGATACACGCATCTCTCTTGTTTTTGGCATACAATTCATTAAATCCGTAGAGCTTTAACGCTTTGTCCGTCTGTTTCCAGCTAAAGTGTCCTCCTATACAGAGACGAATTATAACATCCCTGTTTTTGGTATGCTTCTCCATTCGGATGATCTTACTGCCGTATGATTCGCTGATGTCAGCCGCTATATACACGTCCTTCAATTTGATTCTTTTCTCAGCCAGAACATTCTTCATGTAATAGTAAAATGCTTTCGGATCATCGGTCATAGATGATCTGTTATCCTTTAGGTATCGATCCAGCTGTCCGGGTCTGGTGTTCTCAAGAATCTCATCAAGTTCATCTGTCGGTTTTGGCTGCATGGCTGGCTCCTCTTTTAATTTCATTCTGATCGTTTCTACCATAGCATAACTTAGTTTCCGTTTCAATTGATTTGGCTCGACGTTATAAGGCATAGTTATTAAGAGCGACTTATCAGTCTTATCGCGCAGTGCATGGTGCGAAGCGCTTCCTATTTGCGCATTGTAATCCGCCATCCGATCATTGTACCGCTGAGAATCAATATAATACTTTAACTCAAACTTCCCACTTCATATCTACAATCCAGTCGATATCATTAAAAATGCAATCGGAGCGGCGTCGTCGAGCGGCCGGTACTTTAAATTTTCAAGCATATGCGCCGAAAATTTATTAGTACCGCTGCCAGCGAGACCGAGCGAAAGCGTCCCGACGATGCATTTTTAAATGATGAGACTGATAAGTAACCGCATGTGGGAAGTTTTAGTACTTTATTCTTTCTGATTCTCGCAGAAAAAAATGTGCAAGTGCCTGAAATGTGGTATCCTTAACTTGTCAACAACACCCTCACCGGAGGTACATATGAGCAAAGTAAATTCCATAGAAGAGCTAAAACAAAAATGTGCCGAAAAGAACATGCCCCTTGAAAAGATGCGCTTCTTTATCGGAAAGGACATGAAAGAGCCGAAGTGCTTCGGCGTATATCAGGATGAAACGACCGGCGACTGGATCGTATACAAGAATAAGGCAAATGGCGAGCGCGCCGTCCGCTACTCCGGTCCTGACGAAGCACGCGCCGCGCAGGAAATCTGGGACAAAATCGGCGATGAGATAAGGCTCCGCAAAGAAAGGTACGGCAACCCCTATGAAGAATCTGCCTACCGATCCGCTGAACCGAAAGAACCGAGCATTCTCCCGGGTACACCCATGTCCTCCCTTGCGGGAATCGCAAACTTCATAAGAGAACATATAGCTCTGTCAGTCTTTGTATTCGGTCTGGCTGCATATCTTATCCTGCAGGTAATATTCCCGAGTCAGAAGCGCGGCTACTATCAGGTCGGGGATGCAATATACTATTGTCTCTCGGACAGCTGGTACCTGTATGATGACGGCTGGGTCGTTTCAACTATGCCCGAAGGAAACGTCGATGACTATTATCTGGGCAGCTCCTATTCGCAATCTTACGGGACTTCGAACTTTGAGAATACTCCCTACTACGAGGAGTATCTGGAAGAAAAAGAAGACAATGATAATGACGACGATTATGATTACGATTTTGACACCTGGGATGCAGGTGATACAGACTGGGATTCCGACTGGTAAGTCGGAGTCCTTTTTTTGGGAAAATCCCCCGACTCACCCTGCAACAGATGTCCAAAATTCTGCAATAACCATCCTATTAAATGGTTTGACATATCCTCCCTTTTTGTATAAAATAGCAAATTGACTTTATGAAATTATTACAACACTAATAGGAGAGAATCAAATGAAGATCAAAACTCTCGAATTGATCGACGGCGCAAAAAAAGCAGAAGGATTAACAGTCATTATTGACGTCTTCCGCGCATTCACACTCGAAACCTACCTCTTTGCACAAGGTGCGGAAAAAATATATCCCGTAGGAGAGATGGCGGAGGCATTTGCCCTGAAAGAACAGCACCCCGACTGGCTCCTCTTCGGAGAGCGCGGCGGCGAAAAAGTCGAGGGCTGTGACTATGGCAACTCACCGAGTACAATCGAAAACATTGACTTCACCGGCAAGACGATTATTCACTCCACAAGTGCCGGAACACAGGGCATAATCAACGCAACCGGTGCAGATGAGATCATAACGGCATGTCTTACAAATGCCCGCGCCGTCGCGGAATACATCCGCGCAAGAGACCCGGAAGTCGTATCCCTCGTAGCAATGGGAAATTCCGGTGTCAGACGCGCAAACGAAGACCTGCTCTGTGCAGAGTACATCCAGAGTATCCTGAAGAACGAGCCGATTGCGGTTACAGCGGCAGCTGAGGAGCTGAAGCGCAACGGAGGAGAGCACTTCTTCGATGAAAACAGACAGCATATCTTCCCTGAAGCAGACTTCTACTGCTCAATAAAGGTGGACCGATTCCCGTTTGTAATCAGGATAGAGAAGGACGAGGAAGGCAGATTCGTGGCTTTAAAGTATACTGAGAAAAATCAGTAACGTTTCACCCGGTGATGCAAATTCAGGTTATCCCTAATAAGAAATTATAGAGCAATCTATATCATGGAGAACGTAGTTTCTTAATGACAAAAAACAGCGGCAATCAATGCTTTCTATTACGGAGTCAGCATGATTGCCGCTATTTTATTCTTCATCGCGCACTACTCGTGACGCGAGTCTATGATACGCGCGCAAGTTAATTCTCGTCTACATCGCGAGTGCTTTCTCCCACCGATGTAACTCATATCATTATTTAACAAGCCGCGCATACTCCCTGAGCTTCTGCTTAGCCTCCTCAGTCAGACGCTGCGGCACCTTGATCTGAACTGTCACGTAGAGATCACCGCGATCATTCGGATTCGTGACCTTGGGATGTCCTTTACCCTTAAATCTCAGCTTCGAACCGCTCTGGGTACCGGGCTTTATCTTGCAGCGCAGCTTTCCGGACGAAGTCTGCAAATCAACTTCCCCGCCAAGCACCGCCACATCATAAGGAATATTGATCGTCGCATTGACATCTCCATCGCCCTGCCCGGCAGCAGCTCCGCGTGTTTGACCGCCAAATCCACCGGTCGAACCGCCATACCTTTGTCCGGCAGACCCTCTGTAGGAACTATAGGTGTTGCCATACGAACTGTATCCGGATGATCCCCTCGAACTACCTCCACGGCTGTTAAATCCGCCGCGACTTCCGAAAGCTCTGTTGAGAAGATCATCGATGTCAACATCCGCTCCGGGACCGCCTCCCGTCGATGTATAGCTCCAATACTGCGTGCCGTCCGCGCTTCTTCCGCCGGTCCAACCCTGTCCGCCGAACGGCGACCATCCGGCGCTTCCGCCATATCCGCCGCTTCCCATGCTGCCGTCAAATGCCGCATGGCCGAACTGGTCATACATCTTTCGTTTTTCCTTATCGCTCAGGACAGCATAAGCCTCCGAAGCCTCCTTGAACTTTTCTTCCGCGTTCGGATTATCTTTATTACTGTCCGGATGATACTTCTTGGCCAGTTTCCGATATGCTTTTTTAAGGGCGGCATCATCAGCATTCCGGTCCACTCCCAGAACCTTGTAATAATCTCTTTTTGCTGCCATAAGCGCTCCTCCTAAAATAGTCTAAGTAAAACTACCCGCTTCATACCTGAAGTACAATAGCAATCATTTTATGTAGGTAGCTTAATAATATTCCAGATTTCACCGCTACACAACCTCGCAATGTGAAAATCTTTCTTATTAAAATGGACTGCACACCCCATCGGATATGCAGCCCTATCATACGGGGGATGTATCTCTATCCCTCAACACATTTTATCTCTATCATCTGCCATCAAAACCACCTGACGGCAAATGCGCATTCCGTCTCTCAGTCAGCCCATCCCGTTTCCGGTCCCGACGCATCTCTTGCTTCCTCATGAATCAAAAGCGAGATACGGCCTCATACTTCATACATCCTCTGTGATCGAAGCTGTTTCACAGCCCCGACAAACCTTATTCCATTACTGGATGTTGATGTATTTCTTCTCTTCGACGACCGGTTTTGCTTCCTTCTTCGGGATATCGAGTGTCAGGATACCGTCTTCATACTTAGCCTTGATATCTTCCTCTGTGATGTCCTCACCGACATAGAAGCTTCTCTTGGCTGATCCGTAGAATCTCTCTCTGCGGATGTACTTGCCGTCTGCATTCTTCTCATCCTTATTGGTAGAAGTTGTTGCGCTGATTGTAAGGTATCCATCGTTGATCTCGGCTGTAATGTCTTCCTTCTTAACGCCCGGAAGAGCGATGGAGAGTTCAAATCCATTCTCCAGTTCCTTGACATCTGTGCGCATCAGTTCATTCTGCGGACGAGCCGGAACTCTTGCGAAATCTTTGAACGGATCCTCAAAAAAGTCATCAAATACGTTTGTTCTGAAAATACTGGGCATTAACATAATAAAACCTCCTCTATAACAAATGTTATTTTTACTGATTTATGAACTTCGGAAAGTCTCTTTTGTTTTCCCCTCTCCTTTGTTCTACACGTAATATAACACTTGTTTTAGCACTCGTCAAGAGTGAGTGCTAACATTTTTGTGAACTTTTCGTGAAGAAAAAAGTTATGGCTTTTCTTATGTCTCATGATAATGTTCAGCAAAGTATTCTCTGAAAATAAGAAGTCTTTGTTCTTTAGGCGTTTTTGTTTTTTAGGCATTTTTTGTTTTTTTAGGCGTTTTTTGTTTTCTTAGCAGTATTCTAACATTTGATTTCCTCTTGTTCCAGCTTTATCCCGGCTTCACGCATCTCCCTGTTAGTGTCAGGCAGAATTAGCACTTTTATTCTTCATCGCAGGATTGTACTCGCGGTGAAGCCGGATTTCACTTTGTGCGCGTATAATAGACTCACGTCACGAGTATTGCGCGATAAAGATTCAAGTCTCGCTGCGTGATCGCTAGTAGTAAAAAAAGAACAAATCCTATAAATAAAAGACCAAAAGTTTCGTGGGCGCTTCCATTTCCCCCGCTTTTTATGGTATAAGATTCCTGTAACCGTCACTTCCCCGGGTCGATCTGCATTTCTCGCAATTGGCACTCATATACTGTTTCTGCCGATTGAATTTCAGTCACTCCCCCATCTATACCGCGTATCTCGTGAAGCTCACATGGATAAATCCACGTGCTTCCATATGCAGCGCAATCCCGTGCCTTAAGCCGTAATCGACCTGAATACACATTTTTAGGAATCTAAATTATTATGAAGAAAGCAGCGTTTCCATATGACAGCTTACCGGATCTTAATGAATTGCCGGATTTTCTTAAGAATAATAAAAGGGCGAACGCTAATTTTAGCCACCCCCTCCTTAACATGATATCTGCCGATCAGCTCATCGAGAGATATTCGGAAGTATTCCCCGATACATACGGTGCAGACCGAATTTTTATTGACTATTTCATCACAGATGCGATGCAGTCCGATTTTCCGCTAATAGCACGTGATTTCTATATCCATGAATTTGCAAATTTCCCGAACTATGAGGATGTACTGTCTCCGGATATAAACAACTATTCAGAACCTCCGGAACAGATGTTTATCCGTCTCACCCTGGCTCTTATGGTGAACGCTCTGCATAGCGGAAGCGAATACACGAAAGCGCTGTTTCTCTATTTGTACAAGACTTATTACAAGCAGGAATACAAGACACTTAAGCGCTTCCGCTCCATTTCACGCGATGAACTCCTTTCACTGTCTGACTCCGAGGATCGGGATGCATCCTTTATCGGAAATATGGCGAGAATCCTTTTCATAGCAAGGCTGCTTGGCATTGAGATCAATGCTGACTGCCATGTCGTATATGTCCTCTTTAGCAGCATAAGTAACTGGCTTGCAAACAAGGATCGCTTTTCGCTGGACGAAGTAACAGGTGGTCCTTATAAAGAATGTCTTAGGGAAATCGAGGAAAATTTCGATTCTAAAAAGCTGTATTCTCTTAACAGGAAAATGGCAAGGTACCTGGGAAATGTGCTGAAATGGCTCGGGTATTCTCCCGACTTCACGATTATGTGTGACGACAATGGCAGGGGAATCAACGGCAATCTTGGAATCACCCTTTCCATATTAAAGAAGACCTTCCCTAACAGGGAATTTTCAGCCGAGGAACTGACTGTCTACGCCGCGATTCTGCATTGTGCCAGCGCACTGGCCTGCAATACGGACCGTCTGGAGGAAGTACTTGAAGTGCTTTTTTACGGAGAAGCCGGAACATATTATTATGATGATTATCCTCCGTTGTTTCATCCGAATGAGGTGGTGGCTGCGAACGCCGTGAAACCCGGAAAGCCGCAGAAAGCCCGTCAGCCAAAGAAGCCCGAACCGAAAATTGAACACGAGAATACCCAGTATAGCGAGAATGTCCTTCTTGACGAAATCAATATGCTCCGCAGAAAAGTTCATAAACTGGAGTCGGACAATTACAGCCTGCGCGCTGAAATCGCAGACAGAAAAAGGAAAGATGAAGAGCTTCAAGCTGTAAGGCAACAGCTTGAAGCGGCGAACAGCGAGCTGGTTTCACTGAGGGATTACGTATACAACCTGACAGAAGAAGACAGTCCGATTCAGGAGGAAGACATTAACAGCATGAAGGAAGCCATAGCAAAGCTCAGGATCGTAATCGTCGGCGGTCATGCCAACTGGAGAGCAAAGATGAAGAGAGAATTTCCCAACTGGACTTTTATCAGGCCGGATGCAAGCGGTTCCACGGACGCGTCAATTGTCGATAAAGCAGACCATGTATATTTCTTCACTGATACAATCAGCCATTCGAGATATTATCAGTTCCTGAACGTTGTCCGCGAGAAAAAAGTAGATTTCGGATATATCCATGGGGTTAATATCGAGAAGAACATCCGGGATATTTACAGAGATGTGAACGATTATTAAGCAATTTTTAGCACTCGCTAAGAGCGAGTGCTAACTTTTTTGTCAACTCTGACACCTTTTTCATTCCGTTCTCCATATTCACCTTATCCGGAAATAATGAACTCCCCTACATGCCTATCATATCGCAATGTAAAGTACAGCACCATTCTCTGTAAACTACATAAATCCGCCGGATTTTTCTCTGTTTATCACTATCCGATCACCTCTTGTTCCAACTTTAACCCTGCTTCAAGCATTTCCCTGAAAAGTTCCTTTTGATCGCAATAGAAGGGATCCTCCATCATCTCCTGCAGCAAAACCCTGTCGTGCTCCGTGAGTTCTCTACCGGATTCCCGGTACTGCCTGTAAGTCTCAAGATCCATCCGATACAGTTCTATTTCGAGACCTGTTCCTTCAGTTAGTGTTTTCCAGATGCGGAATCCCCCGCAGTCGATATCTCCGTAATGCATGAATTCAGCAGCAGGATATACCTCATGAATATGCCGGAGAAATTCCCGCTTAATTCCATTCGCGTATCCGCCCAGATAAATCACAAGAGTTTCTCCGGATTCTTCTTCGCCGAATCCGCTCCCGCACGCTTCTTGATTAGCAACCGATCTGTCTATCCTGAACTGATGGAATGTGGTCAGATTCTCTATCGTAAGAACCCGGGAAATCTCTCTATGCGTGTCCCACTCAATCCTTAAAACATCCTCTTCCGTAATGCCAATACCGCCGGGAAACATTTCAGCCCAGAGGCCGCCCTTAATCATGATCCAGGAAGGATTCCTATAAATCAGGAACTCCTCCAGCACTTCCTGTAAAGATAATCCGCGCAGCCTTCCGTCGCATTCGAAATCCGCGATGATTCTGGCCGCTGCAGAAAGGTCACGTTCAGCAATCTTTGAATCATTAAAACAGGAAATTGAAAACTGCCGGAGGAACTGAGCCGAACGGTTCTGCATAATTCGGGACGCGAGATAACAGATTCTTTCCGCATGATCTATGTGTTCAATATCGAGATACTGCTTCACCGAATATCCCCGGCTCAGTCTTTGCCTGATCCATTCTGCAAATGCAGGCAGCTGCTCTCCATACCCCTCGACTATTTTCAGTATTTCTGCCTCTTTATCACTCTTTCGGGTGCGATGAATCCTCCTGTAAGCTTCCTCTGCATTTTCCTGTACAAGTACACACTTTTCCAGTATCTGTCCTTCATGCCTCTTTTTCCAAACCAGTGTGATTAGACCGGCATTTTCAAGTTCCAGAAGCTGACTGTGGACGTTCTCATACTCCATTCTGCTCTCGTCAAAATACTCAGGGATATCCTTTGCGTTCAATTTGTACGCAATAGCAATATTCCTTTTATTTTCTCCTCTGGACAGAGAACTGCGTTCATACTTATCCAGAAGTTTCCCCAATACATAGTCGTCATATCTTTTCATGCAATCTCATCCTGTTCATGCACTGTCGCGCGAAAAATCCTCCACATAGCTATGTTCCCCATCCTGAAGAACCAGCAGCACCTGATCCACTGACGGAGCTATGTACTGAATCTTCTCGGGCGGAGCGGATACGATCAGCTGCAGATTCGAATTATTGATGAAAGACAGAACACCGTCAATGCGGGCGTCATCCATATTATTGAACGCCTCATCCATCATGACCAGTCCAACAGAATCACCGCCGATCGCCCCTTTGTAGAGCTGCATGAACGATGCGGCAATTGTAATATAAAACGGTGTCTGCGTTTCGCCGCCGCTCTTTTCCCTACTTACCTTGGAGTAGTACATATAGGTACCATCGTCCGATGTAATCTTTATATCATAATCCATATAGGTACGATAGTCCGTGTATTCCTGAAGGGTCTTCGCGCTCTGCTCATCGTCAATAGTCAGTTTTTCGAAAAGCTCCTCTATCACTTCCCTGTGATTCTCACTAAAAGCACCGCTGAAGATGGAATTTCCTTCCATAACATTGAAGTCATCCATGATCATATTGTAATACTTCTTATGTTCTTTTCTGGGAAAATACTGAAACTCATACTGTTCCCTCGAGAAATGAATTTCCTTCAAAGACTTGTTGAGATCCTTGAACTCGTTCTGAGCCTGACGGATATTCTCCTGAAGCCTGGAGAGGAACTGTTCCCTGAATTCCTCCTCGGCCGCGCTTCTTGCCCGATAGACCTTATCTTCATACTCAAGAAGCTGCGAGTTTTTCAGCTTGTCATATTCCGCAAGGAAATCCGGATAACCGGCAAGAGATTCCGGAGCGCCGAAATCATGCTCCGCCTTATAGACCCGCATGAGCCTTATCATCTCCTCCTCCGCCTTCTCCCTAATCGTCTGATTGGCTTTACGATTCTTCTCATAATTGGCCTTAAACTGATAGGGATCTGTATTCTTTGACCGTTCTGTATAATCCCGTTCGCAAGATTCAGCAGTATCACCCAATTTTATGAATAGATCATGAGCAGCTTCGGACTTTTTATCAAATTCCGCCCCCGCTTCTCTAATCCGGAATTTCAGGTCGTCGATTTTCTGTTCGCAGCTTCCGATACGCCTGCTGAACTCCATGTTCTTTTCATCGAGTCTCTGCTTCTCCTTCTTCATGGCCTCGAGCCGGATTCTCTTTTGAAGAACATTCTGGTTCACTTCAAGGTCGCGCATATTTGCTCTGCATTTCTCAAGTTCTGCTTTATGCTTTCTCTGATTCTCAAGTGCGGATAGTCCGTATTTGATCTGAATATCGTAATCCGTGTCAAGGAGCGGAATATACGACTTCAGGATTCGTATCTCCTCTTCCATCCCGTGAATGGCTGCCCGGATCGCTTTGAGCTCTTCCCTCTTCATCTCCAGCTGGATTTTATAAGCTTCCGCT
>Ga0326514_10003284_pt1 | contig 10298 bp, 7 predicted proteins | sample 3_2548_0518_D_FD_203653 | JGI IMG/M metagenome (GOLD analysis project Ga0326514, IMG submission 203653) | Bovine rumen microbial communities from UC Davis, California, United States - 3_2548_0518 | ecosystem: Host-associated > Mammals > Digestive system > Stomach > Rumen | place: USA: California... | reverse complement strand
GAATCCATTGCCAGGCTCTCCAACATGCTGGGAGGCGGCGTCATCGTCCAGCGCTTCGGAGATCTGGAGCGGGGCAGGCGCAGCACTCCGGCCAGGATCCGGGAGGGCATTGTCCAGCCTACCCTCAAGGCGACTCCCGGCGATCTGAGCCTGGTCCTTCCCAAGAGGATCCTGGACGGGATCATCGAGATGATCTACGCCCTGGACAGGATCGCTCCCGGCACGGCCAATGACGATACCCTGCTCTACGGGGTGGAGGTCAAGTTCTACAACATGGAGGTGGAGCTGGACGAACATCTGGAGACGGCCCACAAAGGGCTTTACATGATCGGCGACGGCAGCGGAGTCACCCACTCCCTGTCCCATGCCTCGGCCAGCGGCGTCTATGTGGCGGACCGCATCGCAGAGACTTATAAGATCTGATCCGTGAGGATCCGGAAACCATCCTGCCGGGATGGCTTCCGGGTCCTTTTTCAGTATCTGCGAGAGAGAAAGAAGAGCAGGGGGAAGGGGGAGAAAAGGACAGACAGAAGGGAGAAGAAAACGGGGGACCCGGGGACAAAGCGGAGAGGATTGGCCGGCAGGTCATGGAAAGAGGGGCCTCTATCCTGTATAATAAAGGCAGGATCCATATATGTTTTTCAGATCCGGGAAGAGGAAGCGCCATGTATATACAGATCAAATTAAGCGAAGAATTCGTCAAAAGCCGTTTTTATGACAAGGTCCTGCCCGTGGACGTGCTGGCAGAGGCCCTGAAGAAATCGGACAATATAAAGATCGTGGATCAGAACAGCTTTGTCCTGACGGTGCGGGTGGACGAAAAGGTCCTGCCCCCCGAAAAGCTGGGGGAACTGACAGTCTCTGTTCTGGCCAAAGCCTATGACATGAAAAAGGAGGAGGCCAAAGCCGCCTTCGAAATCTTTGCGGCTCCCGACGAAGCCATTGAGAAGGCCGGAGAGGCGGAAGAAGAGGAAGCTCCGGAGGAGCGCTCCTCCATGGAAGAGATCCGGGGCCTGTTCGGAGCTTCCCAGTTCATTGACCTGTGCGAGGAGATCCACGCCATGGCCGGAGGCCTGATCCGGGAGGACGCCAGGGATACCCTGATCGCCAGGTCCTATCTGATGAGCAGCGACTCTCCCGAGGTGCTGAGCCTGTCCCTGGACCTGTTCGCGGGCCTTCTTCGGGAGGACGCCCTTTTCCCTGCCGCCAGGGTGGTCAGAAGAAAGGTGCCCCTGTCCAGCATGATGCAGATGTCCATGGGCAAGAACGCGGCAGAGAACATCCTGGGCAACAACCAGACCCAGGACGTGCTGGAATCCTTCAGCTCCTCCATCGTCCTTTCCTCGGATATCATCGTCAACCTGGACATCAGCGAATGGACCGAAAGGATCGAGGCCCCCGAATTCCGCCAGTTCCTGGACTGCCTGCAGGAAAACACCGACAACGTGATCTATGTCTTCAGTGTTCCCTATCTGGAGCAGAGCGTTCTGGAGAGGATCGCGGCCGTTCTGGGAGAAAGCATGCAGATCCGGACCATTACCTTTGTGCCCGCCTCCATTTCGGAGCTCAAGTCCCTGGTGGAGGAGGAACTGGACAGGATGGAGCTGACCGCGGACGAGAGCGCCTGGCAGACCTTCTATGAAAGGATCGCCGAGGAAAAGTCGGAGGGCCGTTTCCAGGGGATCCGGTCCGTGGACCGGATCTTCGACGAGATGGTCTACGCAAGGCTCAGGGCCGCCGCCGGAGGGATCCGGCCGGAGAGCCGGGTCATTACGGCAGAGGACCTGAAGGACCTGGTCAGGAGCCGCCTCTGGAACAAGGGCTCGGAGGAGATCCTCCGCTCCATGGTGGGCTTTGAAAAGGTGGAAGAGCAGCTGCGGGAAGCCTGCGGGGCCCTCACGGGGACCGAGGCTCTTTCTTCCGGCATCTTCTTTGAGGGAGAGAGCGGGACCGGCCGCAGCACCGCGGCCAGGATCATGGCTGTCATGCTGCGGGAAAAGGGCTTTCTGGAAAAGGGACTTTTATTCGAGCACAGGTCCTCGGACCTGGTGGTGCCCGGGGCCGGCATGACCGTTCCGGCCGCCATGGTCATCTGCCGGGACGCCCGCGGATCGGTGCTTTTCATAGACGATGTCGATGCCTTCCTGGAAGAGGAGGAGGCCCGGAAGGGGGTCCAGGGAAGAGAGGAGAGTTCCGAACGGGACAGCTTTGTCATGGAGGCGGACAGCAGAGACTTTGCCTTCAAGGCTGTCAATGTCCTGACTACCTTTATGGAGACCCATCCCAGGGACTGCCTGGTGATCTTCGCGGGGGACGAAAAGAAGCTGGAAAAGCTCAGGACCAGGTATCCCCATCTTTCCGCCTGCATTTCCAGGGTCATCCGGTTTGAAAATTATCCGGCGGCCACCATGGCGGGCATCTTCCTGCAGATGGTGGAAAAGAGCGGGATCCGGAAGGAAGAGGGCCTGAAGGAGGACGTGGAAGCCTATTTCGGCGCCCTGGACTATAAGACCCTGAAGCCGGTAGGGGCCAGATTTATCCGCAATCTCTTCGAGAAGACCAGGTCCCTTTCGGGGCTCAGGGCCCAGCTGGAGGGAAAGGAAGAGGCGGAGATACTCCGCGCAGATTTCCGCACGGCCTGCAGGGAGAGGGACGAAGGAATGAATGACAAGGCCCGCAGCCGGTCCAGGTACGGGTTCGGCACCTGACGGGAAAGGAGGCTCCCATGGCAGAATACTCTACCGAAATGGCAGCGGCCGTAAGCCGCTACCTGGATATGAACAGGATGCGCAGCCGTTTCGACAATGACAGCGGCAGCTTTTATATTACCCTTCCCATGGAGACCAGGCTCAAGCAGATGGATATGGAGATCAGAGTGGGGGCTTCCACCCTGATCTCCGAAGTGCGGATCCCTCTGTCCTGCGAGAGCGGGGCCGTCCGCTCCGTCATGGAGTTCGTTACCAGGCTGAACGCCGCCCTGGATTTCGGAGGCTTCGTTCTGGACGCGGACACAGGGGACGTGTCTTTCCGCTTCGGCCTGGACTGTGCCGGTATCCGGCCTTCCTATGACATGATCGATCATCTGGTGTCATTGCCCATGATCATCCTTGGCACCTATCTGGACGCCCTTATTTCGGTCATGCTGGGCTATGCGGAGGCAAAAAAAGCGCTGCAGGACGCAGCGCTTAAAAGTATCAGCAGTGACTGATGCAGTATCTGATTTATAAATGACGACCGTGGGTCATACTCTGGCAAAGAGCTTCTGCCAGAAGCCCATGGACTGGGGGACTGTCTGGGAGTCCTGTTCCGATGCGGCGGACAGCTCCTGGACGGTCTTTCTGATTTCCGCGGGAGTGACGGAGCAGCCCTGTATGTAACGGGGCTCTCTGTGATAGCAGTCCATCAGATAGAAATCGCCTCTGACCCGCATGCGGTAGGCCAGCTCGGATCCCATCAGATAGAGGGAGTCATCTTTTCTGGGAGTGCGGAAGCAGACAATGGCCTGGAAAAAGTCGATCAGATCCTCCGCCATGGCAGGATTGGCCACGGTCAGGATCATATGGACCCCTACTTCGGGACCGAAGGAGAGAATGTCCGACATAAGGCGGGACAGCTCCCTGCGGCGGTGGGCCATAATAGCGTCTCCGTCACTGATGACCATGATGATGTGGTCCATGGATCCCTGATAGTCATAGACGGTGCCGCATCCGGCAGCGGCTATGATCTCCAGCCGTCTGTAAACGATCTCCAGAAGATCGTCCAGGGCCGACCGTATGACGGCCTCCTCCGAAAAATGACGGACATTGGTCAGAGGGCTGAAGGGTGAGAAGCTGACGGAGGATCCGCTGCAGAGCCAGAGGGATACATCGGAGGGAGCATGGTTCAGGAGAAGAGAGAGGGCCGCTCCGTGAAGGAAGGTCTCGGCTCCGGAAGCCCTGCCCGCGCAGACCAGAAGATGGGGGGTCGCCACATCCGTCAGGTCCACAAAGACCCTTTCCCTTTTCAGGGACATGCCGGCCGCGCAGGGCAGGCCGTGGGAAGTGTTGTAAGCGTCCGACACCAGGAGGTCTCCCAGCCATACGGCGTCGTTCTGCCAGGGAATATCAATGTATACCTTGCCGTTATGGGGATATACGGCTGCGTTTTTCTGCTCGAAGATGACTCTGTAGTAGGATCTGAGAGTACAGAGCTTTCTGGCGTCCTCCGCACTCTTTGGAATGATGATGAATCTGGTCATGGAAGGTCCCTGGAGCTTGGAGATCTTCCTGTAACGGATACCGTTCTCGGACAGGAGCTCCATGAATTCCTCTTCATAGGGGCCGAGACTGCGGCGCTTCCACCTGGTGTGGTAACGAAGAAACCCGGTAAAGTCGGGCACAATATATTCGGACATATATAGGAATCCTTTCTCTGAAAGGCGTGAATATCTTAAAAAGGGTCTAACCCTGCACAGAAATATATTTTAGCATTATTTTTTGAAAAAGAAATGTAACATTTTTAAAATAATGTATTAAATTTGCTTGACATTTCGGTAAAATGTTGTGAATTCCCCAAATTGGCCCGGGAATTCCTCTCCCCTTGGGGCTCTGGGATGCTATAATAGCCCATAGCCCCCGGAAGGGGAGCGAAAGAGGCAGGAGGATCGGGACCTTGATCAGAATGGCGGGACTGGACCTGGACGGGACGCTGCTGAGGCAGGACAAATCCATATCGGACTACAGCAGAGAGGTCATAAGGAGAGCGGCAGAAGCAGGGTGCGTCATCGTGCCTGTTACGGGAAGGCCTCTGGCCGGAGTCCCCGCCGCGGTGAAAAGCCTGCCCGGCGTCCGCTACTGCATCACGTCCAACGGAGCGGCCGTCTATGACCTGAAGGAAAGAAAGGTCCTCCGGGAGGTCCTGATGGAGAGGGAGACGGCTCTTTCGGTCCTTGCCGCCGCGGAAGGCGAAGCTCTTATCCGGGAGGTCTTTACGGGCGGATGGGGCTACCACATGCCCGGGGACTACGAAATGCTGAAAAAGCGCTTTTCGGGAACGCCGGTCATGTCCTATATCGACGGCAGCCGGAAAAAGACAGACTGTCTGGAAGACTTTGTCCGGGACTGCTCCGGGGGGCTGGAGAACATCTCTGTCATGTGCCGGTGCTTTGAGGACAGGGAGAGAGTCCGGGAGAAACTGTCCCGGGTAAAGGGGATCAACGTGATCCTTCCCTGGAAGACGGATCTGGAGATCACGGACGGGAAAGCCGAAAAGGGAGACGCCCTGCTCTTTCTGGCAGAGAGCCTGGGGATCCTGAGAGAGGAGACTCTGGCGGCCGGAGACAGCGACAACGATCTGAGCCTTCTGAAAAAGGCCGGCCTTGCCCTTGCCATGGGCAACGCCTCGCCCCACATCAAAGAGGCCGCTGACTATATTACGGAAGACAACGAGCACGACGGCGCCGCCAGGGCGATGGAGCGCTTTATTCTGGAGGTAAAATAATTATGTACGGAGCAATACTGGGAGATATCATTGGAAGTCCCTACGAATTCGATTCTCATAACATCAAAACAAAGGAGTTCGAGCTTTTTTCGGAGCGTTCGGAGTTTACGGACGATTCCATCATGACCCTGGCGGTGGCGGATGCCATTATGACAGCGGGAAGGGATGCTTCCGACGAGGAACTGCGAGGGGCCCTTGTGGCGTCCATGCAGACCATAGGCAGACGCTATCCCTTTGCCGGCTACGGCATGAAATTCAGCGCCTGGCTCTATGACGACGAGCCAAAGCCCTACGGGAGCTTTGGCAACGGATCCGCCATGCGGGTCTCCTCCATTCCCTGGCTCTACCAGGACGACTTCGCCAGGATGCTGCATGTGGCCAGGCTCAGCGCCGAGGTGACCCACAATCATCCCGAAGGCATCAAGGGAGCCGTTTCCGTGGCGGCCGCCATCTTCCTGGCCATCCACGGAAAGGACAAAGAGACCATTAAAAAGCATGTGACGAAGGCCTACAAATATGACCTGTCCAGGACCTGCGACCAGATCCGGCCGGACTATCACCATGTAGAATCCTGTCAGGAGACGGTGCCCGAGGCCATGACCGCCTTTCTGGAGGGAAAGGACTTCGAGGACGTCATCCGCACCGCGGTCTCCCTGGGAGGAGACTCCGATACCCTGACCTGCATCGCGGGTTCCATGGCGGAGGCCTTTTTCGGCGTGCCCCAGGATCTGAAGGATACCTGCAGAGATATGCTGACCAGCGATCTTCTGGAGATCCTGGACAGATTTGACGCTGTGCTGGAAAAGGACAGAAAGGAAAGAGAAGCCGATCCGGGAAAGAAGGCCAGATGGGAGAATGCCCTGAATGTTCCGCCCAAGGCGGGTCCGGTCCCGGAAAATATGCGGGTGACCGGAAATGAGATGCTGGAGGAGAAGATCCGGGAATGGAATAAGAACAGGACCCAGGAGGGTTATACGGCCATCCTCGGCACCCTGGCCGCCAGGTGCCTGCAGGGCGCCAGAGTCCTGGTCCCCGCCATGCCTCTTCCCATGAAGGAGGGAGAAAAAGGGGCGCCCCGCCTGCGTCCCCAGCTCCTGAAGGACCGGGACGGAAAGCTCTGGCAGGGCCTCTTTACCAGCGTTGACCAACTGAAGAAGACGGGCAGCAAAAACGGGGCCGTTCTTTCCATGCCCCTGACAGACCTCTTTAAACACGTCCAGGCTTCAGAAAAGGGCCCCGTGACCGTAGCGGGCCTTGTGATCAACCCGGCTGATCCGGCGTCTGCCGTGCAGGTCCCTGTCCGGGCTGTTTCGGATATCCTGCAGGCCGCCGGAAAGCTGGCCCAGAGGACCGGAGCGGCGGGCGGCAACAGGATCACCTTTGTGAAGGGAGACATCCTGAAGGTCAAGGCCGAGGCCATTGTCAATGCGGCCAATACGGCCCTGGCTCCCGGAGGCGGCGTCTGCGGGATCATCCACGGAGCGGCCGGACCGGAGCTTGCCAGGGAATGCGAGACCCTGGGCGGCTGCCAGGTGGGCGGCGCGAAGATCACCGGGGGATACCGGCTGGAGCAGAAGTATGTCATCCACGCCGTGGGACCCGTCTATGACGGAACGGACCGCTGCGCAGGCCTTCTGGCTTCTGCCTATAAGAGCTCTCTGGATCTGGCAAAGGAAAAGGGGATTCATTCCATCGCCTTCCCCGCCATCTCCACCGGCATCTTCGGCTATCCCAAAAAGGAAGCGGCCCGGGTGGCCCTGGGGGCCCTGACCCAGTGGTTCAAGGAGAATGCCTCCTACGGCATGACCATCTATATGGTGGCCTATGACCAGGAGACCTTCGATATCTATAAACAGTTCGCCCCCGAAAAGAAAAACTGACCATCAGATGACCAGGAGCGCCTGTTCGTACTCTGTGCGGACCGGGCGCTCTTTTTCTGTCATAAGGCGGTAGAGAAGGCCTGAGCGGATCTCCAGGGACAGAAGGTCCTGCCAGAGAGGGGCAAGGTCCCCGGGGGAAGAGAGCCTGGTCACAAGAGGAATGTCCGACTTTTCAGAGATGGCCTTAAGGAGGGGGGAAGCCTCCTTTCTAAAGCCCAGGACTCTTGCATAGCCGGCATAGCCCCCCTCCTTCCATCTTTCCAGGTCTTTTCTTTCCAGGCCCAGCAGAAGACGGAGCAGGCAGCGGGAGATCCTGGTATAGGTGACGTTCCTGGTCTTTAAAAGGGCGCAGAAGGAGGAAAAGCTCTCGTAGGAGGGCAGGAGGCTTCTTATGCGGTTCTCCAGGTCCGGCCCGATGTCCGGAAAATCGCAGAGCCTTCCCGGGGCGGCGGATGCCTGCCAGAGGGCGTGGAGAAGGGGACCGGAGAAAAGGTCGGGCGATGCGGGAGAGGCGGAAGATAAAAGGGCAAGGCTCCTTTTTGCGGATTCCGGAAGATCCTCCCGCTCTCCGGAGAGGACGGCCCTCCGAAGGTCCGTGGCGGAGGGGGCGGGGATCCTCTTTACGGCAAGGGGGCGTATGGAGCTGTTCATGGACTGAAGGGCCTTCAGGTACTCAGCGGCCAGAAGGTCGTTGGAGCCGGCCTTTGCAAAATCGTCCAGTCCTTTTCCGGACAGGGCCAGGGACCTGGCGGCCGGATAGGAGAGGCCCTTTTTCAGGCCTTTTGTCAGGGCCGATTTAAAGGCGGCGTCTTCTTCGCTAAGAAGGAGGGCGGCCTCGCTTAAGGATTCGGCGTCCCCTGTTTCCGATCCGAAGCAGAGAATGTCCGCGACGCCAAGGTGCTCCAGCATGGAAACGGCGCCCCCTGCAAAGTATTCCGCACTGCCCGTGGCCCAGGGCAGGGGCAGCTCCAGCACCAGATCGGCTCCCCCCTCCAGGACAGACCGGGCCCTTACCCCGGCGGGAAAGAGGGCGGGCTCTCCCCGCTGGACATAGTTTCCGCTCATGAGGACCAGAAGGAAATCGCATCCGGTCTCCTCCCTGGCTTTCTGCAGTATATATGCGTGGCCCCCGTGGAAGGGGTTGCATTCCATGATGACGGCAGTGACTTTCATCTGTTTTTCTCCTTGCTCCCGGATACAGCTCCGGACCTGCTTAGTATAGCATTTCCGAGAGCGGGTGCGAAGACAAAGAGCTTTCATGAAAGGGCTTACATACCCGCGGCGGCGCCAAATGCGCCCACCGGGGCTCGTGAAAAAAATGACAAAGAATGTATCGGTTTTTGTACTTGATTTTAATACTTTTTAAGACGCCTCTTCTTGTATACAATTTTTGAAAGTAGTAAAATAATCGCATAACAATATATCCTGCAATACTATGCATAGAGAAGGGAGTTTCAAATGGCATTTATTGATGGTATTAAAGACAAAGCCAGAGCTGATGTTAAGAGGATCGTGCTTCCTGAATCCAAGGACAGACGTACCCTGATCGCCGCAGCGCACATCATTGAGGAAGGCCTCGCAGATGTCATCATGGTCGGTAACGAAGAGAAGATCATGGACGGTGCCGGATGGCTGGAGATCAATCTTGACGGCGTCAAGGTCGTAGATCCCGATACAGATCCCAAGTTCGAGGAATATGCACAGCTGCTCTGCGAATTACGTAAGAAAAAAGGCATGACAATTGAGCAGGCAAGAGATCTCCTTAAGAGTGATTATCTTTTCTATGCCGTAATGATGGTCAAGTGCGATGATGCCGACGGCATGGTCGCAGGCGCATGCCATGCAACAGCTGACACCCTCCGTCCCGCTCTGCAGATCCTGAAGACAGCCCCCGGCTGCAAGCTGGTCTCCGGCTTCTTCGTAATGGACGTTCCGGACTGCAAGTACGGCTCCAACGGCTCCTTCGTATTCGCAGACTGCGGCCTGAACCAGGATCCCACTTCCGAAGAGCTGGCTGAGATCGCCTACTCTTCCGCAGATTCCTTCCGCGCCATGATCGGAGGCGAACCTTACGTTGCAATGCTGTCCCATTCCACAAAGGGTTCCGCAAAGCACGCTCTGGTAGACAAGGTCGTGGAAGCCACCAGGATCGCAAAGGAAAGATATCCTTCCCTGGCAGTCGACGGCGAACTGCAGCTTGACGCTGCCATCGTTCCTTCCGTCGCAAAGTCCAAGGCCAAGGGTTCCGAGATCGCCGGCAAGGCCAACGTTCTGATCTTCCCCAACCTGGATGCAGGCAACATCGGCTACAAGCTGACCCAGCGTCTCGGCAAGGCAGAAGCTTTCGGTCCCATGCTTCAGGGTATCGCAAAGCCCGTCAACGATCTGTCCCGCGGCTGCTCCTGGGAAGATATCGTAGGCGTTGTCGCCATCACCGCCGTACAGGCACAGATGGCTGCATCCAAGTAATGATTGCGGAGGTTTAATATGAAGATTTTAGTTATCAACTGCGGTTCTTCCTCTCTGAAGTACCAGGTCATCGACGCCGTTACCGAAGAACTCCTGGCAAAGGGTCTCTGCGAGAGAATCGGCATCGACGGATCCTTCACATATGAGAACGTAAAAGCCGGCCTCGGCAAGGAAAAACGCGATGTGGACATCCCTGATCACAACAAGGGCATCAGCCTGGTGATCGAAGCTGTGACAGATCCCGTCAAGGGCGTTACCACCCTGGAAGAGATCGGCGCAGTAGGACACCGTATCGTCCATGGCGGAGAAGCCTTCACTTCCTCCGTTCTGATTAACGACGAAGTCATCGCAGCCATCGAGAGCGTATCCGATCTGGCTCCTCTGCACAACCCCGCCAACCTGATCGGCGTGAGAGCCTGCCAGGATCTGATGCCTGGCACTCCCCAGGTAGCAGTATTCGATACCGCTTTC
>Ga0326514_10003282_pt1 | contig 10301 bp, 16 predicted proteins | sample 3_2548_0518_D_FD_203653 | JGI IMG/M metagenome (GOLD analysis project Ga0326514, IMG submission 203653) | Bovine rumen microbial communities from UC Davis, California, United States - 3_2548_0518 | ecosystem: Host-associated > Mammals > Digestive system > Stomach > Rumen | place: USA... | reverse complement strand
TCGGGTCGCCCTTGATCTGCAGCGTAGGCAGCTTCCCTCTCTTCAGACTCCAGATGCAGTCGACCTGGATGATGTAGAGAGTTCCCTTCGGAGGCTTGACAGCGCTCCGGTAGGGATGTCCGACCGGCAGGAGGGCATTGTACATCACGCTCGGATAGAGGGAGTTCACATCGAGGACGGTCACGTCGTGAAGTTCCCTGCCTTCATGCTCGGGATTCACATACACCCATCCTCCCTTGTACGCAGGGCGCATCCAGCAATCGTCCTCATGGCTTATCACCGGGAGAAGCTTCCTCCAGGCCAGCGGATAAGCGTTCTTCGGATCCATGAACCGGCACAGCTTCCCTCTTACGTCCTTGAAGGCATCCGAGGACAGAGTCATGCCGACATGGTTGTTCTTCATCTCGCTGGCGATGGCGATGGCCTGTATCTCAGAGTCATGCACACAGTATTCGATCTCTTCCGGTGTCGGCTCATAATCCTCAGGACGGTACATGGCGAAGTTCTCGAGCTTCGCTTCTCCTTCCATCGTCTTCTTCGGGATGTCGTACAGCTCCGCGACATCGTTCAGCGACATCCCGGGGAACTTCTTCAGACCGTCATAGAACTCGGTGTAGATCTTGTGGTCCTCAGACCAGAATATCCTCACCGAGTACCAGATGTTCATACCGTCGATGACCGTGTCGAAGTGCTTCCCATATTCGTATCCCTGTCTGAGGAGCCAGTCGACGATGAAGGACCCATCGAACCTGAGGTTGTAGAAGAACACCCTCTTGCACTGCCATAGCTTGACCTGCTCGAGGAAGGAGAACATATCCTTCCCATGAAGCCTCATCTTCAGGTCGCATCTCACCAGGCTCCATAACCAGACACGGACGTATCCGTCCTTCTTCAGGTTCGCTTCGGTAGTCGTCTCGAAGTCAGCAGACCACACATCCTCCTGCTTCAGCTTCATACCTTCACCTGATCTGCTGCGGAGTCCCTCTCCTTGAGAGGATCTCGGTCATCTTGTTAAGTATCTGCTGCGCGTTCTTCCGTATGTTCGCTTGGATGAGCCAGTCGGAGGTCTCGGACGCTGTTGCCGGTGTTCCCTTCAGCTTGTCCGAATCCGTGAAGAACCTTTCCATCAGGTTCCTGTTGTGTTTCCAAAAATATCTCAGCTCGGCCTCGTTCATGAGGTTGAGCGTAGCTTCCATCTCGTTCGATAAGGTCTCAAGACCTCCGAGGTCGGTCATCTTCGAGATGCCCTTCCTGACACGGTCCATGTCCTCGGTCCCCATGAGATCCCGAAGATTAGCCATGATGTTGCCGCGCATCCTTGTCACACGGACCTTCGTCCCTCTGCCGGTGAAGTTGCTCACCTGCTTCAGGACGGCCTTCTGCGAGACTCCGGCCTCCTTCGCCTTCTGCAGCATCTTGATGCCTTCCATGCTTATCCAGCGCGTCTCCGCGCCGATGGCGACCTTGTAGAACGTGGTCCCGCTTATCTGTTTCTTCGGTCCGAGGTTTGAAAAACTATAGTTCCAGCGTGCCTTCATTTTTTCACACACCAAATAAAGAAAAGGTTTGGATGGTAAAAGGTTTGATGGGTTTGAACTCCGTCGGATTCACCCGGTTCTCATGCCTCGGTATCCATGATGGCGAACTGGAGGTAGTCTGCCTCCTTTCCGTCCTTGGAGTCCTTCGCGTCGATGTGGCGCTTCTCGATGGCGAGCCTGGCACCGGTGATGTCCTCCACACCGGCGGCGACCCACTTGTCTATCTGCCTGGTGAGGGAGCTGGTGGTGAAGAAGGCGGTCTCGTCGCTGATCTTGATGACGTAGGCAGGGTTGCCGAACTTGGTCTTCTCGATCCTTGCGAACTCCTTGACCTCGAAGGTCTCTCCGATCATGGTCGAAGCCGCGACGTAGGTCTTGGCCTCGATCTTCTTTCCGTCGTTCGCGTGCTGTGCAGCGTATTCACTGAGTTTCATTTGCTTTCATCTCCTTCATTATGATTTTCCTAATCGTCTGGCTCATCGACTCGGTCTCACCCGATTCGACGATGCTCTGAAGATAGGAGATCATTTCTTCCGGAAGCAACACTTGGATTTTTCTCATGTTTTCTTCCTCGGCCTTGGCCGTTGGGCATCAGTAAAAGCGAAGGTGAAATCGGGATCCAACTCTTGCTGATTCTACCCGGTCAGGGTACGGAGGTATCAAATGGCAGTCGAGGTCACATGATGTATCGCTCCCACATGGCATCCTTCTCGGAGCGGTCGTCATCGTCGTAGGCTCTCACGGTCCTCTTCATGTCCCTGTTTGCCATCTCCTGGAGCATCTCGGCATCCTCGATGGTCCTCTCCGCCTCCTCGATCAGGAAGTCGTGACAGATGTTCGAGAACTTCTTCCCGGTGAGCCGGGAGGCCTTCCTGATGAGGGTGATCTCCTCGTCGGAGAGGACGAGGATGAAGACGTGTTCTGCGTCGGTCATTCCACCATTTCCTCCATCTTCTCCTCGTTCTCCTTCATGTCACGCTCGGCTTCATCCATGCACTCCCTCATCTTGTGAAGCATGTACAGTCCGGCGAACTTCGTGTCCTTCGATGCTGCAAGCTCCTCAGCCTTTGAGATGAGCCTTCTCCATGCAGCAACGGTCACGATGAGTTCCCTCAGAGGTTCTTCGATCATCTCGCTCATTCCTTCACACTCCCGAGGTTGTACTCCTTCAGGCATCCGGCGCAGCAGAGCCAGTTCAGCTTCCTCTTCTTCCCTTCCTTCGTCCTCGAGTTGACTTTGACGTACTCGCACTCGTCGGAGAATCCGAGGTAGCGGCCACAGAATTTGCAGAGCCTCATCAGATCACCTGGTTGGGGTCGGAATATCTCCTTGCTTCGCCCTTGATGCCCTGGAGGTTCTCGGAGACGATGAGGATCGTGTCTGCGAGGATGAACCCATAGAGGGCACATGGCTTGCCGGTATCGATGTGGTATGCCCTGAGGATGTCGAAACCGCTGTAGTGGGTGTGGACCTTCCACTCGATAGTGCCGGCATACCTCCTGGCTCTGTTCATGGCGAAGGCTCCGCCTCCGAGGTTCAGATAGTGATCGGGAGTGACGAGGGTCATTCTACCACCTCCGCGTGTGTCTTCTTACATCCTCTGCACAGATCCATGAGAGTGCTGCCATCTTCTGACTCGTAGAAGTCGCAACTCCTCTTCATTCCGCAGCAGTCGCACACGTTCAGCTCGTAGGTCCCCTTGATGCGCTTGTAGACAGTTCCTGCAGGAGCATGGAAGAACTGGAAGTCGACCTTGATGCTTTCAGCGTACTCGATCACTGTACCATCTCTCCGTAGTTCTTCTTCCTGAGGTCGCTGATCATGTTGAGGACGATGTCAGCGATCTCTCCGGCAGAGAGCGCGTCCCTGACAGTGTCGGGGAGTCCCTTCAGGAAGGACTCGACACCGGCGAGGATTCCGGCTTCCTTGGCATAGCTTATCACATTGTTCGGGTAGGTATCCATTGATTTCACCTTGTGATTCAGTAGTATGTCGGACGTATATAATACTACCGCAGACGTACAACAACGTACATACTATTATTTAAGACGGATGCTTAATTAATAACGCAGGGGAGTTAATCAGTCCTTCAGACGGCTGTGGATGATCCGTCGGGAAACCGAACCACACCGGTTGCCGGAGGAATGGAACGCCTCCCTGATACGATGATTATGTCTCTCCTGCCATGTACAATAGTGTGGTTATCATGACAGAGGAAAATGCACCTACCGTCGAGGACCTTCAGAAGCAGATCCTCGAGATGAAGGAAGCGAGCGAGAAGAGCGCTGCAGAGATGCAGTCCCTGAAGGACCAGCTGAGCAAGAGCAGCGAGGACCTGAAGAACGCGCGCGACCTCAATGCGAAACTTATGAGCAAGGTTCCCGGTGAAGACGCATCCGACACCGACAAGCCTCCCGAAGATCCATACGAAGGCCTCTCCCAGGAGGAGATGCTCGCCAAGATGGGCGAAGACTTCGTGGACAAGGTGGTGGCAGAACTGGATGCAAAGAAGAAAAAGAGCTGATTCATCATGGCTACCAACACCGATGCAGAATGGACAGCGAGGCTCAACACCATCCTCGCCAACCTCAATGCGAACTACTCCGCCACCTTCCAGGCGGTTGCGAACAACCTCTACCCCGCACTCTACAATAGGATCGGACTCACCGTCGTCGACGGACCCGACCATGCGAAGGGAGTCTTCTCCAAATTCAACAAGACCATCACCGACTACGGCGACACCATCCAGTTCATCAAGTCCAAGATCCTCACCGGACAGGCCTACGACCCCGATGCGGCTTCTCCCTTCGGAGGTTCCAGGAACGTACCCATTGCCGAGTATTGGAAGAACGACGAGTCCATACAGTATGAGATTCAGATCACCGAGCAGGACATGCTGAAGGCCTTCTCCAATGCCGGAACGATGGGAAGCTTCGTCGCCGCACAGCTCGAGACCCTCCAGGCCTCCAGGGAGTACGACCAGTTCATCACCTGGAAGAAGTTCCTGTCCGACAAGACCAAGTTCGAGCAGACCCACGCATACGAGGCACTCGGCGCATACACCGGAGCCGACATCTGGAACAAGATCAGGGAGGTCACCCAGGCCATGAGGTTCCCCACTGACGATTACAACGTGCAGGGAGACGTCGCCATGTCCGACGGACTCACCATCGTGATCACCGCCGAGGCTCACAGGCTCATCGACTCCTACCTCGCACCCATCTACCATACCGACCTGGTCGGCATCTCCGGTGTCGACATCATCGACGTCGACAGCTTCGCGACTCCCTCCGGAAGCGATGAGATCGTGTTCCAGGTGTGGGATGACAGGGCTCTCGGATACTACCCCAAGACTCCCAGGGCGACCTCCAACTTCAACGGAAGGGCACTCAGCACGACCAACTTCCTGACCGTGCAGGGAACCTACACCGCCGCGAAGTACCGCAACGCATATTGCGCCATCAAACCCTGAACCAGCTGAGGGGTTAAATCCCCTCAGCACCATCGGGTGATCACATGAGTCTCAACAAGCTGGCACTTTTCAAGAATGTCAAGATCACCCCTGACTACTCCGTAGTTCACGACATGGACTCCGACACCTGGAAGGACTATCTGATGGGATGGCTGGACCCCATGCCTCCCGACGCTAACCCTCCGGAGAACGTCTTCTACGACGAGAAGGTCAACTACTACCGCATGCCTGAGACCATCCGCATCGAGGGCAACTACGACATCATCAGGACCGCCACCTACGGATACCTGGAGGACGGACTCACCGAGGGGAACCCGAGCGTCAACGTCTCGTTCCATAGGATATTCTTCTGGGTCGATGACGTACGCATCTTGAAGCAGTTCTGCAACAGGGACCTGGAGTCCTCGCCCATCGAGTACAAGGATGTCGTCGAGCTGGACATCACCATCGATGTCTGGTCCTCCTATGCAGGGCAGTTCAAACTGTACGACAGCTTCGTCGAGAGGAGACACATGCCTCGCTGGGAGAACGTCAGCGGGGATCCCGACAATCCTAACTGGAAGCCCATCTACTATCCCAACGCTGCGCAGGGCATCGAGGGAGCGTACCAGCAGGAGGCCATCGAGGACCTGACACCCTACTCTGTGGATGCCGGTGTCACGATGGATCCGAAGTACATCCTCGTCAACATCATAGACAAAACCACCGGAGAACTCAGGACGTTCATCGGGATGGATGTCATCGTGACGAGAGGACAGAACCCTCCGACCTATGAGCCTGTGTATCATGTGTACAACACCAAGAAGATATTCGGACTCCAGAGCATCCTCGACGGTACGGCCTTCTCACAGACCGAGCTGAACATCACCGTCGAGAACATCCAAAGCATCGTGGTCCTGCCCTACCTCGGTCCCATCACCGAATGTCTGCAGCAGAATCTCTCCGGAGGGACCCTCTACACAGCCATCAACGAGGTGGATCCCAGGTTCGATGACTTCACCATCGAGGACGGAGCGACCCTGTCATGGATAAAGCTGGATGCCGGTGTGCAGCGTCTCGACACCCTGATGCTATACAACTACGCCACACCCACCGTGATAGCTCCCGATCACGACGCACCTGCCCTTGGTGAGTACATCGACAAGCACGAGCCTATGATGTACTTCACACCTGCGAGGCAGAGGAAGGTCGTGACCGGCATGGGAGGGACCGTCATAGACATCCCCGACATCGATGCCTTCAGGGATACCTTCACCCTTCAGAATGTCATCGATGTCAACACAGCTGTGACGTTCGTCTTCGGAGGGACCGACATCAAGGAGGCCAATGCCATCGGCAACCTGGGAAGCGCGGAGGCGGCTACACTGCCTATCTTCAACTCCGCTTGGAAGTCATACGAGGCCATCTCGAAGGTCTCCGACAACATGATGTTCAACGCGAAGCAGCTGCAGACCGTCGCCAACGGAGTCGGAGGCTCCGCCATGTCTGCCGCCGGAGGATTCCTGATGGGCGGACCGGGAGGAGCCGTCCTCGGTCTCGCATCCGGTATCCTGGGAACCGTCACCGGTGTCTATGGCAACGATGTCGAGCTGCAGGCGAAGCAGACGCAGATCAAGAACTCTCCTGCCGTCGTGAAGTCAGGCGGTTCCGGTCTCGGAGCATACGTCCTCAACTACATCGACGTGTGGTATGAGACCATGAAGCTCGACGATGTCTCGATGGACAAGCTGAGGTTCATGTACTATTGGTATGGATACCATGTCAACAGGATGATGAAGGGAGATGTCGAGCTGTACACCAGGCGCATCTTCGACTTCATCAAGACCTCGGGAGCAAAGGTGCGCGGAGAGCTGACAGCCGGTGCTGCCAAGCAGATCGCGGCCATCTTCGACCGCGGAGTCACGATCTACCACGGTCAGAACGGATACGTCGAGATAGGACAGGGACAGCTGATAAACAATGACGAGGTGGAACCTTGATGAGGTATGAGTATGGGAAGGAATGAGAACAAGACTGACATCCAGTACATGAAGGACATCCTCAGGACGCAGCTGAGTGCGTACTATCAGAACCTGGCTGTCAGCATCTTCGATTGGGAAGGGATGCCGGACCAGGTCATGCGCATCCCCAGGAGGCAGCCGGAGAAGCAGCTGTACGAGACAGGGTGCTTCACCCTGTTCAGACACGAGGATTCGGGACAGTTCTTCATGCTCCCGGTCGCCAGCATGAACATCCAGAAGAACGCGTACGGCGAGCCGAGCCAGTGGAGGGCGATGGCCCTCGGAGAGCTGGCAGGGCCGATAGGCGCGCTGAAGCTCACCCCGGAGAACGCGGTCCTGTTCAGGAACAACGACACATACACTCCGAGCAAGCCGTATGTGGAGGAACTGATCAAGCAGCTGGTGAATGTGGAGTACACGCTGAGACTCAACATCAATGCGCAGAAGATGCCGTGGAGCTTCAGAAGCAACAACTACAACATCATCAGCAACAAGAACCTCTTCAGGCAGATCTACGAGTGCGAGCCGGTCGTGTATCACGACGACATGATGACCGACGAGCTGGAGCTGGTGAAGACGGACGCGCCGGTGATCATGGCCGAGCTGAACGACGCGTACAATGTGTACGACCAGAGGATATGCGAGTTCCTGGGGATTGACTGTGTGGCGAGGGACAAGAAGGAGAGACTGACCGCTGAGGAGGCTGATGCCAACGATGAGAAGATTGACAGTATCAAGAAGGTGAAGCTGGAACAGAGGAAAGAAGGGTGTGATCTGGCGCACGATCTCTGGGGAATCGACCTCAGGGTGAAGCTCGCAGACCACACGAAGGATCCTTCGGACACCGAGAGGGAGGAGGACATCGACGAGGGAGGTGAGGACGATGGTACTACCGCCTGAAATTTACGACGGAGCGCAATTCACCATCAGGTACGACCAGGCCGAGACCAGGATAACCGACTACTACGAGCATGAGGAGAACGGTGTCACGACTACCTATCCCTTCGGGTTCGCTGCAGCATGGCAGAAGGCAACCGATGAAGGATATGTTTATCCGACCGACTGTCCTTACTTCATACAGAACCTGAGCATCCTCCTGAAGAGGCTGGAGATCAGGGACCGCTACAAGGAGCTGTCTGCCGAGACTCCGGATGAGTGGACGATACTCTGCATGCAGAGGTTCGCCGAGATCTCGGAGAAGTACGAGGACATCCTCAGGATGGAAGCCAGCACCGGCTTCGATGTGACGAATCCGTCGAAGGAGAGCAGGATCATCGAGTACGGTCACATCATCAACGGCCAGGTGCAGGACACTCCCTACGGAGAACTGGACTCGACCAGCGACTATGTGACCGGGAAGACAGCCGAACAGCACTCCGGAGAGGACAAGATCCATGAGAGGAACGAGCTGGACGCGGACATCCTGCTCGACTTCCGTAGGAAGTGGGACACGACGATGAACAAGATGGTCGAGGAGTTCGATGTCTTGTTCGTGAGAATAACGGGTGCCGGTTTCGTGGCACGAGGAGACTGAAAGTCTCCGAGCCGGTGTAAACGCGAAGCGTTTGCACACGGTGGAGAGACCGAAGGTCTCGAGAACAAGGAAGGAGTAAAATGACAGAACCGAGTCAGTACTTCAAGGGAAGAACCGTCCAGGAGCAGATGAATGAGGTCATCGGCTATGTGGATGCGAGAGCAGAAGAGGTAGCAGCAGCGAAAGCTGATGATGTGCTCGAACCTGCTGAACAGGCGAAAAATGATGCCATCGCTGCGAAGGAGGCTGCGGAGGATGCACAGGTTGCTGCAGAGCAGGCTGTCACCGATGCGGCTGCAGTTCTTGCGAATGCAGTCAAGAAGACCGGAGAGAGTTCTCAGAATATCGCAGGAGACATCGTAGTGGCAGGAAACCTCACAGGAGGTACTGTGACAGTACCTACACCTGTGAACAACACAGATGCTGCAAACAAGAAGTATGTAGATGATGCTGATGCTCTGAAGATCTCCATCACCGACATCAACAATTATGCGGTAGGACTAACTGGAAACCAGTCAAAAGCGGGTGTTATGACCTTCTTAGATAGAGTCGTATCCACAATTATGTATCCTTTCCGTATAGCCAGCTATGGATATTCAGGATGGGTCAAAGCAATCAATCTCGGTGTTGTTAGTAGTGGAGTACAGGAAAAAGTCACAGTATTCACATCATCGTATAGAGCACCCAATCAGTATGCCGAACTCTGGATAAGCAATAATTCGACACCTCAAATCGTAGCTACTATGTGTAAAGGAAATAGCACAGCAAATGCCTCTCCTGCGAACTATGGTGTCATGGTTGAAGATGGAAATGTAATTCTTTATGTCAAGAAGAACAGTTCAGATATGGCTATCACGGTTAACGTAGAGTATAAAGTCAGCTATGGTAACTATGTGAACCCGAACATAATTGACATATCCGAACAGGTTGCAGACCCCACTTCAAATCCGAATTTTGTAGTTGCAACTAAATTGATCGATGGGTGATAATTTGAAAGCACTGATCAGAAATGAAGGAGAGACTGTCACAGAAAACATGGACATTCCCTGCATCGATTGGAAGACCGGATATCCTCTCACCGACCCGAAATGGTTCGGAGGACCCTACACCCTGGTGCAGAACTACGTTCCTCCTCAGGACAATACTCCTGAGAGCTATGAGGAGATCATTGTCGAGCCTGAGCAAGTCGAGGTCGAAGAGGAAATCGAGGATGAGGATGACTACGTCATCATCGACGGAAAGAAATACAGCAAGGAAGAACTGAGGAGTCTGTTGGAATGATAGAGATCATAGGAACACAGATGACCGAGTACGGTCTGATCGCGGATGCAGTAGGTGCGGCAGTCGGAGCATTTCTGATCGCCAGCACGCTCTACATCGTAGCCAAAGTGAAGCAGGAGTACAAACTCCAGGATGAGAAGAACAAAGCACACCTCGAAGGAGAAGCCTATCCCGACTGGAAGCTCGACAGGGTCAGGACCTGGTACAAAGGGTACAAGCTCGGACTCATCGAGTGCCTGATGCTCGGGTTCTTCTTCGGAGCAGGAGCCGGTATTCTCGGAGTGCATCTCGGATGGGTCGACGGAGCAATCGAGATCGGAACACTCGCAGGCATCTCCGGTATCGTTACAGGTCTACTGCTCGACAAGTACCTCATCCACCCTATCGCGGACGGTAAGTTCATGGAGCAGGTCGAGACACCTCTCATCGAGAAGTTTCTCGGTATTGTTCCCTCTGATCCTGAAGATGCTCCTGAG
>Ga0326514_10003281_pt1 | contig 10303 bp, 14 predicted proteins | sample 3_2548_0518_D_FD_203653 | JGI IMG/M metagenome (GOLD analysis project Ga0326514, IMG submission 203653) | Bovine rumen microbial communities from UC Davis, California, United States - 3_2548_0518 | ecosystem: Host-associated > Mammals > Digestive system > Stomach > Rumen | place: USA... | reverse complement strand
TGTTTACACAAACGAGCCGGACGGGTATTGACATTTAATAACTTTCGTGATACTATAACCATGCTGGCCCGGCCAGACAACAATAATATGGAGGTAATCCCATGAACATCGTGAAAATCTACCCCGAGAACCCCAGCAAGAAAGTGGCCTATTCCCTGACCATGAGCCCCAAAATGCGCAACATGAAGGAGCTCAAGGGCAGCACCCTGGAAGTCTCCGCGTGGTGCAAGTATGAGGATGTGGACGCGAAAACCAGCGAGCTGCGCCCGATCCTGTCTGTCATGACCCCCGAGGGTGAAGTGTTCGGCACCAACAGCGCGACCTTCATCGACGACTTCGAGAAGATGGCCGAGATTTTCGGAGCTGACGGTGTGGACGCAATCGAAGTCGTTTCTGGCACCAGCAAGGCCGGGCGGGAGTTCATCACCTGCGCCTATGCAGGCGAGTAATCACATGCGGGAGCTGGAGCGGGGCACATGCCCCGCTCTTTCCGTTTGGAGGTGACAATGTGAATTTCTATCAAGAGGACGGATATTTAAACTTCCGGGCGCTGCGAGACCTGCCGGTGCCATTCATCATAGCAGTGGGCGGGCGCGGCACCGGCAAAACGTTTGGAGCCCTGAAAACCTGCGTGGAGGACAAGCAATTCTTTGCGTTCATGCGGAGAAAGCAGGTGCAATTGGACATTATCAACAAGCCGGAGTTTTCACCAATAAAGCCGGTGTGTCGTTACACCGGCTGGCAGATCACAACGGCCAGCATTGCCCGAGGGCTGTCCGGCTACTACTATTATGAAGTGGAGGATGAGCGCCAGCACATTGTGGGCAAGCCGCTGGGAATCAACGTGGCCCTCTCTACTGTGGCTAACATCCGCGGCTTCGACGCTTCGGAGATAGATATTATATTGTATGATGAGGCTATCCCCGAGAAGGGAGAAGCCCCGCTGTCGCATGAGTATGAAAAGCTCATGAACTGTTACGAGACCCTGGCCCGCAACCGGGAGCTGGACGGCAAGCCGCCCATGAAATTGATATGCCTGGCCAATGCGAATATGCAAACGGCCCCGATCCTGGAAGGGCTCAAGCTGGTGGATGTACTTGACCGCATGACTAACAAGGGGCAGGAACTTTATTTGAACCAGCAGCGCGGCCTGGCCCTGGTGAAGCTGCGCGACAGCCCCATATCCGCGGCGAAGTCTGATACCGCCCTTTACCGTCTGACTGCGGGCACACAGTTCTCCGAAATGGCCCTGGGCAATAACTTCGCCTATGAGGATCGCGGCACCATCCGCAGCATGCCTTTGAAGGAATTTAACCCGCTGGCGGCTGTGGGCGACCTGACACTGTATATCCATAAATCGAAGCGGTTGCTATATGTCAGCAGGCACCGCACCGGGAGCCCGCCAACCTTCGGCACCAATGACACGGAGCTGCTGCGTTTCCTCCGCATCTATGGGCCGACCATTGAAAACGCTATCATGGAGGATTGGATCGTATACGAAACCTATGAAGCACAAACGGAATTGACAAATTACACGGAGTAATATATTATGTAAACCGAGGAGCGACCCGGGCAAGAGCAGCCCCGGAAGGGTGCCCATGCGCCCGCTCAGCGCATTAAGGCCGCTCCCACGACAATAACACGGAGGTGTTTATTATAATGACTATTCCCGAAATCATCGCACTGGCCCAGGCCGGCTTCAATGCCCAGCAGATCGCGGCTATGGCCGCAGCTCCGGCTCCCGCACCCGCTCCGGCTCCCGCTCCGGCTCCCGCTCCGGCTCCCGCTCCAGCACCCGCTCCGACTCCCGCTCCGGCTCCCGCTCCGGCTCCCGCTCCGGCTGCCGATCCCGTGGCCGCTATGCTTTCCCAGCTGGGTGTGCAAATGTCCAGCCTGACAAGCGCCATTCAGTCCAGCAATCTGCTGTCTGCGCAGCAGCCGCAGCCGCAGACCGCAGACGATATTCTGGCGGCTATCATTGCACCGCCTAAAAAGGAGGAAAAGTAAACCATGCCCGATGTAAACACTATGTCTTTCAACCAGCTGGCCACCGTCCTGAACGCTATCCACAACCAGGCCACCGGCAAGAGCGCTGCCGCCGCCGTCGATACTTACACCTTTGTAAGTCAGGCGCAGACGGCCCTGAAAACCGGCTATGATCCTGTGATGAACGCGATCAGCCAGGTGCTTTCCCGCACGATCTTTTCAATCCGGCCCTACTCCGCGAAGCTGCGCGGCATGATGGTCTCAGAACAGAAGTATGGCAACCATGTCCGCAAGATCAACTATGGCGACAAGGCCTGGGAAGAGGATGACCGCATCAAGCTCGTGGACGGCCAGAGCATCGACCAGCAGAAGGTGAACAAGCCCGCCGTGCTCCAGACCAATTTCTACGGCGAGAACGTTTTCCAGAAGAGCTATACCATCTTCCGGGATCAGCTGGATGTGGCCATGTCCGGCCCCGATGAGTTCCAGCGCTTTATCTCCGGCGTTGTCCAGAATGCCAACGACATGCTGGAACAGAGCCGCGAGGAGCTGGCCCGCATGCTGCTGGCGAACTATATCGGGGCGAAGATCGTCAGCGTCGGCAATCTGATCGAGCCCGCCGTCTCCGTCGTGCACCTGCTGACCGAGTACAACACCCTCACCGGCCAGAGCCTGACCGCACAGGACATCTACACCGCGACGCACTTTAAGGCTTTCATGGCCTGGGTGTATTCCCGAGTCGCGCAGCTTACCAGCCTGATGACCGAGCGCAGCAAGCTGTTCCACGTAGACCCCGCACCGGGCGGCACCGCAGTGGGCATCATGCGGCATACTCCCATGGAGCGGCAGCGCGTCTATCTGTACGCCCCGCTTCAGTTTGCCACCGAAGCCCGTGCCCTTGCCGACACCTTCCATGACAGCTATCTGCGGTATGCGGACAATGAAACCGTGAACTTCTGGCAGAGTATCACGAGCCCCGACGCGGTGAAGGTGAACCCCAACACCATGCTGGCCGACGGCACCTACTTCTATACCACGCAGACCGTGGAGCAGGGCAGCATCTTCGGCGTTGTGACCGACGAAGAGACGCTGGGCTTCACTCCCGTGAATCAGTGGCAGGCCCCGGCCCCCTTCAATGCCGCGGGCGGGTATACTACCGTCTGGATGCATGAGACGCAGCGCTACTGGACGGACATGACCGAAAACGGTGCCATTCTTCTGCTGGATTAACCGGCACCATATCATAGCCGGGGCAACAAACAGCCCCGGCTATAATTCTAGGAGGTGAAACAATGGACAGCTACGATGGCATCCCCGCAATCGTGAACTATCTTCAGACCGTGCGCAGCTCGCAGCTCGACCTTCAGGCCCCGCCCCGGGACGGCCTGGTATGGCAGTATTCCCGATATCTGCTTCAGAAAGCTATCTCCGTCTTTACCTGGCAGCTGCCGGAGACCTGGAGCCGGCCGTATTTCCTCTATGTGCTTTACTGCTTCGGCCGGCTGGCCATTATCAACACGGATAAATTCGGAGTGATCCCGCAGGCCTGCGGCCTGATGGGGTACAACGTGTTTTATCAGCCGACCAACGCGATTATCACCAACCCGCTGCTGACCGGGATCCGGGAGCCGAAGATCGACGTGGATTGCGTCGTGCTGAAGCTCCAGCCGGATTACGGCGGCATCATGGACTTGGTGAACACATATGCCAACCTGCTGGCCGAGTGCGTGCTCGCTGCCGGGATCAATGTGGCCAACAGCAAGACATCCGTGGGCTTCTATACCGACAAGAAGAACGTGGCCGAGGCTGTCAAGAAAGCCTATGACGCTGTGGTGAACGGGCAGCCGCTTGTCGTTACTGACAAGTCGCTGCTGAATCCTACGGACGGCAAGCCGGTGCTGGAAACCTTCTTCCGGGATGTGAAAGCGTCGTATATTCTCACCGACCTGCTTTCGGATATGCGGAAAATTGAGGCCATGTTTGATACGGATATCGGCATCCCCAATGCCAACACCGACAAGCGCGAGCGGCTTATCACCGACGAGGTGAATGCCAACAACACCGAAACATATTCTAAATGTGCGCTTTGGCTGGAAAGCCTCCAGCTGGAATGTGAGAAGGCCCGCGACATGTTCGGCGTTGAGCTGTCGGTTGATTGGAGAGTGCCGCCCGAGGAGAAAATGAATGAGGAGGTGCCCGAAGATGTATAATTTCCGCAGCGGCCTTTATAAAGTAAGGCCGACTATTAACCAAATGCTTGCGGAGGACTACACGACCCTGGACGGCATGCACCTGCCCACCGCGGTGCAGCTGAACGATTTCAAAGCGGCTGTCGTGGCCAACTTCGGCACGCTGGACACTCTTTTCCAGACCCCTGCCGAGCTGAAGGCGTATCTGCCGGTGTGGAGCGCTTGGCAGCTGCCTCAGTGGAATCGGATCATGGACGCGCTGGCCGCGGAGTATGAGCCGCTGGAAAACTATAACATGCACGAGGTGGAAAGCCCTGCGGAGTACACCGAAACGCTGACCCCTGCCGAGACTACCGACACGATCCGGCCCGCAGAGACCACCGACACCGAAACGCCTGCCGAGACCACGACCACCATCAGCCCCGCGGGGACCACGAAAACCATCACGCCCGCGGAGGTGACGGAGACCGAGACCCCGGCCGCGACCACTAAGACTATCCGGCCCGCGGAAGTGACCGAGACCGAAACCCCTGCGGAGACCACGACCACGACGAGCCCCGCGGAGACCACTAAGACGATCCGGCCAGCAGAGACCACCGACACCGAGACCCCGGCAGAGACTACGACCACGACCAGGCCTGCAGAGACCACCAAGACGATCACCCCCGCAGAGACTACCGACACGGAGACCCCTGCTGAAGTGACGGACACCAACACCCCGGCAGAGACTACCAGCACCGGCAACCGGGAGAATGGCATCTATGGCTTCAATTCCGCAGCTGCCGCAGTTCCTTCCGACACCAGCGACGGCAGCACCGTGAACACGACCCAGACCCCGGGCACCCTGGTAAAAACCACGCAGACCCCCGGCAAGCTTGCCAAAACCACCGACAGCCCGGGCACCGAAGCGCTGGAAGTGGACGCGGCAGGCACGGAAAAGCTGGAAGTGGACGCTGCCGGAACCGTTCGACATACCACCCAGACCGCGGGCACCGAAGCGCTGGATGTTGACACCGCAGGCACGGAGAAGCTGAAAGTGGACACGGCAGGCTCCACGGTGCATACCACCCAGACCGCGGGCACCGAGAAGCAGGAGACCGACACCGCCGGAACCGTGACCCATACGACCCAGACCCCGGGCACGGAACAGACGGAGACCGACACCGCCGGCACGGAGAAGGTGGAAGTGGACAGTGCAGGCAGCACCGTGCACACCGTGCAGACCGCGGGCACCGAAGTGAGAACCGTTCAGAACCCCGAGGAGAAGGTTTTCGAGGTGAACACGGCCCGGGACCTGAAGCGCACAGGCAATATCGGCGTTACCACTTCCCAGCAAATGCTTGAATCCGAAGTCGTGCTGCGCATGAAGTATTCCCTGATGCAGATCATCCTGGACGCGTTCCGGCAGGATATTTGCATTGCGGTATGGTAAGGTGGTGATAAAATGGCACAGCAAAACACAGGCCTGGGATGGAGTGCCGAGCAAAATTATCTGGTACAGAGTGCCGCTGCGGAAGTCGCAGAAATTCCCGCGCATATTGGCGGCTCCAGTTTTCCCGGGCAGCCGCTGCCAGTAGCAACTACGCGGCTTGATGTGATAACTAACGGATTTCTGCTGTATGAGAAAACCGGGCTGGATAATCTTCGCCATAAGTATTATGTTGCGTCTAATACCGCAGGGGCTATCCTCGTTGCTGATATGGGATCGGCACCCGCTTCAAGTTTCGTTATGTACCGCTGTGTTACCAATATCAACGGAGCGAGGTATTACATGGCCGACAGCGCAGACCCCGATTATTTTTATGAAGCAGACTTGTCCACTTCCGTTGGATCGGGATTTTATTCGACCCCTGGGAATGAAGCGACATCTGGTGGCGGCTCTGACTATGCTCTTAATCCACAGCTCCCGGCATTTCCCGATATAAACTCGTTTATTGCAGCAATCGAGACTGCCGCACCGACACCCATCACAAAGACAAATGCTGGGTATTGCGTTGCCTGCTATGCTCAATGGTATACACAAAACGGCACAGAGCTGCATTCTCCTATTCTGATTTCCAGCGATTCGGAATTTACCGAAATGTCAGGGCCTTCCGGCTATAACCTTGCCACATTTAATAAACTACTCAGCGGTTTGCGGTTTTATATGTCCTTCTGGGATATTCCCGCAGCCGAAACACTCGAATCCTCCGCGCCCACTGTTGATCTTCGGCAGAATGGAAACCTGACCCTTGAACAGGTTTTCATGTATATCGTTTCAACGAGCTATGCCCACGTTATTATTATCAATAGCCCCGATCCTTATGAGCAGGAAGGGGGAGACGGCGAGGAAGATGGAGGAGATGGTGAAGAAACCGGCGACGATGACGCGGGCATTGAAGCCGGGAGTGATTTCCCGTCAGCTATAAATACCGGCTTTTGCCGAATTTTCAGCCCCAGCGAAAGCGAACTGCGGAATTTGTCAAATTATCTGTGGAGCAGCAACTATGACCTTGCCCAGGTGAAGAAGCTGTTTTCTAATCCCATGGACAGCATTCTGGGATTGAGCGCAGTTCCTATTCGCTTGCTGGGCAGCTCTGTTAGCTTCTCCCTGGGCGGTGTGCCGATCACCGGCATGACCCTGCCGCTGGTAACAAAGCAGCGTTACACCTACCATATGGGGAGCATTACCATTAAGGAACGCTGGGGCTCGTATCTGGACTATGACCCCTATACAAAGTTTTCCATCTTCCTTCCGTTTATCGGTATGCGGGAACTGGCTGCCGATGACATTATGGGTAAAACCGTTAGCCTGGTATATGATATTGACATTCTCACCGGCATGTGTGTGGCCCGACTGCAAGCTGGAACTAATTGCCTGTATGAGTGGGGCGGCAACTGTGCCATTCAGCTGCCTGTCAATAGCCGTAACTGGGACAGTGTATTTTCTACCGCTGTCAGCGCTGTCGGAGGAATTGTATCTGCTGTTACTGGAGGCAGTGCCCCGCTTGTTGCGGGCTCTGTGGCATCCGCGGCACTGCAAACGGTAAGCATGAAGCCGCGCATTGACAAATCCAGTACGATCGGCGGCGCTGCCGGATGGCTGGGACAAATGACCCCCTACATTATCCGCACGACCCCGGAGGCGTTTATCCCCACAGATCAAAATAAGTTCATTGGCTATCCTGCTTATATCAATGTTGCCCTGAATTCGATTTCCGGCTATAATGAGGTGGAGAGTATCCACCTGGAGAACGTGACGGCAACCGGCACCGAGCTGGAAGAGATCGAAAGCATTCTAAAGGGAGGTGTTATTTTCTGATGGCCTTCAATGTCGTGCTTCAGACTACCACAAGCGAAAAGAACCGCATGGACAAGACTATCACTGATATCGCAACCTATTCCGGCACGCTGCGGGCTGATACTTCCATCGTAGACCCGGTTTTTCTTATCGAGTGCGACCTTACCAGTGTCGTGAATGCCAATTATCTTACCGTGCAGGCGTTTGGCCGCAGCTACTTTATTAACAACATCCGCAGCATGCGGGCGGGCCTGGTGGAGTTCTCTTGTCACTGTGATGTGTTGTCGAGCTTCAAGGCGCAGATCAGACAGAACCATGCTATCATGCACCGCAGCGAAAGAAACTGGAATCTGTACCTGAATGACGGGTCCCTCAAGGTGAAGCAGAATCCGTCGATCACTACGCATAAATTCGCAGAGACATTTTATGGTGTGTACTCATATGTTCTGATTCTTGCAGGTTAAGAGATACAGCCGGATAATATTAAAGGAGGTCTATATTATGATTACCCCTGAAAATGGCGCACAATTCATTACTAATCGTTACTGGAGGCCGCAGACCTTTTTCGGGCTTTCCACCGATGTAAAGCCCACGGAAAACATCGTAAACGGCAGTGCTTTCATTGAGATGGACACGGCCACTATTTACTTCTTCGACCAGGCCGGGGCCGAATGGCTCCCGTGGGAGGATCAGTAATGGAAGATTTCGACATTGTGAGCTATCTGCTGGGCACTAAATCCGGCGGCGGTGGCGGCGGCGGGAGCGGCGGCAACGCATGGGCCTCTCTTGACGAGCCGAGCGCGTCTGTCGGGGCAGACGGGGATTATTATTTTCATCTTGTAAACGGAACGCCTGCATTAGCCAGTGAAGCAACGACGGATGCCTCAACAGCTGCTGCAGGTTGGGAATTTAGTGCCAATGAATCTATAACTGTCGTAGGTGCCAGAGCAAAAGCCAGGAGCAGCTACACGGCAACAATTAAATTTGGGCTACTTGATGGCACAGTTCTGGCAGAAAAAAACATTGACCTTGAAAATGGCGACTGGGTAACCGTTTTATTCGATAACCCAATTACTCTGACAGCAAACCAAGACTATATTATTATGGTACTTGGAAACCAAAACACTTTTAACTACAGTTCTAGTAGACCTACTATGGCGACCAATAAGCTGTCTTATGTCCGGGGAAGATACGGGTCGTTCCCAGGAACAGCCGAACCAGGGTCATATTACAACGTAGATGTGTTGATTGGAAGTGGTGAACCCCCTTATACTGCAGATAGGCAATACTACAAAACCGGGGGAGTATGGGTAGCAGTATGAGTAGAATTATCGAAATTGCCCGGCAGCAGATTGGCCGGAAGGAAGAACCGCCCAAAAGCAACAAGACTATCTACGGGGAGCTGTACCGGCTGAATGGACAGCCCTGGTGCGTGATTTTCCTGTGGTGGTGTTTTGTCACCGCTGGGCTTCAAACGCTGTTCTATGGCGGGCAGCGCACAGCGTCATGCTCGCAGCTGCTTTCCTGGGCCGAGAGTGTGGGACAGACCGTGCAGCCGCGGGAGGCCAGAGCCGGCGATGTGCTGTTCTTCAACTTCGACACTGGCCGGAGCCCGGAGCATTGCGGGCTGTGCGTGGAGCGCGCAGGCACTATCTTCCAGAGCATTGAAGGGAATACCCCACTGCCGGAGGATGAAGAGAACGACGGTGTGGCCCAGAAGAGCCGCAGGCTCTCTCAGATCGTGGGAGTATGGAGGCCGAAGTACGATGACAGCACGGACTATGACGGCCGCTGGAGCTACGCGGCTATTTGTGAGGCTGTGCAGGATGGTGTGCTGTCTGGCTATCCCGATGGTACATTTAAGCCTGACCGCCCGGTAACGCGGGAGGAGCTGGCGCAGTTCTATGTCAATCTGAAAAGGATCATAGGGAGGTAATGGCAGCATGGAGCAGGTCGTTTCTTTGATATCTTCCGTGGGCTTTCCCATCGTGTGCGTGATGTTCCTGTGGAAGTATGTGAATTCCACCATGAAGGAATTCATACAGACCATGAGCGAGAACACACGAATGCTGGAGAAAGTCTATGAGAAGCTGGACGCTCTTGGCCGGGTGAACGAGAGCGGCCAATAACAGACATGGGATGGAGTGCCGCAGCTGTAAAGGCTGCGGCATTTCCATGCGGAAATTTGTTATTGACTTTTAATAACTTTTGGTGTAGAATGGTGGCACAATTAAGAAGGAGGTAATCCCCATGAAGAAGTACATGATCCTGATCCGCGACAGCGAGACCGGCGAGCAATCCGCAACCTTCACAGACGACTACCGCAAAGCAGACAACATGCGGATGGATGCGGAGGTGAGTCTGGGCGACTTCGCACAGATTTATGAATGGTTGCCCAATCCTGAATTTCCCGATGACAATTCCCTGTATATGTGTTCTTACCAAGAGATTGGAGGTTGACAGAAATGACAATGAACATCAATCTGAGATTTCACCCCGGCTTTCAGCCGCCCAAAGAATCCGGCATTTACTACTGCATCACCATCGCGGATGGAATGATCCAGACCTTGCCCTACTCCGCGAAGTGGAACCGCTTCAACATGAGAGACCGTCACACGGCAGACCTGATGGCCAGCTCCATAAAGGTGCGCTGGTGGGCCGAGATACCCAAGGCTGTGCAGGTGCCCTACGGAAAAGGCATGCGAGCCCTGAAGTAATAGCTGCCATGGATGTGACACCGATCGTTGTGATACTGCTGGTGCTGGTGCTGTTCCTCCGATCCAGAGCAGAAGAGTGACCCAAGGCCCTGGCCGATGTGCCAGGGCCTTTTACTGTCCAAATTATTGGA
>Ga0326514_10003280_pt1 | contig 10304 bp, 3 predicted proteins | sample 3_2548_0518_D_FD_203653 | JGI IMG/M metagenome (GOLD analysis project Ga0326514, IMG submission 203653) | Bovine rumen microbial communities from UC Davis, California, United States - 3_2548_0518 | ecosystem: Host-associated > Mammals > Digestive system > Stomach > Rumen | place: USA: California... | reverse complement strand
CTACACGGGTCCGACGCTCTTCGACTGCTATCGTCTCGACGGCACGCTGCTCTGGCGTATCAATATGGGTATCAACATCCGAAGCGGTGCGCACTATGTGCCCTTCGTGGTCTATGACCTCGATGGCGACGGACTCGCTGAACTCATGGTACGCACCTCCGATGGCACGATCGATGGCAAGGGTAATGTGATAGGCGATGCTGAGGCCGATTATCGTCATCGTGGTCCCGAAGAGGCTGCCCAGCCCTCACCGCAGAAGGAGTGGGGCAAGTATAATCGCGAGGGACGTCCGATGACGGGTCGCATCCTCACGGGCAATGAGTATATCACGGTGTTCAATGGTCTTACCGGAGAAGCCATGGATACCAAGCCCTTCGTCCCCGAACGTGGCAACCTCGCCGATTGGGGCGACACCTACGCCAACCGCAGCGACCGCATGTTAGTAGGCGTGGCCTATCTCGACGGTCGTCATGCCAGTGCGCTCTTCTGTCGTGGCTACTATACCCGCAGCGTCATTGCAGCCTGGGACTGGGATGGACGTGAACTCACCACCCACTGGGTCTTCGATACCAATACGCCCGAATGGAACAGCTATGCGGGGCAGGGCAACCACAACCTGCGCGTGGCAGATGTCGATGGCGATGGATGCGACGAAATCACTTATGGCGCGATGTGTGTCGACCATGATGGACGCGGACTCTACAACACCGGCATGGGACATGGCGATGCCATGCATCTGATGGCCTTCGATCCGATGACGCCCGAACTGCAGGTATGGGACTGCCACGAGAACAAGCGCGATGGCAGTGACTTCCGCAATGCACGCACGGGCGAAGTCATCTTCCAGGTGCCATCTCCGAGTGATGTGGGGCGCTGCATGGCCGCAGACATCGACCCCACCAATCCGGGTGTCGAGATGTGGAGCAGCGACAGCCACGGCATCCGCACCATCACGGGCGAGGTGCTTTATTCCGCTCAGGACCCCGATGATCCGCAGCACCAGCAGCACCTGCGTCTCAATGGACGTCGCCTCTCGGTCAACTTCGGCATCTGGTGGGATGGAGACCTCTTGCGCGAGCTGCTCGACCACGAGACGATCTCGAAGTACGACTGGGAGCAGAAGGCCATCCGCGACCTGGTGCATTTCGAGGAGGTGCAGTTCAACAATGGCTCCAAGTCCAATCCAAGTCTCTCGGCCGATATCCTCGGTGACTGGCGTGAGGAGGTCATTGCACGTACCCGCGAGAGTGACGAGCTCCGCATCTTCGTCACGCCTATTCCTACCCAGTACCGCATCAACTGTCTGATGGAGGATATTCCGTATCGTCTCTCGACGGCAGCGCAGAACTCCGGCTACAACCAGCCTTCCGAGCCTGGCTTCTACCTCGGTCCCGACAAGACTTGCAATCCGTTCCTGAAGTAAGCCTTTCCCGACTCCTCCCACACATAGGGCTGCAGCGCATCCTCGCTCTGCAGCCCTCTATTTTGTCATCGGTCGTCTCGTCTGTTTGGTCCTCCGCAGCATCCATCTTACCTGCTAATGGATGTCCCCGAACCGCATCAGATACGTGTCGCACTGTGTCAGATAGGGGTGGAAGGGAGCAGGCACGTCGGCAGGGTCAATGAACCAATCCTGCAGCTGGCGCACATAGCTATCGTGGTCCAGACGGTAGACCATGAAGCTGCCGCTCAGGGTGCCCACTTCGCGTGAGAGGACGGGATATGCGGTGCGTGCGAATTTCGGGCCCTGTCCCGACACTGCGGCATTGATGGTAAGGACGATGCCGAGGTCGGTCTGTTCGAAGTTGAGGTTCAGACCCTCGCCCATCACCAGCAGGCCGTTGCCGTCCTTGTCGCTGATCCAGGCGGCATCCACGCCCATGCGGTTGCCCTCGAAGTAGAGGTCATCCATCTGCTTGGCCCAGAATCCGTAGCGGTTGGCGTTCGAGCGACCTGGATAGGAGGCGAAGGGGCCCTGTCCGACCCATTGCACGCGGTCCAGGCTGGGATCGAGGAGGTAGGCCACACCAAGTTCCGAGAGGAAGGCATCGGTGGTGTCAGGGGTAAGTCGGTAGTCCACCTTCAGACCTTGGTCGGTCGGGGTGGTGGTGACTTCGGCTTTGACGTAGGGGTTGTCGATGGGCTGCAGGTACTTCTCGATGCGGGCATCCTTGACGCGCATCATCTCGGCCATTGTAGGCTTGCGGCCGACACGCACCATGGGGCCCTGCTTCACCAGCGTCATCGGATCGCCGCAGCTCTGTGCCTTCGGGGCAGCCTTATGGATCACGAAGCTCTGGTGCAGGAAGGTGCAGCCCTCACGGTCCACGATGTCGAATTGCAGCAGCGAGAGTCCGCACTGCTGGGGCAGGGAGAGCAGGTAGCGTGTGGTCGAACGTGGAGCGCAGTCGGGACTGAAGGCGCCGCGCATCACGGTGTCGCGCTGTTGGGTCAATGTCCAGTGGAAGGTGACATTGTCCTTCAGGTTCAGGAAGTCGTAGCGGTTCGCGATCTCCAGCACTCCGTCATCGCATGCCTTGACAAAGGCGCGGGCATAGTTGTGCTGCAGTTCGTAGTAGTTGGGCAGTGGGGTGCGGTCGGCATAGAGCACGCCATCGGTGCCCTGGTTGCCATGCATCTGGAAGCCGCCCCAGGTCGAGGTGAAGACACGTTCCTCGTAGCCGTATCGGTCGTCGCGTCTCTCTTCGAAGGGCATGCCCTGGTCCACCCATTCCCATACGCTGCCGCCAGCGAGCCAGGGGGTGCGTTCGATGACTTCCCAGCGCTTGTCGTGGTCCTCGAACGAGATGCCCAAGGTGTGGGTGTATTCGGTGAAGATCACCGGGCGGTCGCTGCGCTGGTAGAAGTCCTTGGTCTGTTCAACTGTGGGGTAGTGGGGTGCATAGACATCGGCGATCTTGGGGAAGATGTAGTCGAATTTCACGAAGTAGCTGCCGACCTGCGGGTAGCAGATGGGACGTGTGGGGTCGAGTTCCTGCTTCACATAGTCTCCGAGCCTGATGCAAAGGTCGGTCAAGGGGTTCTCGTTGCCTAAGCTCCAGATGAGCACCGACGGATGGTTCTTGTCACGACGGATGGTAGCCTGTGCGCGTTGTTGCAGAACCGGATAGAACGAGGCATCAGACAGATGCTTGTCACCATAGCCGAAGGGCACCTCGTCGATGATATAGAAGCCGAGGGAGTCGGCCAGGTCGTAGAATCGCGGTTCCCTGGGATAATGCGAGGTGCGGATATAGTTGACCGAAGCCTCCTTCATGAGCTTCATGTCACGCAGGATGCTGGCCTCGTCGATGACCTTCACTGTCACGGGGTCGGTGCTGTGTGAAGTCACACCGCGCAGTTTGATGGGCTGTCCGTTCAGCTTCAGGACATTGCCCTCGATGGCAATTTCCCTGAATCCGAACTTGTGTTCGAAGGTCTGCAGGAGTCGGCCCTTGTCGTAGAGGGACGTGCGCAAGGTATACAGATAGGGTGTTTCGGCCGTCCACAGATGGGGATGCTCGACCCTTGTTGTGCCCACGTTCTGACCATTGGCATCCAGGATCTCGTGCTTGACCACGGTTTTTCTCCTTGCGTTCGCAATCTCGGTCTTGACGTTCACTTCACCGGAGTTCCTTGTGCAGATGGTGAGGTCCTTGAGGTGAATCCTCGGCACTGCCATCAGGGTGACGTCGCGGAATATTCCACTGGGAGCCCAGTCGTCGTTCCAGTCGAAGTCACTGCCGGGGAATACGGTGATGACGCGCATGGCCAACTGCTGTACCTTGGCCTTCTTGTTCAGATAGGGTGTGATATCGAAGAGTGCGGAGTTGTAGGCAGAGCGCCATGAACCAGCCTGATGTCCGTTGATCCAAAGGTCATAGCCGTAGAGCACGCCATCCAGACGGAGCACGATCTGCAGGTCGTTCCAGTGTTCGGGCAGGGTGAAAGAGGTTCGATAGTATCCTGTCAACGAGTCAGCGTGATGATAGGTGGGGGTGCAGAGTCCGAAAGCTTCCCAGCATCCTGGCACGTCAATCTTCTGCCATGTCTGATCCAATGTGGGCACTGAGGGGTTATCGCTGATGCCCTTGATGACCTTGAGGTCCCAGATGCCATTCAGGCTCTGTTTCATCTGTGGGTCAGTCACTGGCAGGATACCGTCGAAGGCATCCTTCACTTGTGCAATGCCTAAGCAGTAGGATAGCATGAATACCCATGTGATCAGTACCCTTGAAGTGTGATGGAAAGATTGTCCTGCTTTTGTCATAATTTCTTGTATTTTAAGTCAATCTTGGAATATCGATGGTCTTTGTCCCAATGCTCAAAGAGGCCAAGAGGATACTGCAGAGGCTTTCCATCCTGCTTATAGACAGTGCCACTTGGAGCATTGGGGATGGAAGCTGCTTCGCGAAGATATTCGTCACAGTAGTTCAGGCTGCCGAACTCTGGCCACTCGTTGATGATGATGTCCATGCCGACTGCATCGCAGGCAACCTCGTCTTGCGAAACAATGATTGAGCAGGCCCAGTCTCCGTCAAAGGGAGCCTTCATCCACTTGGGATTAGGTGCACCGTTGACATCGCGTGAACCATAGGAACCATCTATGAGGAAGAGCAGGGTCTTTTGACCAAGATTCTTGTGTGCCATGAAATCCACGAAGGTCTTGTAACCTGGTTTTCCATGTCGCTTGTCCTGACTGATATTGTTGTGGGCATTCTGACGCCAGAGTAGGTTGATATCTGTGGCTCCGTACCAGTTCTTGCTTGTCAGTGTTACGCCTGGGCCCGAATGTGTCTTAAGTAGGGCAGTGTTGATGAGATAGTCGGCATCAACGATGCAACGCGCCAATCCACGTGCCATCTTGCCGTTGTCAACCGAGTAGACGATTTGCTCCGGATAGTATTCACATTTCTCACGCCCTTCGCCACCAATGTTGTCGATCATGCGCACCTGTGGGAATTCGCGGTGCACCTTATTATATATACTGTCAGTGATAGCTCGACTTGGTTCGCAGAGAACGATGTCCTGCTGTCGGATGCCACCATCATTCACCATCGAGCGCACAAGGGCTAGGGTCATGAAGGGAGAGGAGTTCAGTTCGATGGTATCATGATGAGTGATTGCATTGTTCATGTTCAATTTCACAGCAATCATTTCACCTTTCTTATAACTGCGATTACCGCGTCCATGAGTCTTGTTGAAATTGCGGAACAGAGCCATCCATGCCTTCTGCGGAGTTGACTCTCCTGTCAGCTGCATGATGGCTTCAGGAATCATCTGGTCTGCCTTCTGCTGATCGTTCCAACGGTCCTCTACCCAAAGTCCTGTCTTTCCGTCCCATTTAGCAACGCCTGGCGAATGAATCCACGCCACTCGTCCGGGATGAATACCTCGACCAATACCGATGGGTTCGTTAGGTCCTACAAAAAGCTTCGGAAACTGAGGATTGAACTCTCCGAAGAACAGCCTTTCTCGGTTGACGGGTTCACCGAGGAGTTGAATAGTGGTCGAAGGTCCTAGGTCGGGATCCTTCCATGCCTTCAACTGCCATACCATCTTACCCTCCTTGTTAACCTCTATCGCTTGAACAGGGGCATTTAAGGTATCCATTGGAGTCTTGTTCCACTCATTGTACCAATTGTTGATGATATGTCCGCCATTCTTCAGTCGAACGACTTTCTGGGGTTGTGTTACGCCATAGTCTGTCGTGTTCAACTCCCAAATGGTTTCTCCTTGACGGTTGATTTCCTGAATATGTCCTTTGCGACCGGTGATCAGCAGATTGCCTTTAGGAAGTTCCTGTACAGACCAGGGGAGGAACCCTTCCCAACGGTCCACTTCCTGACCATTGCAGTTGAATTCATGGATGCAACCCAATGCCATATTGGCCACGAGCAGTGTGCCACGTGAAGTCAGTCGGGCATTGCGGAACTGACCATGCACGGAGCCTTTTTCAGAGATAGGAAGTTCAAATTCACGCACAATCCTGGTCGAAGGAATCTCCATCACAACAGCTTTGGCGGGTTTGCCATTCTGGACATAGACGACGTAATTCTGGCCGATGGGTTGAATAGTGTGAATCTCTGTGCCTTCTGGAGCAGTATAACTCCAGAGTGTCTGCTGATCTTGTGTCACTTCGGCGATTCCATATTGGTGAGCCACCAGGATGTGGCCATCGCTCATCAGTATGGCATCGCTGATTTCGCCGCGCTTCAACTGATCTTGATATGCCCAGGTTACCTGACCATCCTTGACGATGAACATGCGACGTTGCTTGCTTTGTCCGGCATAGAAGAAATCATGTCTGGATAAACTATTGTCAATATCCTGTGACAAAGCAACATTTACCATTGCCAGTATTAGGCTAATTGTTAGAAACAATCTTTTCATAACTGTTATTGTTTATTTTCGTGGACAAAGTTAATACAAATTTTTAAATAATGGGGAGTTTCTGCGTTATTTCTTTCAAAAGAATATCTTTTTACACTCAATTTGTATGAAAAGATGCCTTTTGAATCTGTTACAAAGTGCATTGTCGATCATTATCTTCAAGTATATCTTGTCAAATAATCATTTTGCGAGAAGGTTGTAGAATCTAAAATGGGATGGGGCCAATTTACGATTCAGAATTGGCCCGGTCACGTACCGGCACCGACATTTCGTTTACGGATTGTCTGTGAGACGGGAGCGGCACCGACATTTCGTTTACAGATTGTCTGTGCGACGGGAGCGGCACCGACATTTCGTTTACAGATTGTCTGTGCGACGGGAGCGGCACCGACATTTCGTTTACGGATTGTCTGTGCGACGGGAGCGGCACCGACATTTCGTTTACGGATTGTCTGTGCGACGGGAGCGGCACCGACATTTCGTTTACAGATTGTCTGTGCGACGAGAGCAGCATCGACATTTCGTTTACGGATTGTCTGTGCGACGGGAGCAGCACCGACAATTCGTTTACAGATTATGTATGCTGCTGTAAAAGATAGGTCATTCTCTTCTTAGAATGGATAATATGCTGAAACCAAAGATGGAGTATTGTCTCATCGGGTTTTATAAAGGCCGCATCTCACGATGCAGCCTTTACGTAATAGCTTAACTGAATTTTAAATACTAATTAGTATCGTCTTAACACACATTATTCTTCTTTAATTAATATCCAGGATTTTGCCAAGCGGCCTTCTGAGAATCACTGAGATTGGTTCCATCTTCATTCTGCAGAGCATCGATGAATGCCTGAGGTATAGGACGGAGCTCATGCTTGTTGGCAGTGATATTAGGTGCAGCCTCTGGGTTGAAGGCCTTGGCGCGCTTGATGAGAAGTCCGGCACGAGAGAGTTCTTCCCAGCGGTTCCATTCTCCAAGAAGCTCACGGGTACGCTCGTTGAAGATGAAGTTGAGCATACGATCGTAGTCACTTGTACATCCAAGTTCGGTCAGAATAGCCTCGTCCTCAGCTGGCAGATTTGCATAGCTGGCAATCTGAAGGCTTGAAGCATCTGTGGTTGGATCAATACCTGTAGAGAGGTAGTAAGTGCTCTTGTGTGTGTGGGAAGCATAGTAGGCCTCGGACATTGTCAGATTCTGTCCGCTGGCATTCTTGCAGTTCGATTTGTTGCCAGAGATGGAGTTGTCAGCCATGCCGCCATCAGCCTTAAGGAATGCCATAGAGCCATCGGTATAGTAGCTGCGGTCCTCGCCGTTCTTCCACTGGCCACGGGCACGGAGGATGTTGACGGTATTGATGGCCTCCTGATAGTTGCCCAAGCGCACTTGTGCTTCAGCCTTGACCAGATAAGTCTCACCTGTACGAGCCATAATGATATCACGGTGAGCATCTCCCTTTTCAGCAGTGCGTGATCCATCGGCAGTCTTGTTGATGCCGCAGAACACATTGGAAGTAGAGGTATTACCGCTCACTCCATAGTTGTAGAGTACGTACTGGCCATTCATGAAGTTCACGAAAGCATTCGGAACCCACTTGCCTGTTTCAGGATTAACAAAGGTGTGTTCTACACCACCACGTCCGAATGTGCCGAATGGTTCGCCATCGAAGCGATGATCTCCCTTCTTGTTGAGGATGAAGATGGCACCCTGATCGCCTAAAGTTGGAATCTGGTCGTCAGAGAAGCCATAGGTCTCCTTGAGTGTGGAAGCAGCAGTCTGGATATTATTCAGGCCATAGACTGTCTTGAAGGTTTTCCACATACGTGCATCATTGACATTGTCGTAAACGGAGTAGGTATATTCGGTAGGTCTGCAGCGCTGGAAGTCCATTTCGCCGATGTAGGCACCACGCTTGATCCATCCGCCAGAGAAGTTGGAGAACTGAGGCGAGAAATAGTTGTAGGTACGGTTACCGAAACGTCCCTGGGTAGTGGCATCAGCATTGTGCTCAGCAGCCATAAGGATCTCTTCGAGACCTTCGTTCACGCAGTTGACACCGTTCCACTTGGCATAGAGGTCGCCATAGTCAGGAGCCAGAGGGCATGCGGTGATAACCTCGTCACAGAGAGAAACAACCTTGTTGAGGTCAGCGTCCTTGTTATAGCTGCCATTCCAGCTGGCGCAACGTTCGCTCTGACGGAACAGAAGGGCCTTGGCGAGGAAATGAGCTGCAGTATAACGGGTCCATGTGCCATTGCCACGCCATTTGGAGGTAGGCAGCAGATTATAGGCCTGCTCGAGGTCGGCAATTACCTGGTTCAACGTCTCTTCTTCAGAAGAACGAGTATAGTTCTTGGTTACTGTTCCATTGGCAGGTTCAGTCTGGATGACTACACCACCATACTGAGCGAATAAGCGGTAGTAGTTGTAGCCGCGCAGGAAATAAGCCTCGCCCATTGCCTTGTTTCGGCTGTCCTCGTCTTCTACCAAAGCGGCTTTCGAAATCACCAGATTGGCTGTAGAGATACCGTAGTACATCTGGTTCCAGAGTCCAGAGACAGGAGGGCAGTTGTTGTTGGCGGCACCATTTGCCTTGGTGCAGTCCAGAGGATTCAGACGGTTGTCATAGGTATTCCATGGCTCAGATGTCAGGTCGGCGCCATTGGTAAATTCATCACAACCGTAGAGGGTGATACCATAGGCCCATTCGTAACCGAAATGCCAGCGAATGTTTGCGTAGAGTCCGGCAGCCATAGCCAAGGCACCGTCTTCGGTTTCAAGCAGTGCGTCAGTATAGAGGTGACCGGCATCTTCCTTCAGGAAGTCGTCGCCACAGGAAGTGGCACCAATCAGGGTGAACATTGACAATGCACCGCAGACTATTTTTTTGCTGATATATTTCATAATTGTATTGATTCTATTTTAATCTACCATTAATTTCATCGCTTCTTAAAAGTCTACTATCAGGCCGAGGGTGACACCACGGTTGTAATAGGTGGCACCTGTGTCAAGGTCCATAAAGTCAACTGAAGAATAGAGCATACCAAGGTTCTTGCCTTGAACATAGAGTTTTAGGTTGCTAAGACCAGCCTTTTCGACGAGCTTCTTATTGAAGTTGTAACCCAGCGAAAGGTTGCGGATCTTGATGAATGAAGCATCCTTGAAGCCGAGCAGAGAAGAGTAGGAGTCACCACCTGCAGTGCTATAGACAGGCTTCTGCCATTCTGCACCAGTATTGGATGGGGTCCAATAGTCGATCTCGCGCTGCTGATACATACCGAGCTGGCCTTCACCACCGGTGCTGATCATGTACTTGAAGCGACCCTGCAGTTCGAGGGTAAGTTCAAGACCCTTCCAGGAGAGTGTGTTGGTCCAACCTGCAGTGAAACGAGGATTCCTGTTGCCAAGGATGACACGGTCCTGATCGTCGATCTTGTAATCGCCATTCTGGTCGATTGGGCGGACACTACCTGCGGTGAACTTGTTGCCATTGTCATTGAACTTCTGCATTTCAGCAGCATCACCTTCCTGCCAGAGTCCGTCAACATCATATCCATAATAAACGGCAATACTTTCGCCGATAAACCATGCATTGTTGATGTCATCCTCCTTGCCGTTCGAGAGTTCCTCAATCTTATCCTTCTGCCAAGCAAAGTTCAGATTAGAGCTCCAGGTGAAGTCCTTGGTCATCACAGGAATGGTGTTCAAGGTTACTTCGATACCCTTGTTGCTGGTCTTACCGATATTGGCAAGCATCGAAGGATATCCGGTCAATGAAGGGATGGTCATAGCCATAATCAGGTCCTTGGTGGTAGAGGCATAGGTATCGATGGTGCCTCCGAGGCGTCCCTTCAGGAAGCTGAAGTCAACACCGAGGTTCCACTGGGTAGTCTTTTCCCAAGAGAGGTTTTTGT
>Ga0326514_10003278_pt1 | contig 10307 bp, 7 predicted proteins | sample 3_2548_0518_D_FD_203653 | JGI IMG/M metagenome (GOLD analysis project Ga0326514, IMG submission 203653) | Bovine rumen microbial communities from UC Davis, California, United States - 3_2548_0518 | ecosystem: Host-associated > Mammals > Digestive system > Stomach > Rumen | place: USA: California... | reverse complement strand
GAATTTCAGTTTCTTGAGAAGGGTCTGAAGCAGCGCGTCAACGCTCTGAACTGCTTTTTGTCGGATATTTACGGAGACAAGCAGATCGTTCGCGACGGAGTTATTCCGGCGGAGTTTATCTATTCCGCAAAGGGCTTTTTGCCGCCGTGCGACGGTGTGATGCCGCCGAAAAATATATACAGCCACATTTCGGGAATTGATTTGGTTCAGTCAAAGGACGACAGCTGGTACATTCTCGAGGATAACCTGCGTGTACCGTCGGGAGCTTCATATCCGATGATTGCGCGCGAGCTGCAGAGAAGAAGCGCACCCGACGCCTTCTCGTGCAACAGCGTTATCGACAACCGCAACTATGCAGAGCTGCTCAAGGAGGTCATGGACTACGTTAACACGGGCGGAATCAACGTAATTCTCTCGCCCGGCAGGTACAACGCGGCATTCTTCGAGCACTCGTATCTCGCCGAAAAGACAGGCGCTGTGCTGACAACGGGCAAGGAGATCGTCTGCGAAAACGACAGGCTCTATTACATTGACTATCAGGGCAAAAAGCAGCGCGTCGGCGCAGTTTACCGCCGTATTTCAGACGAGTATCTCGATCCGATGACCTTCTGCGAGGAGAGCGTTATCGGAATACCGCATATTTTTGAGGCGTACAAAAAGGGCAATGTCGCGCTGCTCAACGCTCCGGGCAACGGAGTCGCGGACGACAAGGGAATATATTACTTTGTTCCGAAGATGATCAGGTATTATTTGGGCGAGGACGCGGTGCTGATGAACGCGCCGACCTATCTGCCGTATTACGATGACGACATGAAATATGTTCTCGATAATTTTGACAGCCTCGTCATCAAGGACGTAGCCGAGGCGGGCGGTTACGGCGTTGTGTTCGGCAGCTCGCTGACAGCGGAGAAGAAGGAGGAGTTCATAAATCTCCTTAAGAGCGAACCGCGCCGTTTCATCGCGCAGGAGGTCATCGACTTTTACGATTTGGATATTCTCGATACGGACGGTACGCTTGTTCCGAGAAAGGCAGATTTGCGCGCGTTTGTCCTCGCCGGCGGCGAAACGAAGGTATGGCCGAGCGGACTGACGCGGTTCTCGAGAAATCCCGATTCATTTATTGTAAATTCATCACAGGGCGGAGGTTTTAAGGACACATGGGTATTATCACGGTAGACAAGAGCGACCATCTGTTTTGGCTCGGAAGATACACCGAGAGGGTGTACACGACGCTGAAATATTACTTTGAGAGCGCTGACAAGATGATTGACGCGAACCCCGAATGTTACGACGAGTTTTGCCGCAAGGTCGGCATTCTGAACGTCTACGGAACAAGCGAGAACTTTCTGAGGACATATCCCTTTGACGAGAACGACCCGAACTCTATCATCTCGAATCTCAACCGAGCGTACGACAACGCGATTGTAATGCGCGACTATATCGGCACGGAAACGATGGCATATATCCAGCTCGCGATCGACGATATTCACAATGCCGACAGGGGAGTGGCGACGATCGCCGACCTGATGCTTGCGATTGACCACATTCTCGCTTTCTGGGGCTGTGTCAACGACATGATAGACAACGAGCAGATTCGCAATATCATAAAGCTCGGCAAGGGCTTGGAGAGGCTTGATTTGTATCTGAGCCTTGACCTGCCGGACAGCGACATCATCAGGGAGTACCGAAGAATGAAGCAGTTTCTGGCGAAGTCAAAGCTGAGGTACGACGAGAGCGTCATCAACACGGTTGACAGCATGATTTCGGATTCAAAGCTCAACCACGGGAATATCAAAAACCTGCTGAGAAATCTCATAACCGAATGAGGTGGTACTATCAAACGGCTTAAATTTATTTACACACTGAATACGGAATTCAGCGCGCCGGTTACGCATCACGCGTTTTCGGTGATGTTTTTGCCGAAGGACACGAACAGGCAGAAAATCGATAAGCTCGACATTTATATTTCCGATAAAGAAAATTACCGCCTGACTGAGGACAATTTCGGCAACCGCAAGTTTTACGGTTTGATTGAGAAAACGCACGACCGCTTTGAGGTTATCGTCAGCGGCGAGGTTCAGACGGGACTTGATATCTGCGAGGAGTTTACGCTAAATCCGTTCGCATATTCTTTTTTGAAGGCGCAGACCGCACTTACGCAGCCCGGCGAAAAAATAAAGGAGTACCACAAAAGCCTTGAGCTTGAAAAACTCACAGGCGATTACGACAAGGCACTGTGTGTGATGAACACGCTTCATTATACCTTTGCCTACGATACCGAAGCGACCGCGGTGCATGAAACTGCAGAAAACGCGCTTGCGCTGGGACGCGGCGTGTGTCAGGACTACGCGCATATTATGCTCTCTCTGCTGAGAATGGAAGGTATTCCCGCGAGGTACGTTGTGGGAATGATGACAGGAGAGGGTTCTTCGCACGCCTGGGTGGAGGCGCTCTGCAACGGATACTGGTACGGCTTTGACCCGACAAACAACAAGCTGGTAAACGCTGACTATATCCGTGTTTCCTGCGGAAGAGATTCCGCCGACTGCTCGGTGATCCGCGGCAACTTTTACGGCTGCGTCACTCAGCGGCAGAATGAAAAGGTAGTAGTAGAAAAGGACGAATAATATGATTGAAACGGTAGCGTCAGTCGGCTTGCCGATCGACGAGAAATTGATGATACAAAAGAACCGCCTTGTTCCTGTAAACGGACTCAGCGGAAACGAGAAGCGGATAAGCATTGTGACGGGTACTCACGGCGACGAGCTTGAGGGACAGTATGTATGCTACGAGCTGCAGCGGAGAATCAAAGAAAACATCGAATGCCTTACGGGTATCGTCGACGTATATCCCGCGATAAATCCGCTGGGAATCGACTCCATCACGCGCGGTATACCCGGCTTTGATCTGGATATGAACCGTATTTTCCCGGGGCTTGAAAACGGCTCGATGCCCGAATATATCGCCTCAAAAATAATAGATGATCTGAGCGGAAGCGCGGCGGTAGTCGACATTCACGCGAGCAATATTTTCCTCGAGGAGATTCCGCAGGTGCGCATCAACGAGCTGTCGCGCGATACGCTTGTTCCGCTCGCGAAGCACTTGAACGTGGACTACATCTGGGTGCATTCCTCGGCTACGGTGCTCGAGTCTACGCTCGCTTATTCGCTCAACGTCATCGGCACTCCTACTCTCGTTGTAGAGATGGGCGTCGGAATGAGAATCACCAAAAAATTCGGCGACCAGCTTACGGACGGCATTCTGGCGCTCATAAAGGAGCTTGGAATCTGGAACGGCGATGTTATAACTCCGAAGGAGCCGATCATCTCCGAGGACGGCGAGGTGTCGTTTATCAACGCCGGAAAATCCGGCGTGTTCGTCCCTTGCGTCGGGCACTGGAAGAACGTGAAGAAGGACGGACATATCGGCGACATTCTCAACCCGCTGACGGGTGAGATAAACGAGAGGATCCTCGCGCCGACTGACGGAATCGTCTTTACTCTGCGCGAATATCCAATTGTCAACGAAGGCTCGCTCATAGCGAGAATCCTTGCGTGAGGTGCGGTATGAAAGAAAAGCTAATATTTGAACTCAATTCTGTTTACAGAGATAATATGCGTATCAAGGGCTATTCCTTTGGCGAGGGCGAGGAGTCGGCATGCATTGTAGGCGCGACCCGCGGCAACGAGGTGCAGCAGCTTTATATTTGCTCGCGGCTGATCAATATTTTCAAGCAGCTCGAGCATCAGGGCAAGATAAAATACGGCAAATCGGTAATGGTCATTCCGACAGTCAACAGCCATTCAATGAATATCGGCAAGCGCTTCTGGTCGACCGACAACACCGACATTAACCGAATGTTCCCGGGCTACAATCTCGGCGAGACGACTCAGAGAATCGCCGCCGGAGTGTTCGAAAATATAAGCTCCTATAAGTTCGGCATACAGTTTACGAGCTTTTATATGCAGGGCGATTACATACCCCACGTCAGGGTAATGCAGACGGGCTTTGAGGATATAGAGCTTGCGAAGGACTTCGGGCTGCCGTATGTCTACCGCAGAAACGCGCGGCCATACGACACGACCACGCTGAACTACAACTGGCAGCTCTGGGAAACCAAGGCATTTTCGGTTTACACAAGCGCGACCGACAAAATCGACGTTGTCAGCGCAAGGGAAGCTATCAACGCGGTGCTCAGTTTTCTGAACAAGCAGGGTATTATTCAGTACAGGTGCCACGAGGGTTTTATTTCGCAGTTTATCGAAGGTCATTCGCTGATGAACGTAAAATCCGCGACGGCTGGAATATTTATCCGCCACGCCGACGTCGATTCAAGGGTAAAAAAAGGCGACGTGATAGCGGAGATAATGGATCCGTACACGGGAGAGACCGCCGACAGGGTGATTGCTCCGCAGAACGGAATCGTGTTCTTCCACGTGAACCAACCGCTGATTTACTCCCAGACTCCGCTGTTCCGCATTATCCCGACGGACGATCTGGTATAGAAAAGACAGGAAAGATTATATTATTCAGGAGGTATTTTTATGGCGGCGTTTGACAGGATACTTTCGGGAATACCCGAGATGGATAAGGCTCTCGACAACATCAGGCTCGGGGATAATGTTGTCTGGAGGGTATCGGATTTAAGTGAGTTCAGGCTTTTTATGGAGCCGTATGTGAGGCAGGCGGTCAAGGATAAGCGCAAAATAATCTATTTCCGCTTTGCCGCTCACGAGCCGCTGATAACGGACGTGCCCGAGGTTGAAACGATAAATATTCCTCTTTCGCACCGCTTTGAGAATTTCACGGTTGAGATCCACAACGCTATCGAAAACGCCGGCAGAGACGCGTTTTATGTTTTCGACTGTCTTTCTGAGCTTCAGACGGCGTGGGCTACGGATCTGATGATGGGCAACTTTTTCAGAGTTACCTGTCCGTTCCTGTTTATCCTCGATACGGTGGCGTTTTTTCCTCTGATACGCGGAAAGCATTCGGTCAATTCCGTCAACAAGATCATCGACACCACCCAGCTTTTCCTCGACGTATATACGGGTGAGAAGGATATTTTTGTCCGCCCCGAAAAGGTCTGGAACCGCGATTCCGAAACGATGTTCCTGCCGCATACCTACGAGCCTTCAACAGGCAGATTCCGCCCTGTTACCGACGGAGTGAAGTCGAGCAGGTTCTACCATACGCTCGGCAAGCTCAGGCGAGGTACCGACGACAGATACATTGATTCGTGGGACAGATTCTTCAACACAGCCAAGCAGAAGTACGCAGCAGGCGGCGATATCACGTCCGAGTGCGAGAGTATGTGCAGGGTAATGATGACCCGCGACAAGAAAATGCGCCAAATGGTAAAGAAGCATTTTTATCCCGAGGATTATTTTGAAGTCCGCAGCCACATGATAGGCACCGGAATGATAGGCGGCAAGGCGTGCGGAATGCTTCTGTCCAGAGCGATAATCCGCAACGAGGAGCCTGACATAGACGAAACCCTTGAGCCTCACGATTCTTTCTACATCGGCTCTGACGTGTATTACACCTATATCGTCGACAACGGCTTCTGGGATATGCGGATACGCCAGAGGACTGACGAGGGATATTTTGCGCTCGCCGACGAATTCAGAAATCTGCTGCTCAACGGAAGCTTTTCCGACGACATGCGCGAGCAGTTCGGCAATATTATCGAATACTACGGACAGGATCCGTACATCGTCCGCTCAAGCAGCATTCTTGAGGACGGCTTCGGCAACGCCTTCGCGGGAAAATACGAATCCGTATTCTGCGCGAACCGAGGCAGCTTTGAGGACAGGCTGGCAGAATTTGAGAACGCGATAAAAACCGTTTACGCCAGCACAATGGGACTTTCGGCTCTCGACTACAGAAAGCGCCGCGGACTTGACAAGCGCGACGAGCAGATGGCGCTTCTTGTTCAGCGCGTTTCAGGCTCGTATTACGGCACATATTATATGCCCTGCGCGGCAGGCGTGGGTTATTCGTACAGTCCGTACAGATTCATGCAGACCGCAGACCCAAAGGCAGGTATGCTCAGGCTTGTCATGGGACTCGGAACCTCGGCGGTTGACAGAACAGAGGGCTCGTATCCTCGTCTTGTCAGTCTTGACGTTCCCGAGAGAACGGTCTATTCTACCGTTGCCGACAGACACAGGTTTTCGCAGCGAAACGCCGAGGTAATAAATACAACCGCGCGAAAGCTCGAAACAGTGAAGCTAGAAGAATTGGAGCCTGTACTTCCGCGCTATACAGGCAACGTGCTGTTGGAGCACGATTTTGAAGCGGAGCAAAGACTGAGCGAGATGGGAAGGTACCGCTCAGTGCGGTTTATCTCGTGCCGAGGACTTGTCAGGAACAAGAAGCTGATGGACAGCATGCGGCGAATGCTCGCTTGCATTCAGGCTGAATACGATTACCCCGTCGACACGGAGTTCACGATAAACGTATCGGACGACGGAGAATATACGATCGACCTGCTCCAGTGCAGACCGCTGCAGGTCGTCAAGGGCAAGGACTCGGTGAACATTCCCGACGCTGCCGAGGAGAATATACTGCTGAGCAGCCGCGGTGCGTCTATGGGCTTGTCGCGCGAGGAACAGCTCGATTATATCGTATATGTCGACCCGATCGGCTACTACAATATGCCCTATAAGGACAAGATCACCGTCGCGCAGTTGATAGGCAGGATCAACTGGCATTTCCGCAGCTCAGATAAGCATATGATGCTTATGGTTCCCGGAAGAATAGGAACCTCGTCGCAGGAGCTTGGAGTGCCGACCGCGTTTTCGGATATCAGCGGCTTTGACGTTATATGCGAGATGGAAGAAACCAAAGCCGGCTATAACCCCGAGCTGTCCTACGGAAGCCACATCTTTCAGGACTTGGTTGAGGCGGAGATTCTTTACACGGCTGTGTTCAACAACAGCAAGACCCTCGGTTTTTATCCCGAGAAGTTTAACCGCTTTGAGAATATTTCGGCTGAGTTTGATGAGAGCGGAGCTCTGTCGGAAATCGTCAGGGTGTTCCGCGTCAGCGGCTGTACTCTGTACCATGATATCAACAAGGAGCAGCTGCTTATTACTCTGAAAGAGAATTGATTGTGCCGGCAATTATTTCGTACGGGATAGCTTTTGCTGTATATTGCGGCATGCGGCGGCTCAAAGGACGCTCCGTCAGACACATCAAAGCAGACTGATACCACCTTGTAAAGCAATAAGCTATGAATAAAAAGCCCGTTTTTGCGGGCTTTTTGTTAGTTTGCCCGAAATGGGCAGTAACTAGGCGGTGAAAGTCCGCTACACGCTTGGCAGTAGGAAGTGTTAGCTGAGGGCAAGGGTGTCCGTTGTGAGGCGGAATCTGAAGTAAGCCTATCCTTGCGGCTGTGGGATACATCTACGTTGTATCCCAAACGTTCACTCAGCTCGTGCATGAAACGCCGGAGAAAATCAGCCCGTCGGAAATTACGGTCGAGGTATCCGACCCCGGGGTGATCAGCGCGGAGATTGAGGCGTACAGGACAGCGGCGGAGAATACGACTACTACCTGCAGGTGCGTCCGATCAGCACGGGCAGGTCAAATGTATCCTATATGATAAAGGAGGACGGCGGAGCTGTTTCGAATCACATGAAAATAGTATGTACCGAGCTGAAAACGCTGTACGAGGACGATGAGCTGATGTTCAACGGTCAGGAAGCCTTGTTTCCTATGCTGGCGCTGATATTGTTCTCGGTGCTGGTGTGCTTTGTCATCAGCTTCATTATTAAGTTCCGCGAGGGTGATTTCTCTTACTCAATGGCGGTGCTCGGCGGTCTGATTCTGTATATCCTCGGCTCGCTGCTGATCATGATTATTTACTGTATCAGCGAGCGGTTCTGGCCGACGTCGTTTTCAATGCTCAACGCGCTTCTGGTTGAAGTGGGAATGTTGTTCCCCATAGTGACGTCTCCGGCGATGCTGATTCTGGCGATTGCCCTCGGGGTGAGCAATATCTGGCTGATACGGCACGAGGGCTTCGGCTTACACAATCTGTTCGGAGCGCTGCTGGGAGCGGTGATAATCGGCGGCTATACTGCGATACTTGTCGTTTTTCTTCAGGCAGGACAGTTGGATTATGTGGCGATATGGCTTTCGCTCGCGATGATGACCACGTTTTCATATGTTATGTGCTACCTCGAGCGCATGTTGTTCTCAACGATGATTTGCGCGGTTCTGTCGACCCGCCACAGACCGTCGTATGATAAGGAATATATTATCATTCTGGGCTGCGCGATCAGGTGCGACGGCACGCCGACTCCTCTTCTCAAAGGCAGGATAGACCGCGCGATCGCCTTCGAGCGCGAGCAGTTTATGAAGAGCGGCAGGCATGCATACTTTGTTCCTTCGGGCGGACAGGGGAGCGACGAAGTGATATCCGAGGCGGAGAGCATGAAGCGCTACCTTGTAGAGCAGGGCATTCCCGAGGAGCAGATCATCAAAGAGGACAAGAGCGTAAATACTCTTCAGAATTTTGAGTTCTCGAAGAAGGTTATCGGAGAGCACGGCGGAGATATCAAAAAGTGCATTGCCTTCTCCACCACAAACTACCATGTTTTCCGCGGCTACACTCTGGCGCAAAGGGTGTCGCTGAGGGTTCACGGTCTTTCGGCAAAGACGAAGCCTTACTTTTACCCGAACGCCTTTGTCAGGGAATTTATCGGACTGCTTTACGAGCAGAAGGGAAAGCACATTCTATTTCTGGTGCTTGTAATAGCCTATCTGCTGATGTATGATTTAGCCCTTTTGGTTTTGCAATAAAAAATCCGTCAGACGCGCCTGTCTGACGGATTCTTGTTTTATCCCTGTCTTAGCATGATTTCGGAATAAAATTTCTTTTTGTCATATCTGAAATTGCAGTAGCCGTTGTTTTTTTGTACGATAGCCCTGATCGACTCAAGACCGATGCCGTGTCCGCCTGCCTTTGTGGAGCTGAATTTTCCGCCCTTCTCCTTTATTTCGCCGCTGTAGGGGTTAGAAACCGCGATATACAGATCGCCGTTTTTCTTTGTGTCCGCGACAAAGAGTATCTCGGAGTTCGGCTCTGCAGCCTTTTCGGCGGCGGCAACGGCGTTGTCGAGCACGTTGCCGACGATGGAGCACAGCTCGTAGTCCGAAATCACAATATCGCGGGCGACGTTGAGCTTTGCCGTCAGCTTTATGCCCTTCCTGCGCGCGTCGTTGACGTAGTAGTCGGTGATGGCGTTGAGCGCCTTGTTATCGCAGTAGAAAGCGGGAGCGGAGGTGGCGTCGATGCTCGAGCCGTAATCGCTGAGAAGCTGCCGAAGCTGTTCGGTCTCTCCGTTCGCCGCGAGCGTCTGGGCGGTCTTTGCCATATATACAAAGTCGTGTCTGAGCCTTGAGGTGCTGTCGAGGTACTTCTTGAGGTTGTCGTACTGAGCTGCCTGCAAGCCGAGCAGCTGGGCGTTGTGCTCGGATTCTGCCTTGTCGTTTATCGCCTTTGCTATGCGGTAGAGCATAATCAGAAAGATGACGTAAAACGCCGCAAACAGAATTTCGATAATGATATACAGCTGAAACACCTTTCCGACGCGCACGTTGGCGTTGTTCTCGGGAATCATCAGCATGTTCGCCGCGGCGATGATCATTGGTATCAGCCATATGAACCGCCAGACGGTGCTGATATTTTCATTGTCGACAAGCCAGCGCAGCTTTGTCAGATAGAGGAACTCAAAAAGGAAGAAAAGCAGCGAAACGCTCCATTTTACCGCAAACTCGATAATTAGCTCAATACTCTGGTCGAGCATCGCGTCAATGATGAAGGTAGAGAGGCCGCCGAACGACATAACCGAAACCACGCTGATGAAAATATACCACAGCTTGATTATTTTTACGTCGAAGGTAAAGAAAAAGAACAGCAGCGCGAACACGAGAAAGACTGCCAGAGGGATGTTTGGGTTAGGCACGAGTTTGTAGCGGACAAAGGCGAGCATGAACGAAAAAATCACGGTTCCTGCCGACATGGACGGCAAGAGGATCGCGGGCTTTATCCTGCTGTGGCTGAGTACAGGCAGCACGCACATGAACGCGGCAGGAAGAATTATCAGATAATCGAGAAAGTAAAAAATCAGATTAACCATTGCGCTATTCCTTTGAGAGCATTTTTTTGAACTGCCAGTCGTAGAACGCTCTCTCCGTTTCCTGTAATTTTCGTCGGCTGACGGGTATTTTCTCTCCGTTTGACATCACGCAGTCGCTGCCGCTGATGTGCGAGGTGTTTTCAAAGTTGACGATGA
>Ga0326514_10003277_pt1 | contig 10307 bp, 23 predicted proteins | sample 3_2548_0518_D_FD_203653 | JGI IMG/M metagenome (GOLD analysis project Ga0326514, IMG submission 203653) | Bovine rumen microbial communities from UC Davis, California, United States - 3_2548_0518 | ecosystem: Host-associated > Mammals > Digestive system > Stomach > Rumen | place: USA... | reverse complement strand
AATTTATATATAGTGAAAATGATGCAGAGAAGATTTTCTTTACCTCTGACACTCATTTCTGCCACGAGAATATCATCAAATATTGTAAGCGTCCATTTAAGGATGTTGAAGAGAATAATGAGGAACTCATTAAGCGATGGAATGAGAAAGTTCCCGAAGATGGAATTGTCTTTCATCTTGGCGATGTAGCATTTGGAAATCCAGAGCAAGTTGATAATATCCTCAAAAGATTAAATGGCAAGATTTATCTTGTCATCGGTAATCATGACTGGAGACGTATTGTTAATGATCATAAATGGCGTTTTGAATTGATGACTCAACAAATCAATATGAAGATTGGCAAACGTCATATTATTCTAAATCATTATCCAATGCTTTGTTTCTCTGGTGCATGGCGTGGCGAAGATGCAACATATCAACTTTTTGGACATGTTCACACTTCTCCTTATACCGATGAAGGACTTGATCAGCAACGTCTTAAGATATTATTTACTTCTCAATATGATGTTGGTGTAGACAATAATAATTTCACTCCAGTATCTTGGAAGGAAGTTGACCAAATTATAAATAATCAAATGATGAGTTTAGGAATGTGTAGAAATGAATTATGAGAAAGTTTTTTGATTATATAAAAATTATATATAAGGCATTGGAAGAAATGTCAATATGTGATATATGTCCTTATGACAAAGATCCTTATAATTATATAGCAAAAAGAAAATAATTAATATGAGTACATATCAAGAACCATGTACTTGGCATGAAGCACATTGCTATGATCATAATCCACCTCGCATGAGATATGATAATATTGATGCATATCTTAAGGTTTTTGACAAAGTATTTGGGGATAGGGATGAATTACATCCAGGAGAATTTGATCAATCAGAAGAGTATTTTAATAGATTATATAAGAGAGAAGTAAGAAAAAGCAAAATATTAAAGTTTTTTGGTTTTATTTAATATGAAAGTAGATCAAAGAGAACGTACAGTGGTTCAAAAATACATTGTTTATATTGCCAAAGATGGCAAAGAATTTGAATCTAAAGAAAAGTGCGAGGATTATGAGAAGATACTTGATGGAACACGCATAGTTTGTCCAGATTGTAATGGGAAGGGAAAATGGAAAACTGATTATGTTCCTGAATATGAACATTGGGAAGGCACTATGGGTGGTTATTGGAATTATGAAACATGCAAACGCTGTAAAGGAAAAGGATATTTAGAAAAGAAAGTAACTTGGGAATAATATGGGAAGCGGAACTTATATTAGAATTATTTTAGTCATTGGATGTATTTTTGGTCCATTGGCTGCGGCGTATTATTCAGATATGCATTATATCTGGCTAGAACTATTGAATATTGTTCTTGTTCCACTAATACAAATGTGGGATGACGCATGTGATTGTGAAGGCTGTTTTTTGTCAAGCCATTGCTCAAAAACAAAACGATTTAACACAGTTAAACAATGGATGAAATTTATTGGATTTGATTCTGATAAAATCAATTCAATTCAATTTCCTAAAAATTATGAGTGTAAAAATACATTTCGTAGTATCTATAAATACGTAAAAGATAGTTATGGAAAAGACAATACAGGAACAAATCAAAAGTCTGCATGATGAAATGGATCAGAATTATAAGGACTTTATGAGTGATATATTATCATATGAAGAGTTTCATTGGGTTCAAGGACAATGTTTAAAGAAAATTAAAGAATTAGAAGAACAACTATGAGTGATTTTTTAGAAAAAACATGGTGGCTTTGGTTAGTCATAACTTTATTAGCATTTATTTTAGCAGTACAAAAATGTGAAGATAGTCGTGCAGATTATCAAACAATAGATGGTAATGGTTATAATGTAGAAATTATTGACTCATGCGAATATTTAGTTCGTCATGAAGGTTATGCTGGTTATATGGCTCATAAGGGTAACTGCAAATTTTGTGAAGAAAGACATAAAAATAACAAATAATATGACATCAAGAGAAGTACTTAATCTTAAAGATAATGAAGAGTTTTATGTAGTTATATTATCAAATCCTTATGAATTGAGTAATCCATTTTTAAGACATTATGGTACTGTCAAGACTACAAAATATCAAAAGCCATTAGGTATCTTTAAGACTAAATTTAAAGATAAAACTGTAAAGCATGAATATGATTGGTCATATGTAGATGCAAATATAGATACATCAGAATTTGAACACCTTTATTGGAGAGGAAGATTTGATGAAATACCTACAGGTAAGGCATTAACTGATTATGCTGAAAATTGTAGAGATCATGTATATTGTATGGTTTATGATGATGAAAATAAAAAGAATCCTCATGAGTTTACATCTAGAAATATGTTTTTTACTGATGATGAAGCTAAACAATATTATGATAAGACATTAAAGAAATTCAATAAAGACATGAAGACATATATTACTCATTTAAAAAGTGAAGTTGAAGTCGCATATAAAAATATAGAAGAAGCAAATAATCAAATTAGTCATTATGAAAATATTCTTTGATACTGAATTTACTGGATTACATAAAAACACAACTCTTATTTCAATTGGTTTAATTGATGAGAATGGAAGAGAGTTTTATGCAGAATTTACAGATTATGATAAATCACAGTGTGATGATTGGATTAAAGAACATGTGATAAATAATTTATTATATAAGCATTTTGATAAAGAAGGTGAGCCAAATACAATATCAATTTTTGGCAATAAATATTATGCAAAAGGTGATAAACGATATATAAAAAATCAATTAACAGAATGGCTATCTGAATATGATAGTGTTGAATTAGTTTCAGATGTATGTCATTATGATATGGTTTTATTTATAGACATATTTGGTGGTGCATTTGATATTCCTGCAAACGTAAATCCTGCTTGTCACGATATAAATCAAGATATTGCACATAGATATGATTTGTCAGAAACTTGGGCGTTTGATAAATCACGTGAAGAGATTTTAAAAGAAAATGGACTTACTATTGAAGGATATAAACATAATGCACTTTATGACGCAAAAGTAATTCAGTCAATTTACAATATTTGCAAATAATGTTTGAATTTTTTCAGTAAATTTCTATATTAAATTTGTAAAACAAATAAACAAACAAATGATAGAAATTTATCTTGTAATCGAACAGAGTTTTTTTATTTCAAATGGTATTGACTACGCAATGGCCGTGGATGCTAATGATGACATAGATGTATTTGACAATTATGAAAAGGCTCTATCATATTTTGAAGATAGGAGTGAGGAAATTTGCAGAAGTAAAAACCTCGAAATGAAAGATTTAAGTACATCAGATGAGAAAATAGCTATGTGGAAAAGGCCCAATGGTAATCGTCATTTTCTAAAACTTATTACAAAGACAATACGATGAGTAATCAGAAAGAAAAAGAACGTTGGCAAAAAATACAGGAAAATAAAAAGAAAACCTGTGAAAATTGCTCTCAATTATTTTGGAATGAATCAGGTAATCCATGTTGCAGATATGATGATGGCACCAAAACTAGTGGAGGATATGCAATTCATTCACTCACATATATCAAGCAAACACATGCATTGTGTTTTGATAAATACAATGGTAAAAACATTAAGCCAGAAATAAAACTTCTCAAACATCCTCATTGGGGTAAACATTAAACAATAAATATGAATACAGTTACAATTAATGGAAAAACATACTCTGCTCCCGATGGTTGTAGCATGAGTGTAATAAACAACAAAGTCTATGTTGATGGCAAGCTTTTTGAAGATTGTGATTTAATTAAGTCAAAAAAGATTGAAATTAAAATAGAAGGAAATTGCGGCGATGTTCATGTAGATGCTGCAAATCTTACTGTAAATGGTAACATTGAAGGTGAAGTTTCAGTAGATGCAGGTAATATTACTTGTCGTGGTGACATTAAAGGTGATGTAAAATGTGATTGTGGCAACATTTCTTGTCATCATATCTTTGGAAATACTGATGTAGATTGCGGTGTTGTAAAAGGATCCGGAAATTCTGGTGGATGGATTGATAAATTAACTCAAAAAATGTTTGGATATTGAAAAGATTCTATTTATGAAAAAGATTCTATTTATGATTATGATGGTCTTTTGTTTGACCTCATGTGATCAGTATGTTACTCGTGAACTTGGTGGTACTACAACAATCAAACTTGAACCTGGAAAGAAATTGATTGAATGTACTTGGAAAGGTGATGGCGACTTGTGGTATCTTGTAGAACCTATGGATTCTGATTATGTACCTAAGACTAAAGAGTTTATCGAAAGCTCTATGGTTGGTGTTATGGAAGGAAAAGTAATTTTTATTGAAACTAGATAATAAATATGAAGAAATTATTTGTAATGATGATGGCTCTTATGTTGAGCCTAACAAGTTTCGCAGTTGAGATTGATACTCCTGCAGATTCAACAATCAATTTGAGTGAGGTAACAGTTTCGGGTTTGTATCGAAACACAGTAAATGTTGGTTATTTGATTCCTGTAAAAACTCTTATTTCAGAGAATCATGGTCAGGAACCTTCGCATTTGTTTGCAAATATGCCAAACATTTTCTCAATGAATGACAATGGTACTGATTTTGGTTATGGATATTTCCGTATTCGTGGTCTTGACCAAACTCGTATCAATGTAACTCTTGATGGTATGCCTTGGAATGAAGCTGAGGATTATGGAACTTATTTTGCTAATTCTCCTGACTTGATGTCAAGTTTGCATTCTATTAAGGTTGAGCGAGGTACAAGTTCTACAAACAACGGTACGGCTTCATCTGGTGGTAGTATTAATTTGGAGTCTGTAGATTTGCTTAATGACACCACATCTTATGTATATATTGGAGGTGGCTCTTACACAACTTATAAGACAAGTATAATCTACAATTCTGGTCTTTTTGGTAAGCATCATGCACTTCATGTCAAGGCTACACAACAGCAAACAGATGGTTATAAGGACTTTGGGTTCAATAATTCTCAGGCATTTACTTTGAAGTATGGATATTTCTTCAATGATAATCATCAACTTGAGATTTTGTCTTTGAATGGTCGTCATCGCAATGGTCAGGGTTGGCTTGGTAATACAAAGGCTGAATTGGCTGCTAATCCTCATGCAAATGGTAATGTCAAAGAAGATGATGACGAATGGTTTCAGTCTATAAATAAGTTGCAATATAAGGCAAAGTTTACTGACAATATTTTCTTCACTGCTTCTACATATTTGCAGTATCAGAAGGGTTGGTACAATATGGACCTTGATAACTATATGGTTCGAATGGTTGACCCAACTTGGGCTCCTACAAATATTCGATATAGTTATGGATTGAAACATTATCTTTATGGAGCCAATGTGGCAACTAAATTTTACTTAAACGATTTGACATTGACTGTTGGTACTAATATTTATGGCTATCAACGAGATCACTATATGGATAATCGTCTTAGTGAACACTTCGCTAATGTTCCTACTAATGAATTTTATGACAATACCGGATATAAGTTAGATGCTAATGGATTTGTCGCAGCAGCTTATACACTTGGAAAATTCAATTTTGGAGCAAATGTACAGTATCGTTATGTCAATTTTAGATATAAGGATGCACTTGATCCAACACAGAATTTTGATTGGAAGAAATATGACACTAATTGGAACTTTATTAACTGGGGTGCTAATGTAGATTATAACATTACTAATCAAATGAAGGTCTATGCTCGATATGCAATGGCACATCGTGAACCTACTCGAACAGATATGTTTGGCGGTAATGAGTTCTTCCCCGGTGATATTACAACAAATAAGGCAGAATGCTCACATGATTGGGAAGTTGGTTATGAGGTAAATACAAATAAAGTAAAGGCTAATGCTAATCTTTACTATATGAGTTTTACTAATGAAAGAGTGCTCAATGGTCAATATGGATTGAATGGACTTCCGCTTCATGATACTGCTGATAAATCATATCGAATGGGTGTAGAAGGAAGTTTGGATTGGAATTTCTGGAATAACTTCCATTATGCCACTGCAATTAGTTGGAGTCGTAATAAGATTGATACACCAACATTCAATGATAAGACACATATCTTGACACCTGCATTTACATTTAATAATGACATTTATTATGAAGCTTCTAATTGGAAGGTTGGACTGAATAATCACTATCATTCAAAGATGTATGCTGACTTAGATAATCAATACGAAATTCCTGAGTATCTTACTTTCAATGCTTATGGAAGTTATCGATATAAGCAAGCTGAATTTGGAGCTCGAGTAAACAACATTTTCAATAGAACTAACTATTTCAATGCAGCTATGGGAGCAACAGAACTTCTTTGGTTTAGAAATGGTGGAACTAACTTCTTTGTAGATGTTAAATATTACTTCTAAACCTTAAATATTAAAACATATTTCGCGTTTAATCTCGTAAACGCTGATAAACTTAATTGTTAAAATAATATAATTTTATTTTTAACATAAAAGAGTTTATCAGCGTTTACGAGATTTATTTTAATTTTTTCTTAATATTATTTGAATTTTTCTTGTTTATTTCTATATTATATATGTAAAACAAATAAACAAAAAAAATGGAAAGAACTTATTGTACAAAGGATTATAATTCACTTTCGGAAACATTCTTCAATCAGCTTTCGAAAGAAAATTCAAAGTATACAATTGATGAAGCAATCAAGGAACTTGGAATTTTCGTTCAGGGTTATAAGAAGAATGAAAAGCAGCATAATTACTGGGTAAACTTTAAGCCTTTCGAAAATCCAAAAGATACTCCTCAGCGTTGGGCAAATTCAATTCACTTCGCATCAATTGAGAAGCCAGAGGAATCAATTTACGTAAAGGGTATGAAGACACAGCAACTTCAGTTTGAAGCCCTTGAAAAGGCAATCCTTCGCTTCATTTCTAATCTTTCCGAAAAGGAGCAGAACAAAATTATCAAGAAGATTAACACCCGTAAAGCAAAAATGAATTTCTAATATGAAAGTAAGAATATTTAATGGTACAAAAGAATCATACACAGATTATGATTTCGATACATGGAAATCAATGTATGGTTTTGAGTTCGCTGGAGTAGAAGAATATAACATCTATAATAACATCGTCAGTTTTTTCAAAAACAATAGACTTCAAAATGTTGATGACAATGAAACAATAAGTAGATTGACTAAGGTTTATAACGAAACCGCTTGGAACTACTGGATTGGTGATTATGATAGATTTATGTATTTAGTAGATAAGGCAAAAAATAAGTAATATGTATCATTTCGTAAAATTCAACAAAACTTGGTATTTGAAGCCCGAAACTCTTCAGGATGTAATTGACCATTTCAACAAAATTTGTGGTCGAGAATTTAAGGAAGGTTTTGAAGATTTTAGAGATAATGTACGTGTCCAAACAAGTTCAGTTGATGGCCACAAATATCTTTATAGTCGTAATCATTCCAGTTCTCATTGGCGTAATGCAGTTGAAATGGAAATGCAGATGAAAGACCAAAGTTGGTTGGAGTCAGCTTGCTCACTTGAGGAACGCACATTTAAAGATAGAATTGAAAGGTTTAAGAGTGGTAAGCCTATTTATCTTTTGAATAGCCTTGCATATAGTCCTTTTAAGGAGCATCCCGAGTATGATGAAGAAAAATGGGTTGAGGAACTTATTTATCCTTTCGAATATAATTATGATGAATGTAGATTTATCAAGTGGCCTGAAGGACGTCATTGGTATGTAAAGATTGGAAACATTGATATTTGTGACAGATGGGGAAATTACAAATTCTCTGATAAATCTTACGCACAGGAAGTTGCCAAGAAATGGTGTGAATGTGGAGGTAATTGGAATATTGATAAAAATTTAGATGTATGACAGAATTTATATGGCGTGGTCCAGATGAAACTCCCTTACTTTGGGATGAGCCAATAATTATTTGGACAAAGAATGATAGAATACAAACATCAAGTGATACTAAAGGTCAACTAATGGGTCCAATTGTAAATGGAAAATATACATATAAATATTTTTCAAATTGGGATCATCTTAGACATAAATATGGAGCAAAAGCATGGGCTTATCAAAAAGATTTAATGAAGACATGGTAAAGACATTAGGAGAATTGAAAACAGGAGATACATTTTATCTCATAAATTGGCAGGGTGGTCATATTTCATCAATTGACACTAAAGTTGTTGACAGTACTTTAGATATTAAAATTGGTCGAATTATTCATTATGACACTGACAAGAAAAACAAGACTGGATTAGGATTCACTCTTGAAACTAGTGAATTTAATGAAAGTGTAATTGAATCTCATTATGAGACACAAGTATGTTCAGATAAGGATGTACTTTATGAAATAATTGAGAATGATAAAGAGGAATTTATGTATAATTATCAGCAAATGTTACTATATTTGAAATAATATGGCAAGGTATAAAAAGTTTATAATTCTTGAAAATTGGCGAACTAACAAACTTGACATTCGCCTTGGTTATCCTATTTATCATTCAGATTTAATCGAAAAGACAGATGATAAGGATGGATGGAAGTGTATTGGTGGTGGGTTTTGGGATATGAATTTTGAAACTAAAGAAATTTATCTTTATGGTTCATCTTCAGATTTTGGAACAGCACCAAAACAAAAGATTGAAAAATCACTTCAAAGTATGGATGCTCATAAATGGTGGCAATTTGGTTGGGTTTGTGAACGAATTTTTGAAGAAGAATATCCTGATGTAGATTATGACCATTTAGAAAATGAATTTAAATTTGTAATAAATTATTGATTATGTACGACAAAAAGAAAAAAGAGAAGGATAATGAAGGTTTTGGCCTTTATTTGAATCATGAAGGTATTAAGTTTGGATATGGACTTGGTAGTGGTGTTCATGTTGATAGTGATGGAATTCATTTTGGAGGTTTGAAACTATGAAGCAAATATTGATTTTTATTTTTGGCATACTAATGTTATCTGCGTGTAATAAAGCAGATAGAATTGACCATCAAGATGATAAATACATTTATGTATGGCAATATAATGGTGATGACTCAACTTTAGTTAAGTTTAATAGACCAGTTATTAAAGAACTTAAAGTTATGGGTGGTCATCATAAGCATCATCATATTAAGGCAGATTTATATAACAATGGTCATTATGATTGTTGTAGATTACCTTATGATGGTAGTGTAGATAGATGTGAAACTGTTAATAAAGCTCAAGCTGCATGGTCTAAAGGTACACCGATTATTGGTATTTTTCAAGAACAGTTTTATCCAACACATGAATTTTATTTTATAAGATATAAATAATATGAGTGATTTTGTTAATAAAAGTTACGAAGACCGTATAAAAGACATTAAAGATAACCTTTATGTTGGTGGTGGAGAAGGACAGGCAAATGTACTTCTTAATGTTATGATGAGTTCTTTTAGTCAGCATGAATTTACTGGGCATTCTGATATTTCAATTGATAATGTACTTTCAAATATTTCTCAGGAAATGAAGCATCTTAAACGAGTAGTTCGAGATGGTGGTATTGTTCCTATTAAATTTTTTGAAAGTCAATTTAAAGGAAGTATTAGACCTCATGATTGTTATGCATGTCTTGATAAGAATTTAAAATTCTGTGTTAAGCATTATGGAGAAGATGATTGGAAAGACATTCTTTATGTTTTCCCATATATGAACTCTATGACAGCATTTGATGTTACATTCAAATATGATACTATTCACCAATCAGATATGTCAATTTAATAGTTATGATTGAAATCAAATTACAAACAAATATTATACCACATGACCCATGTATGGCTTGTCCTCCACGCCCAAATGTAGAAGTATTTATTGAAGGTTTTAATCAATTATGTGAAGCTTGTGGTATGCATAATATTACTACATATAAATTAATACATAATGGTGGAGCAAAAATTCCTACAGTATTAAAATTTGATGATGGTACTTCTATAGGTATATCTAAATTGTTTAATGAATGTGGATTTAAAATTTTAGAAACATAATATGAAAGAAGAATTTATAGATCAAACTAAACTTACAAAATTTGACATAATTTGTCTTTTCTTAATGGCAACATATAAGGAAAAGGATTTATGTGAATGTCAAAAGACAGATGGTTATATCAATTGGGGAGAAATTGAAAGATTTTCACGTTTTGGAATTGATTTTACAAAAATGAAATGGCTTCAGGATGTTGCAGTAAGTTGGTGTCCTGAACGACTTGAAGAATTGATGGACAAATTTGCTAATGCTGGATTTGAATTACATCAATATTTAGAAGC
>Ga0326514_10003276_pt1 | contig 10308 bp, 14 predicted proteins | sample 3_2548_0518_D_FD_203653 | JGI IMG/M metagenome (GOLD analysis project Ga0326514, IMG submission 203653) | Bovine rumen microbial communities from UC Davis, California, United States - 3_2548_0518 | ecosystem: Host-associated > Mammals > Digestive system > Stomach > Rumen | place: USA... | reverse complement strand
GTCCAGGGCGACGAGAATCTGTACGAGTACGTGATGAACGACGGTCTGCGGCTGGCTGAACAGGTCGTGACCCGCACCAAGGTCGCCAAGAACGAGCTGCTGGCTACGGGCAAGGTGACCATCAAGGAAAACGACCTCGACATCACCGTGGACTACGGCGTTCCTGCTGCCAACCTCCAGAAGACCCTGGACTTCGGCGCTGGTGCCGCCAAGAGCATCCCCGACCAGCTGCAGGAGCTGATGGACGAAACTACCACCAAGGGCATCACCCTGACTGGTATGGTTCTGCCCCGCTCCGTGCTGACCAAACTGCGCCAGAACGAAGCCATCCAGAAGGCCGTCAACGGCGCTCTGATGGCTGGTCAGCTGGTGCGCAACTCCGACCTCAGGGCCTACCTCAATGAGGAGTTCGGTATCAGCCAGATCATCACCAACGACCTGACCTACAACGTCGCTGGTGCGCTGAACACCACCACGGGCATCCCCGCGCTGACCGCTCACCGCTACTTCCCGGCGAACAAGGTCTCCTTCTTCGCTCCGAATGCCAGCGGTCGCATCGGCACTGGCCTGTGGGGCGACCCGCCCGAGGTTGACGCTGCCCGTGCGTTCGACGGCGGCGTGGCTGCCAGCGGTGAATCTCCCTTCGTGTACATCTCCCAGTGGGGCGAGACTGACCCTGCCGTGCTGTGGACGAAGGCGAGCGCCCTGTTCATGCCCGTCCTCTACAACCCGAACGCGCTGTATGTCGCAAGCGTGATCGAGACGCCCGGCGCTTGATGTTCCGGGTAGTCTCCACGTTCGCCGACCTACAGGACGGCAAGCACCTGTATAAACCGGGGGACACGTTCCCCCGGCAGGGCTTGACCGTGGACGCGGCGAGAATCGCCCAGCTTGCGTCATGCGACAACGCAACGGGCAGGGCGCTTATAGAAGCCGTGGAACCGCCCGTAGAGCCGGGGAACGACCAACCTAAGGAAACACCCACGGAACCGCCCAAATCAGCCCAGAGGGACCGCAGAAGTCGCAAGAAGGAGTGATAGACATGATCGAGCAAATATGCGCGTTCATTCACAATTTCTTTGTGGCAAAGACCTACACCGGGACGTTCACCATTTCCGGCGGTGCGCTTACCGTGGATGGACTGGTCGAGGGCCAGTACATCTACATCAAGGGTAGCCGCTTCAACGATGGTGTATGCCAATACGGTGTGGACGAACTGCAGGATGAAACCTTCGAGGGCGAGGTCTGGGATATGCGACCGCCCAGGGCGTTTGTCAATCTGGCGGGTGAGATCGAAAACTGGGTCACCAAGTATGGCGACACAGTCTCAGGGCCGTACCAGTCCGAGAGTTTCGGCGGTTACACCTACAGCCTTAAAACTGGCACCAACGCCAGCGGAGGGCAGGATAGCAACGCCGGAAGCTGGCAAGGTGTGTTCAGATCACAGCTGAACCAATGGAGGAAACTGGCATGAGCTTGATCGATACGATGAAAACGCCGTGCACGATGATTGACAAGCGCACAATTCCCGATGGCATGGGGGGAACCACCACGGCATGGGTGGACGGCGCGACATTCGACGCAGCGATCATCAAGGATTCCTCCATGCAAGCCCGGACGGCAGAAAAGCTGGGCGTGACCGAGGTGTACACCGTCACCACGGGAAAGAACGTCCAGCTGGACTACCATGATGTGTTCCGGCGCGAATCCGATGGCGCGATCTTCCGGGTGACATCCAACATCACCGACAGTAAAACGCCCAGGGTGGCGACATTCCAGTTCGGACAGGTGACCGCAGAAAAGTGGGTGCTGCCGTCATGACGAACACAGCCAAGGCGCTATACCAGTTTTTCTCTGGGTTCGGTCTTCCTGCCTACGTGGAATACAGCATCCCCGACGATGCACCGTTGCCGTACATCTCATACCAGCTCATAGAGCCGGACTGGGACGATGGCGGCACTTTTTATGCCCGTGTGTGGTATAGATCGACCTCCTATACAGCCATCAATGCCAAGGTGGACGAGATACGCGCCGCCATTGGCGAGTGCATTTCTATCCCCACAAGCGGCGGTGCGGTATATCTGACCAAAGGTACACCCTTCGTGCAGTATATGCCGATGGAGGGCGACGATACGCTCAAGGTGGCATATATCAACTTCAACATTCACGCAATAACGACATAAGAGGTGAGAGCAATGAGTGAGTTTACCCAGGTACGAGCAACCGCGTTTGAGGAAATCCAGATGAACGCGGGTATCGTGCTGGATGAATTTAATCCCGATACTGGCGTAAAGGGAAACATCATCGGCGTCACCAGTGGCGGCCTGTCCTTCAACTCCAACCCGGAGTATGAGGATTTTGGCGAGGATATGGACAATGTTCCCGCTAATACGTGGCAGCTGAAGCGTGTGCGCTCCTATGACCCGGCGCTGAGCGGCAACTGGGTCACCATCACGGCAGCGGAGGCCAAGCGCATGAACGGCGCTGGTACGCTGTCCGGCAGCAAGATCACTCCCAGCCATGAGTTGAAGGAGAGCGACTTCGACGATATCTGGGTTGTGGGCGACTACAGCGACAAGAATAATGGTGCCGACAAGGCTGGCTTTGTGGCGATCCACATTATGAATGCGCTGAACACTGGCGGTATGCAGTGGCAGACCACCAAGGATGGCAAGGGTCAGTTCGCGTTCGACTATCATGGCCATTACGACATGACGGACATCGACACCGTGCCCTACGAGATTTACGTCAAGGCTGGCACCACCTGACGCACGACAAGCGGCTTGTAACGCGGGATAGTATCTGACATGGGTTTATACCCAGCCAGTGCGAAAACGCGCTACAGGCCGCATTTTGACGATTATAGGAGGTTCTACATGAAAACACTGGCAACGTGCAGCGACGTGGAGTTCCTGCGCCAGACCAACCGCATCCGCAAGTACGCGGAAAAGTGGCTGAAGGACACTGGCATCTTCGACATTCGCACCCGCAAGCTGGCAGACCCGCCAGAGGACATGAGCGAGGACGAAAAGAAACAGTGGTATCGCGCCAAGGCCAAGGAACGGCTCAACGATATGCTGGACGCGGCGCTGGACACCCACGCGGAGCAGACAGTCGGGATGCTTCGGCTGCTTTGCTTCATGGAACCCGATGACAGCGAGGGCGTGAAAATGCCGCAGATTTTGGGCGCAGCTGCCCAGATGATGAACGATGGGAACGTCCTCGATTTTTTTACTTCATTGGGGCGTTTGGGGCTGATGAATATGGAAACGCCCTTAGAAGCATAAGATTAGACTTGCTGGCCGCACTGGGCCGGGATTACATCATCCAGCACGTACACGGCTATATGGCTGATAAGCTCGATGAACGGCGATATCGCGCATACGTGACGGACGCGATGATGGCGATAGCGGAGAATACAGCGCGGTTCAATGGCGGGTCGCAGATGAGCGGACGCTGGTACGACCAGTATAAGCCCGTAGACAATCGCAGCGCGGAAGAGATCATCCTGGACATTGTGAAAAAAGCCGGGTTGAAATAAGGTGGTGAACTCATGGATTTATTCGTACTGAAAGCAACGCTGGGGCTTGATACGAGCGAATACGAGGAAGGACTGGACAGGGCGGGTAAAAAGGCCAGCGTATTCGGCGACGTACTCAAGGCAAACCTTGTGAGCAAGGGCATCGAGGTCGCGGTCAAGGGCATGGCAAAGTTTGGCAAGGCAACCGTAGACATGGTGTCCCAGTCCGTGAACGCCTACGCGGATTATGAGCAGCTGGTCGGCGGTGTAGAAACCCTGTTCAAGGGCGCAGCGGATAAGGTGAAGCAGTATGCCCAGGACGCCTACATCAACGCGGGTCTTTCTGCGAATGAGTACATGGAAACCGTCACCTCCTTCTCCGCGTCGCTCATTCAGTCCCTGGGCGGGAATACGGCAAAGGCTGCTGAAATGGCGAACATGGCGATCGAGGATATGTCGGACAACGCCAATAAGATGGGCAGCGACATGGCTTCGATTCAGACGGCGTATGCTGGTTTTGCGAAGCAGAATTACACGATGCTGGACAACCTTAAACTGGGGTATGGCGGTACAAAGTCCGAGATGGACAGGCTGATCAAGGACGCCATGAAGTTGGACAAGACCTTCAAGGTCGCTACCAAAACCACAGGCAAGGGCAAAAAGGCCAACAAGGAACTCGCCTATAGCTATGCTGACATCGTACAGGCAATTCACATCGTCCAGAACGAGATGGGAATCACCGGAACCACCGCGAAGGAAGCCGAAAAAACTATCTCCGGCTCTCTTAATATGGTAAAGGCCGCGTGGCAAAACCTTCTTTCTGGCCTCGGTGAAGGTAGCGATGAAAAGGTGGATATGCTGGTAGAGCAGTTGATTTACAGCGCTGAAAAGGCACTGGATAACCTGCTGCCTGTCATTGAAAATGTCCTGTATGGCATTGTTACTATGATTGAGGGCCTTGCGCCTGTTATAGCCGACAGATTACCCGCATTTATGGAGCGCATACTGCCTCCTTTGACAAGGGCAACAGCCACGCTGGTTACTGCATTTACAAAGGCATTGATTCAAAATATGCCTGTAATCATTAAATGCGCAAAACAAATACTCGGTGAAGTATTTAAGGCTGTCAAAGAGGAAGCCCCCGGTCTTATGCCTATCCTTCTCGGTGTAGGCGGTGTAAAAGCCGTAAGTACAGGTGTAAAAGCTGCATCTGGCATAAAAAGCCTCCTTGTATCTTTAGGTTTGATTAAGGGCGCAGGAACCGCCGCCCAAGTCGCCGCTACTGCTGCTGGTAATGCCGCTGCAACGGCAGGAACTCAGATGGCTAATGCGGCTATTGGTGCCGGCACAATGACCACTGCATTTGGCGCTGCCGCTGCCGCCGCTACAGGGGTTGCCGCTGGCGCTGCTGTGGTTGGTGTTGCATATGCCAAGACAGACGCAGAAATGAGGGAACTGTCGAAAAATCAAGAGAATGAGATAAATACAGCCCTTGAAACGTATAGGAAACTGTACAAGGAAAAAGGCCCGCAGATTGCGTTCGAATGGGCGCAAACCGTCTACAATCTGAATACAACATCGCGTAATCACCTTATGGTTGAGCGGTTGATTACCGAAAAGATTGAAAAGAATTGGCGGGATGTACCGCAAAATCTGTGGGAGGGACTAAAGCAGGAATGGAATAAATTCTTTGGCCCCGGTGGAGAAGGAATAATCGGGCTATTAAATGCTGCAATCGTCAAGCCCATAGAAAATAGCGTTATTGGAAAGGCGTTTAATTGGGGCAAAGACATGATTCAAAACCTGTGGGACGGCATCAAGTCCATGTGGAGTTCCGCAAAGACATGGTTTGAAGATAACGTTCTGCAATGGTTCAGGGACAGAATACACTTTTCTGAACCCGACAAAGGCCCTCTTTCGGATTTCAGCACGTATGCCCCGGATATGATGCGCACGTTCGCAAAAGGCATACAGGACAATGCCTATCTTGTGAAAAATGCAGCTTTGGGCGCGTTTGACATATCTCCACAAATCAATGGTGGAGCAGGCGGTCAGCAGTTCAGCGTTTCCCGTGGCGCACCGACTGCACAGCCGACACAAATCAATCTGATTCTGGATAATACGGTCATAGGCCGTGCGCTGCTGCCGTATATCAATGCGGAGCAAATGCGCATGGGCATTACTTTGACAGGGGGTGCGCATTGATGTTCTCAATAGACGGAATGCAATGGACGATACCATGTGACATCACGCGTACCGCTATAGTACAATCCAGCGAGATTAGTGGAAAACTGCTGAACGGTGAATACTTCAATGATGTTGAAGGTACATATATGCAATACGAGGTCACACTCTGCCCGAACACGCAGCAGATGGGCCAGTATTACAGCCTGTATCAAGTCATATCACAGCCTGTGGATGGACATCAGTTCGTGTTCCCCTACAATGGCAGCACTGTTGAAATTACAGCGCGTATAGAAGACATCTCCGACGTATACGTGCGTATGCCAAATGGCGGCGTGTACTGGAAAGGTGTATCGTTTACCGTAATCAGCAACGCTCCCACCTACGAGCCGACCCTTTCCGGGGCGATCTCCCGAGGGCTGACGCCACTGCCGGACGTGCTTGAGCCTGAGATCGGGGACACGTACACGTATACTGCCGACGGCTGGGTGCTGGTGGGCGACGTGGGCGACGCGGACACCACCGCGTATTAAGGGGGTGGGCGCTTGACCTACTACATTGACCTTGAGTGGATCATCAGCATCGACCCCGGCACCGGCGAAGTGGTGATGGGCGGCGGGCAATATCCGATCAAGAACCTGTCCTTCTCGCCCCAGGTGGATTTGACGGGGAACAGCCTGCCCATCAACCAGTACACCTGCGACGTGATCACCGCCGACGAAATCCCCGTGGACTGCGTCGGACACCGCCTCAGGGACGCGCGCGGCCTGTCCTGGGCCGAATGGCCGTTGACCCACGTGCAGCGCATCGCGGCCAACTGCTGGCGCGTGACGGCCTCATCGTGGCTGTGGGGGCTGCAATACACCGAGCTGGAGCCGAAGATGTACACCACCGAGACCGCCGCCGAGGCCGTGGCCGAATGCTTCCCGGAGTACAGCAGCGATTACAGCCTCGCCGAGGACCTGCAGGACATCCCCATTCGCGGCTTCTGTCCCGCGCAGACGGCCCGGGAGCGGCTGACATGGCTGCTGTTCGTGATCGGGGCCTATGCCGACGACACCTACACCGACGGCGTGGAGATCAAGGCCGTGGACGATACGCCCGCGCTAATCCCGCTGGAGTATACCTTCATGCGCCCCGCCGAGGACACCCGGGACTGGGTGACGGGGCTGAGCGTCACCGCCTACACCTTCCGGCAAGGCACCGAGGCGGAGTGGCAGGCCGACGAAAACTCCTTCCAGTTCCCCGTCCCGTGGATTGCCACCCCGCAGAAATTCGACCTGACCAACCCCGACGCCCCGGAGGACGCACGGGAAAACATCATCGAATGGGACGCGCTGTACCTGGTCAACCTCGACAACGTGTCCGGCATACTGACCCGGCTGGCCCAATACTGGTTCAACCCCAAAGAGGTGCAGCTGGACTGCGTCAACAACCACGATTTCAAGCCCGGGGACCTGGTGCAGGCCTACACCGATACCGATCGCATGGTGATGGGCTACGTGCAGCAGATGAACAGCCGCTTCGGGCTGCAATCCCGCTCCACGCTGAAGCTGATCGGGGCCACCGCCGTGACCGGCGCGAAGCTGACCGTGCGCTATACGTACCAGAACGGCATCATCGGCAAGGCGGTTTACTACCTGCCAGTGGGACATGCCTACAGCATCGCCAACCCATACATCGACAGGACCGTGAAGGGCACGCGGCGCGTCTACCGCCCGCAGGAGAGCGCCGTAACGGGCACCATCGTGGACGGCGAGAACACCGTCACGGCGGCCTACGACATCGCGCTGGAGTACAAGGGCAAGCGCCTGTATATCTACAGCGTGGACGGCGTCACCAAGCAGGACGAAACAGGGGTGATTTCATGAGCAAGGCACTGATTACCGAGGGTTACCTGACCGACATTGCCAACGCAATCCGGGCGAAGAACGGCAGCGCCGACACCTACACACCGCCCCAGATGGCGGCGGCCATCGCGGACATACCCACGGGCAGCGACGTGGACGTGGAGGAACTGAACGTCACCGAGAACGGAACCACCGTAGCGCCCTCCGGCAAGGCTTACAGCCCCGTCAATGTTAATGTCCCCAATACCTATACCGCCGCCGACGAGGGGAAGGTCGTGGATAACGGGGCGCTTGTAGCGCAGACCAGCCGGACAGTGACGGCGAACGGCACCTACGACACGACCGTCAACGACAGCGTGACGGTGAACGTGCCCGGGGGCGGGGGTGGCGCATTCGCCTATGCAATATGTCACGGCACAAGCGGTACTACTGTCGTAGCGACGGACGGTACCACGACACTGAATGGCACCATTTCAGGGGGGCGCTTATTTCTCGAGATCCCGAACAGCGGCACATGGACGTTTACGAATGACGGCGTAACTGTACAAAAAAGCATCACGACACAAGGTGAAGTGGTGGATGTTTCGTTTATATTTGTCATTCATCAGGATAATACGCCAGCCGGGGCAACGTTTACATATGCAAATGAAGGGAAAGAGATGATAGTTTTATGGCCATATTCAGATAATCACGAGGGTATTGTTTTTGATACTATAGGACATGAAGCGATAAGGGTGCTGCATGCATCACAAGCGGGTGTATGCACAGATACAGCAACTTTACCTGATATCACGGATAAAGGCACAGGTCGTGTCAGATACGCTATCAGTTTCCCATATGATTTTACAAAAAGCAGTACACAACGCTTCTTCGCGGTTTTTTATAACAAGACAATCGGGAGTACAGTGAGCTTGGTGATTGAGGTTACGGACTAAGGCGGTGACAGTATGAGCGCGAACACAAGCATCAAGGAGGGCGGCAAGGCCCGGTCTTTCGGCCCGGTGGCCGCCCTGATGGTGCAGGGCGACGACGGGAAGTATCTGCCGTGGGTGCCTGAGAGCGAACGGCAGCTTGGCACTAAGAGCGTCAACAAGAACGGCGTCTATCAGGCGAAGAAGGACGGCGTTTACGGGTGGCGGTCGTTTTCTGTCAACGTCCCCACCGATCAGGGCGTCACCGGCACAGACCCGACTACCGGGCAGCAGGTGGCCGTGGGCGTCGGCCCGACGGGGGAGCTGACCGAGACGGTGGTGCCGGTGGAGATACGGGTTATTACTCCTCCAAGCAAAACCACTTATCAAAACGGCGATGTTATCGATTACAGCGGTATCGTAGTACATGCCTTTGACGCCAAGGGAAATGATTTGGGTGCGGTGCCATTTAATGAGCTGGTATTTACAACAACAACTGTTGGCGTAGATATAAACGACACATGGACAGATGATGCAGGTTTGAACGCGAAAGCCATATACATCACGCCTCATTACTGGGAGGATGGATATGGGGAGCATGTGGTTTACGTACATACACCAGCACTTGGCTCGCACATGGGGTATCCTGCGACTTATGGCAATTATGACACTCCTGCAACTGTTCTTATAACGCGGTATGAGAACGGAAATTATGGGTTATGCATTGGGCCGGGTAGTGTACCAATGTATTTATTCACATATTCAAATGGTGTATGGCGTTTATGGAGTTCATCGTCTGCTAACGCACAAAACGATAGATTTAGCGGGATTTCGTTTGGCGATGTGCTTTCAAATTTCCCGGTTTCAACAGTAGACCCGACTGGCGTTGACCCTTCCAAACTCCATGGGGAGCATTCCATACCAGTATTATGGGCGCGAACGGGAGACGGTGAAGTTCTGGAGACACACTTTGACATAGTTGTTAATGGCAACTGAGGGAGGTGACTGACCATGGCCCAGCGGGCAATCATCGGCATCAACGGCGACAGCCTGCCCTTCGACGAGTCCCTGTCCCGCCTGCGCACCCCGGGGGTGGACGGCAGCAGCGTCACATGGGTGCCGGACGCGGACACCCGCTGCACATCCTTAAAGGCGACGGCCAACGGCAGCTACAACGCCGCCGACGCGGGGGTGTACGGCTACAACTATGTCACCGTGTCCGTGGGCGGTACCTCCGCCACCGGCACCAAGGATGGCGTGAAGTACCGGGTCACCGTGGACGGCAGCGGCAATCTGGTCTACACGAGGATATAAGGCGGTGAACCCATGAACCCATTTAACAACCTCCGCATGGAAATGAAAGAGGCCCTGACCAACATGTGGAACCGCATCAGCGCCCGCATAGAGGCCATCGAGCAGGGCGGCGGCGGTGGCGGCGGTGGCGGGGGCGTCACCGGCGTCAAGGGCAGCGCCGAGAGCGCCTATCGAACCGGCAACGTAAACCTTACCCCAGCGAACATCGGGGCGATGGAGGACGACGCGATACTCCAATATGGTCAAAGCATTCCCATCCCGGCAGAGGGAACGACCGCCCGATATAATGTCGTTGGAATGAACGAGCTTCACCAGCTTGTGTGCTGGAACTTTTCGCAAAGCCCGGAGAACGCCCCACCCGTAAGCCTGAGCTGGGCGACCTACAACGGGTATTTTACCATCACCAACGATGGCGGCACCACGTCGCAGAGCATACAGCCCGTATTTATCCCGACCGCGTTGGTTTTATAGCGCGACACCATGAGGAGGATTGAGCCATGGACCAGTATTTCATGCACCGCATCAAACA
>Ga0326514_10003275_pt1 | contig 10309 bp, 5 predicted proteins | sample 3_2548_0518_D_FD_203653 | JGI IMG/M metagenome (GOLD analysis project Ga0326514, IMG submission 203653) | Bovine rumen microbial communities from UC Davis, California, United States - 3_2548_0518 | ecosystem: Host-associated > Mammals > Digestive system > Stomach > Rumen | place: USA: California... | reverse complement strand
TCGCGTGCTGCCGTCGTAATTAAAGATCGGCGCATCGGTAGGAATAGCCTCATCGTAGAACCAGACGGCGGAGTCGTTCATCTTCGGATGCTGACGGTCGAGCAGCCTTAGCATCTCGGCGCCAGCCCAGATCACCGGTCCATAGCCGTGGGCAGCCATCACATGGACGGGCCGATAGGCATAGAACGCAGGATCGAAGCCCATGCCCGTGCCAACGCAGACACCCTCCACCTGGCCCTTGTCATTGACGGATGCCTCTACGGCGTGCCAGGCCAACTGCGCCACAGGACCATAGACCTTGGCATCCACCCACCCCTTGTTGATGGCATGGGCAAAGCAGTAGGCATAGATGGCTGTGGCCGAGGTCTCCAGATAGGTATCGCTGCGGTCGAGCAGCTGGTGCCAGTAGCCGTCGTGATGCTGCAGGGCGGCGAGTCCCTTCAGATGCGACCGCATCAGAGTCATAATCTCTGCCCGCTGCGGATGATCCTCGGGCAGCACGTCGAGCACCTCACACATGGTGAGGATTGCCCAGCCGTTGGCCCTGCCCCAATGGAAGGCGGGATGCTCCTGCATCGACTCCACCCATCCGTGACGGAACAGGTTCTTTTCCGGCACCCACATCCTGCTGGCAAACTGCAGCACCTGGCGCGCTGCCTCGTCGTAGTATGTCGGATCGCCCGTGTACTTTCCCATATAGGCAACGGCAGGGACGCCCATGAACATATCGTCGAGCCATACCGTGTTTTTCTGCGGACGGATGCGGGCAAAGGTTCCGTCAGCGAGACGGTATTCCTTGTTCATAATGTAGTCGGCATAGTTGTTTATGAGAGGTAAGAGGTGAGAGGCAAGAGGTGAGAGATTACTCTGAGGCGGATTGTTCAGTAATAAAGCTTTGATCATCGAACAGCAGACGGCTCCGGCGTCGTCGAGGGCATGCGGATCGACCACCTTACGGGCGTTGACATCTATCTGCTCACCCTTCTGATGGAGCTTGGCGAAATAGGGTGCCATCTCTGCCAACAGTTTGTGACGCTTGAAGACATAGTCACGATACGCCTCATCGCCAGTGACCTCATAGGCCGCCAGCACGCCCGAATAGGTGACGCCCCACTCGTAGCTCGTCAGGCGGAAGCCACCCTGTTTCAGTTGGGTGTCGGCAGTAATCTTCTTCATGTCCGTCACCGCCTCGCCCGTCTTCTTGTCCACAAGCTGGGCTGGTGTCTCGGCATCGATATACCGCAGCACGCGGTCCATCGTCGCCTTGACGCGTTCCTTGGCCGACACGCCATAGCCCACCCGGTAGGCAGGCTTCATCAGGTGCAGCGGCGTGTTGTTGTCGTTGACTTTGCCTTCGTCCGTCGCGACTCGGTTCAACGTTTCCAGACGGTCGTATTCCTCCTTGGTAATCCGCAGGAACGATCCGTGCTGCGGACGGTCCACGCCCTCAATGTTACGAGGCTCGCGGAAATTGTGCATCGTCTCGTCGGCCAGACACAGGCGATAGTTCTTCGGACGCGACGAGTATTCTATGTAGCCAATGACCCAGTCGTCGTGACCGGCCAGTTGGAAGGCCGACACACCCTCGCACTTCTTCTTGCCCTCGAAGTTGACGTAGTCATCGTCCGACGGTTCAGGCCAGGGGCCGGTAAGTGCGGGAGCTGCCGTCGTGAAAAGTCCCGGCGTGCCTCCCTCCTTCTTGATCATCATGTGCCACTGGCGGTCGGTCTTCACCCAGTTGATGTCGGCGTCGATGGTGGCGTAGCCCCAGTCAAAGAGCAGTCGCGGCTGTGTCAGTTGCGTGAACGACTCGTCGGCATACGAGTAGTACATCCGGTCGTACTGCTCTTCGGCACGGTTCCACATCGAGTAGTACACGAAGTAGCCTCCCCGCCGGCCGTCGGGCCACACGTAGTCGTCATCCCATACCGCCTGGGGAGCCCATACGCGGTTGACGGTCTTCCAGTCCTTATAGACGCTCTCCACCTCCGGGTTACTGAAGATGCCGGTACCCTTTCGGAAGTCGAAGGTCACGCTCTCCCAGTGCAACAGGTCATCGCTGCGCAGCAGGTCTATGCCGTAGTTGTCCCACTCGGCCTGCTTCTTCAGCCGCTTGAAGGCACCCACGTTCATATCGGTACAGAGCATCAGATAGCCCGTGCCGTCGTGCTTGCGGAAGATGTAGGCATCACGTGTAGCCCCCTCGATGCGGGCATGTTCGCTGTCGCTGAATACGGAGTCGCCGTTCAGCAGGTCGTGGTAGTGCATGCCGTCTCGACTCAAGGCATAGGCCGTCCAGGCACGTCCCCGGTCGTTCATGTGACAGTACAGATAGCCGTAGTCACCCTTCTGGAAGTTCCCTTTCTTCTCTTGCGCCGCCACCGTCGCCGGCACCATCAACAACACCGCAACCATTGTTGCTACCCATAATGACATTCTCTTTTTCATATCGTTCAGTAGTTAGTTAATTCATTATATAAAGCCAGCCCCTTTACTGTCAACAGATATTTCTGTCGTGGATGACGGGGCTTGTCTGGGTAAAGCAAATGGATGTATCCATCTGCCATAGCAGGATTCAAATAGTTATCGATGAAGTTGGGACGATGTTTCAGATTCATCTTTTCCATCATCTGCTTCAAGGTAAGTTGGTCTTGTCCCATTGATACGACAAGGGTTCGAACTTGTTCGGTAGCTTGTTCGGTACTTGTTCGGTACTTGTGGGGTACTTGTTCGTTTTCAGGCATCTTCCAATCCTCGGGTGCATCAATCATCATGTACCTGTTCTTCAAGGTGTTGTTTTCGCCCAATAGGAGGTTGCGGAAGAATCTCACCAGGAAAATCGGTTCGTAATTGATTCCCTTCTTCAAGTTCCGATAATTGGCTCGTACCAATGCATTGCGGAAATACCAAGAGTGGCGCTCAAACATATCGTTATTCACGCTGAATCCCAATGAACGCAGATACTTAATGGTAAAGAGTGCTGTAGTTCGGGTGTTGCCCTCGCAGAAAGGATGAATCTGCCATAAGCCAGCAACGAACTTGGCCAAATGCTCAACCATCTGATCCTTGCTTAAGGTCGTATAATCAAACTGTCGCTCTTGTTCCAGATCGTATTCTACTGTCATACGCAAATCTTGCCAGCGTCCATAAAGCACAGACTCGCCTTTCAAAACCCACTCTTTCTTCGAAATATCATAGTCGCGGAAAGTGCCTGCGTGCTTAAACACACCTTCAAAAATTGCACGATGAATAGCAGCCAGTCCTGCTACACTATACGTAAAGGCATCCGTCTGTAGTAGTTTCGAGATATTACTCGACACACGGTCTGCCTCTTCCTTATCCTCATTACCTTCGTCGTGAGCTGTCTTTTTGATATAATATTGCTTCACGAGTTCACGTGCCTCGTCGATGGTGATTTCACCCTCAATATTCCTGCGGGCTGTCTCTTGCAGATATTCTGATGTCTTCAGCCCATCCACAGCCTGCAAGCCAATAGCCACGCGCCATGCTTCTGCACGTTCGCGCTTCTGAGGTTCACCCTGACGGATATACTCGTCGAAATTGATATAGAGCTCTTTATCGTCCATCCTACAGGTTTTTGTCAATGAGTCATTCTCTTTTTCATATCGTTCCTTGATATTCTCTGCAAAGGTAAACAAAAAATCCCGTACCGCCAAACGATACGGGATTTTTTTATTTCGGCTGCAAATCTGCATACTCCTTTGCGACATTCTCAATACACGGGCAATCCTTCTGTGGGTTCAAGTCGTGGTGTCCCACGATCAATACACGCGGATAGCGGCGGTGAAGGTCCGTGAGCAGTCACCGGAATGACGCCTAAGACAAGAAATAAACAAGGACCTCATCATCTCACTTTCGGCCTATAACTGCATGATTTCTAGCAATTTGTTAGAATGAGGTGTTTGCAAGACACCTCACCCTACACCTCATGCATTACCTCACCATCACCTTGTAGAAGGCCACATGACCGCGATCGGATTTTTCATACAGAGGCAGTAGATGGTAAGTGAGGTGTTGAGTGAGGTGATCAGAAAACACCTCACTCCCAGAAACGCCTACCCATACAGGTGTTTCTGGATCCAAAGTGAGATGATGAGATGTTTGGACTGCAACCCTATATAAGATGGGGTGTAGCACAAAATGAATAAATATGTTGATTATGGACATTTATGCATCACATCTACGGCTGGGACTTTCCTTAGACTAAACCGAGACTTTCCTTAGACTAAAGTCCCAGTTTCCTTAGCCTAAACTCCCGGCAAGGTTAGCCGCAAATTAAAGTGCATAAAAATAGCGTTTTTTACGAAGCCTTCCAACACTTTTTTGAAAGCCATGTAAATAGTGTTGGAAGGCTTCGTAGCAAGAAATGCGTCGGCATGGAAATTCTATTGTTTCTCTGCTCGTTTGGACTCGGAGTCATTGATACTATGACGAGTCTGTCGTACCTTCTTACCACCCAAAGAATAGGTTGCTGTGAAACCTATGTAATAGGCATGGTGATTGATGTGTCTTAAATGTTTTATCCTCTTTGTTATATCATTTGAAGCGTTATTATAAACAACTATACTGTTATTGATGGTCTCATCAGTAACAAACTGATGGAAGGGATCGTTGGCAACAAGCGATAACTTCAAACGATCACCCGGCATTGTATATCGCAGGGCGAAATAGAAGTAACCATAGCCATCCGTCTCTGTCATTTCATGATAATCGGCGAACCAATGCTGATAACGGGCATTCAACAAAAGAGTATGCTGAGAGTTCAGATACCAGTCTGCAGAGATTGCCATGCGTTTCCCCCATCCATATAGGTGGGATTCTTCGTTATATTGTGATGTCGCATCGTGATAAAACGCATCTCCTTCTGCAGTTGCCGTCAGATGTTCTGAAAGTTGACGCTGGTAGCGCAGATAGAGGCCTGTCTGATTGATGCGTCCATTGTTCTGAGGCCAACGCTGGGCATGGCCTCTAAGAGATACGTCGCCATATTCAAGTATCCTCCAGTCAGTTTGCCAGATGATCATATTACTGCCGTGATGATGATAGGCGCAAGCATAGAGCCCATGATGGTTGAGGTAGCTCAGTTCAATGTTACTTATCCTATTTGGTTTCAACAAAGGGTTACCTTCTTTGTATTCATAAATAGACTTATAGACACGGAGGGGATTGAGGTAATAGAAATTGGTATGAAGACAACTTGTTCCCCATGACAGGTTGATTTGATGACTGTCTTTTGGCTTATATGACAAGCTGAACGACGGCAGCCAATAGTCTTTTGAATCGCTTCCTTCACCCCATCCAATGTGCTCATAGCGTAATCCTGCCTTTAGGGCAAATTTGCCCCAGTCGTGGTTGATTGACAAGTAGGCAGCTTTCGCTTTTTCTTTATAATCGAGCATATTGCTAACAACAAATAGATATTTGCTATACTCACTACTAGTATTATATAGTACATCAGCCAGGTTTCTGATATAGGTATATGATGCACCGGCATCAATGTTGAGGAAGTTAAATGGCAATGTCATATCTAATCTGACAGATTGTATGCGATAATCGACATCGTGTGAATATCCTTCCCAGTTTACTATAGGAATGTCATAATTTGAATTGGTTCCCCTATTTTTAGAAAAGGCTCCAGACTTACAATTGTCGTCTTTCTTGTAGTTCTGATACGTAAGGCTGATCAACTTTCCTTTTGAGTCCAGATGCCAGTCGCAGTAGGCTGTCAGGCTCTTGGTGGTGGTGTTGTCATGAGGTTCCTGATAAGCCTCTGAAGTAGGATTGTGGCCTAAGGAGTTAACAATCTGTCCGCTGATAACTTTTTCAGGCCATAAGGTCTGCCATGAAAACATTCCTCCTAATTCCAAGTTCTTTGTAGGCATATATCGGAGCGTCAGATTCGCTGCCAGCTGCTTGTCAGTCTGCTTGGCATGAGTGTCTGAAACGATGTTAGCATCTTCCTCAATACAGTAGGTCGTCAGATTATCTGTTGTCTGAGTGGTACGTCCGCCGTGGGCATCAATGGTCATATCAAACTTATCCGAGGCATAGGTGACAGAGCCATTAGCACGTCCATTCCAATCATCGCTAAATCCGGCCTCTGTACCAATATCTCCTCGCCATCCGAGCGTCTGGTCACGACGGAGCACGATGTTGATATAGCCGCCACCCATCTGCATAATATCACGGCCAGATGGAATGGAAAGGACCTCTATCCGCTCGATATCCTCCGAGCGTATGGTCCATAGTTTTTGTCGGATCGTTTCATCCCCCATATCCATCATGTGTCCGTTGAGCATAAAGTGGACAGGGCCTTTTCCGAGGATCATCGCCTGCCCGCCTGACATCGTCACCATCGGCACACGGCTGAGCAGTTCCTGGGCATTGAGCCCGTGGGCAAACTCATCGTTGCTAACGATATACTGCAAACGGTCTGCCTCGCTTCTGACAACGGGCATCCGTCCGTTCACAGACACGTTGCCCAGATTGTAGTTCTCCATCTGCATACGTATCGTGCCAACGTTGTCGATAGGCATCACCCGTTCGATGGTCTTGAAACCAATGCAACTGATACGCACCTTTGCCTGGGCTGCGCTGCTTGGAATCACGAAGTCGCCTGCCTCGTTGCTTACACCTCCACCGATGTAGATCGTATCGGAAGGGGAATAGAGGGTGATGTTGGCGTAGGTAACAGGCTGACGGTCTGGTCCGATGAGGCGTCCCATCAGTTTCGTACGGTCTTTCTGAATGCACTCTACGAGGATATTTCGCCCACTGACAGTCACTTTGACGGGGTAGAATCCGCAGACCTCACGGACAGCCTCTGGCAGGGAGCGTCCCCGCTTGACGGTCTTGGTCACAGTGAAGTCCTCCAGTTCGTCATAGACAAAGGAGACGTCGTAGCGTTTCGTCGATTGGTCGAGTTCGATGAGTGCCTTCGAGAGCGAGGTGCCCTGAAAGACATGCTGGGCATGAGCCGAAGCACAGAGAGCATATATAAAGATAAGGTATAGAATCCTTTTCATGGTTACTCTGCGATAATCTTGTTGTCAATAAGCCGGACGTTGACCTTCTCAAATCCGTTAAGCAGTTCGATGATCTGCTGGAGTGGAGCGGTGGTGTCCCACTTGGTATAGAGGCGGACATGGCGTGATTGCTCGTTATGGAACTCCACGCCGACATGGTAGTAGTCTGACAATTCCTGGAGTATCTGTTGCAGTTCAGCGTTCTCAAAGGTTCGCACGCTTTCAGTCTCTGTCTGCACTTGTTGGGGCGAATTTGAAATTCGCACTTCCTGAGTCGGGGATTTCAATGACCCTCCAACGGAAGGTTCCTCTCCAACGACATACCGATAGGCTGCGAAAGCTATACCTGATAGCAAGATTACCCCGATGAAGACGGCGGCGACCTTGAGGAATCTGGAACTCAGGCTATAAAGCTTAGCACGTGTATATACTTTGGGCTCTTCACTTCTTTTCAGAGCGAAGCCTGCCTCGGCACTCACCATCAGCTCGTAATATGCCTTCATTTCAGGGTCACTTACCAGCTTCATGATCTCTTCGTCCGAATAGTCTTGCGGACGTTCTACCATTCTGAGCAGTTGTTCCATATCTTTCATATACATGACGGATTAAATTTCTTTCTTAACACCCGGAGTGCCTCAGCCAGATGCTTGTATACAGTTATCTCGCTGATACCCAGCCGTTCTGCAATCTCCCTATAGAGCAGTCCCTCGTCGAAACGCAGTTGGAATACTTTCCATGTCTGTTTGGTGAAAGCTTTCTCCGCATAGGAATTCATCTCCCTGATACGCTCCTGTTCTGCTTCCCAAGACGCCGGTTCTGACTCTAATAACGAAACTCTGCGCTCTATCCTTTCTCGCATCGTCATTTGGCGAATACGGTCAAAGCACAGGTTGCGGACAGTCACCGTCAGATAGCGTTCCGGATGTTCTGCCGGCAGTTCCACAGCCCCTTCTGCAAGTCTGGCGAACATGTCGCTCACGGCATCTTGGGCTTCATCATCATCCTTCAGCAGCAGTCGAGCCAAAGCTTGCAAACGCTGATGGTGGCTGATGTATAGCTGTTCTATTTCTTTCTTTTCTGCAGTCATTCTGTCTATATAACGAATAAGAAATCCGTTTTCCTAACTGCAAAGATAAGTTTTTTTGTTAAAAGTTGTATCAGTATAATTGTTTTTCACTAATTGGTTAGGAAACCAACTTCCTTATTCGTTATATGTATAGTGAAAGTACGCACAGGAACAGAGGAATGTTTCTATACGTACATAAATCTGGCTATTTCAGGAAGGGATTGACCGTTGTATCGGGGCCGAGGTAGAAGCCGGGCTCGGAGGGCTGGTTGTAGCCGACGTTCTGGGCGGCAGAGGAGAGACGGTAGGGGATGTCCTCCATCAGGCAGTTGATGCGATAGTCGGTCGGTATAGGAGAGACGAAAATGCGCAGTTCGCTGCTGTCCGGCGTACGGGCTATGACTTCCTCGCGCCAGTCGCCGAGGATGTCGGCAGCGAGGCAGGGGTTGGACTTCGTGCCGTTGTTGAACTGAATGCCAGGGAACTTGACGACATCCACCACCGAGCGCTCCGTCCAGTTGTACTTGGACACCGTTTCGTGGTCGAGCAGTTCTCGCAGCAGGTCGCCATCCCACCAGATGCCGAAGTTGATGGACAGGCGGCGCCCTTTCATCTTCAGATGCTGCTGGTGCTGCGGATCATCGGGATCCTTGGCTTCGTTGAGCACCTCGCCCTTGATGGTACGGATGCCGTGACTGTCGGAACTCCACATCTCGACACCGGGGTTGGCGGGATCGATATCGGCAGCCATCGCACGGCCCACATCGCTCTTCGACGGTATCTGGAAGATGATCTCGCCGGTACGGGCATTGCGGAAGTCGGAGCCGTCGCGGCGGTTTTCGTGGCAGTCCCATATCTGCAATTCGGTAGAGGACGGATCGAAGGCCATCAAATGGATGGCATCACCGTGGCCCATACCGGTGGTATAGAGGCCCTGACCGTCGTGGTCGACAGCCATCGAACCGTAGATGATCTCGTCGCAGCCGTCACCATCGACATCAGCCACGCGAAGGTTGTGGTTGCCCTGGCCGGCATAGTTGGACAGGGGCTTCCCGTCTTTACCAAGGCCATCGGCATTGGTGTCGAAGACCCAGTGCGGCTTCAGTTCCTTGCCGTCCCAGTCCCAGGCAGCCAATACGGTACGGGTGTAGTAGCCCCGGCTGAAGAAGGCAGAGGCTCGCCAGCCGTCGAGGTATCCGACGCCAGCCAGAAAACGGTCGGAGCGGTTGGCATAGTTGTCGCCCCAGTCGCTGAGATCGCCACGCTCGGGGATATAGGGCTTGGTGTCCATAGCGGCGCCCGTCAGGCCGTTGAAGACGGTGATGTATTCGTTGCCGGTGAGGATACGGCCCGTCATCGGTCGACCCTGCTTATTATATTTGCCCCATTCGTGTTCAGGCGTCGGATTCTTGGCATCAGCCAGGGCCTGATGACGATAGTCGGCCAGGGAGTCGCCGATGACCTTCCCCACTCCATCTCTGGTTCCATCAGAAGTACGGACGATGAACTCGGCCTGTCCGTCACCGTCGAGATCGTAGAAGATGAAAGGGACGTAGTGGGCACCGCTACGGATATTGATACCCAGATTGATACGCCAGAGTAATTGACCATTGAACATTTTGTAGCAGTCGAAGATGGTAGGGCCAGTATAGCCGTCGTGGGCATTGTCGTGGGCGTTGGTGGGATCCCACTTCAGCAGGATCTCATACTCCCCGTCGCCATCGACATCGGCTACAGAGGCATCGTTGGCGGTGTATTCGTAAGTCCGACCGTCAGGGGTGGTTCCTCCCTCGGGCTTCTGCAGCGACACAGGGATATAACCGTCAGGGGCATCGCTGCGGAGTGTGAAGGTGCCGTTGTTGCCGCCACCACGAACCTCATAGACGGCATCGGTATGGGACCACGTCTCATCAACGAAGAACGTGCCTCCCTGGCAAAGCGGCTGGCTGTTCAGTTTCTGACCGTCACGATAGACATCGAATGGTTCTCCGACGGCATCGGTAGAGAGCGTGCGCCAACTGACGACCACTTTCTCACCACTACGAATGGCCACCACGCCACGGTTCAGGCGCTCAAGGTTCATCTTCACCCTGTCATAACGGGGCTGGGCCTGAGAGGCAACGGGGAAAAGACAACTCACAAAAATCAGACTTAGCAGAGTTCGTTTCATTATCGAAGGAGTTTAGTTTGCAATTCT
>Ga0326514_10003274_pt1 | contig 10310 bp, 6 predicted proteins | sample 3_2548_0518_D_FD_203653 | JGI IMG/M metagenome (GOLD analysis project Ga0326514, IMG submission 203653) | Bovine rumen microbial communities from UC Davis, California, United States - 3_2548_0518 | ecosystem: Host-associated > Mammals > Digestive system > Stomach > Rumen | place: USA: California... | reverse complement strand
GAGATCGTGTGCAGCTATCTGGACAACGAGCGCAACGAGATCCGCTACCTCGTCACCCAGGCCTTCGACTATTACCGCACCTTCGTCGAGAGCATCCAGTTCATCTCCAAGGAAGACGAGCAGGCCATCGAGAAGACCCCCGAGTCCTCCCTGTTCGATGTAATTGACAACCAGTAGAATGCGTCATGGAAAAGTTATTGGGACAAAAACGGCTTGAAAGGATTATCCTCATCAATTCCTCCACTTTCCAGTATGCGGAGGTCCACGTGGACGGGAACACCCATATCTCCGGAGACAACAGTTCCGGCAAGACCACCTTCCTTCAGATCGAGACCCTGTTCTACACCGGTGACTCCTCGGCGAAGGCCCTGGGGATCGGCGACGGGAAACTCCCCTTCGCCCAGTACAACCTCAAGATGAACAACTCCTACATCATCTACGAGGTGCGCCGCTCCAATGACCCAGAGGACTGCTTCCTAGTCTTCCTCAAGAACAGCAACTGGCCGACCTTCCAGTTCTTCGACTGCCCCTATTCGAAGGAGATCTTCGTCGACGGGAACGGCGTCGCGTATGACAACCTCGAGAACGTGAAGAACGCGGCCCAGCGCCTGCATCCCGGACTGGACATGCGCCAGGCCCGGGGCAGGAAGGAGTACATCGACATCCTCTATGGCTGGAGGGATGGGACCGTCGGGAAGATGCGTAGCTGGGAGAAATTCTCCCTCACCTTCTGCCGGGGCATCGACCGCCCCCACGAGAAGATTACCAACCTGTTGAAGATGCTCCTGAACCTCGGCAAGGTACAGGGGGACGTCCTGCAGGAGATGATCGTCAGCACCATGGGATCCACGGCGAAGCCCTTCGACGTAGAGAGGGAGCAGAAGCGCGCCGCCCAGCTGATGAGGGAGTACAACTGCATCCGCTCCTGGACCACGGACCCCAACATGCTCGCCAGGCAGAAGCAGTTCGAGAAGACCTATGAAACCTACTTGAGGGAGAAGATCAACTTCGAGCAGTTCCCAGGAAAGGCAAAATACGCCAGGAACAATTACATCGAACTGATCGGGGAGATCTCGAAGGAACGGGACGAGGCCCAGGCCGAGTATGACGCTTACTTAAAAGCCATTAATGAAAGACGGGAAGAGGCGGAGCAGCTCATCGCCGCCCTCAAGGACCGGCGTTCGCGGCTGCAGGGGGATTATGACAAGATCGCGGACAAGAGAAAACGTTACCAGGACCTGATCTCCCTAATCCCCCTGATGGAGGCAGAACCCCAGAAACGGGAGGCCCTGGGGCTTGCCAAGGAGAGACTTCAGGACCTGACCGGGCAGTCGGAATCCCTAACTGTGAAGTTCGATGCGAAAAAGGATGAGTTGAAGGGGAAGTACGGCGTCAGAAAAGCAGAACTCGAAGCCGCGATAGCCCAGGAAGAGACAGCGGCGACCAACCGAAAGAAGGGCGTATCGGACACAGTCGAGGAAGAGCGCAGCGCTGAGGAAAAACGGCACAACGAAAAGATTGACCTATTGAATGAGAAGAAGGACCGCTTCACTGGACTCATCACTAACAGCAAGATTGAGAAACAGCGGATCGAGAACTCGCACCCGAAGGCCAACGAGCTGAATAAGCTTTCGGAAAGGGAGGAAGAGCTTTCACGGGAGATCCGGCAGATCGAGAAAGAAATCCTCGAGCTGGAACACTCCATCCAGGCTTTGGAGAACGAGAAGAAGAATGCGCCGGCGACCATCCGGCTCGGTTTCTCCGGGCCAATCCGCGACAAGGAGGACGCTCTCAAGGCCGCCGGGAAGAAAAGGGATGAACTTACCAGGAAACTGAGTTCCTTTGACGGGTCGCTTGCCGAATGGCTCAGCAAGAACGTCGAGGGATGGAACCGAACCCTCGGCAAGGTCCTCTCCGAAAAGGTCCTCTTCGACCAGGGGCTCTCTCCGGAGAAGGCTTCCGACAAGGCGGATTCCGTGTACGGGGTGATGCTCGACCTCACCCGGCTCTCCCCCACCGAGACCGACCCCGCCCTCTTGAAGGAGAGGCTGGACAATGCGTCGCTCGAATGTGAGAATGCGCAGAAAGCACTCCAGGACGAAAAAGACCGGGAGGAAGCGGCCGTCAAACAGAAGATCGACGAAATCGTGAAGCGGATATCCGAGGCGAAGGACAATAAGGACAAGCTGGAAAAGAAAAAGGCCGAACAGGGCGGCGTCCTCGATGTCGTCAGGGCCCAGATATATTCCCTGGCGGAAGAGGAGAAGCGGATTGTCAAGAGCGAGGCCAGCAAGATCCAAAAGGAGATTGACGCCAATGAGATAGAGCTGGAAGCCGTCCTGGGTGATATCCGTAAGGAGAACGATGAGTATCGCCGCTTCTGCGAGGGATTGAAGACCCGGAAGGAAGAACTCGAGAAGAAGATTCAGAAGGAGTTCGATAAGTATAAAGAAGGTCATGAAAACATCCTCAAAAGAGACAAGGAGCAGCTGGACAAGGACCTGAAACAGATCGACGCCGACCTGGCCCAGGCCCTGTCTGAAAACGGGGTGGACGCAGCCCGCGTCGAAGCGCTCCAGAAGGAGATCGACTCCCTTGAAAAGGATGTGATAAAGATCGATGCCAACAAGCAGCATTACCACGATTATCTCAAGGACAAGGCGGACTACTTTGACAACGAGAGCATTTGGGCAGCTTCCCTGGAAAGCCTTTCGGAATCCATCCGGAAGAATGAGGAAGACGAGAGGGCCAAGGTCGCAGTGGAAAACCTCAAAGCCGAAGAGAAGAACCAGGTCGTGCAGGACAGGATCGGGGAAATAGCGAACGCCCAGGAGGAAATCGACGAGGTCGACAATTATTTCGCCGAGAACCGCCAGGATGACTATGCCGCGGCGAAGCCCATCAAGACCGATGATTCGGCCAAAGAGATCGTCAAATCCAGCAAGGGCGCGGACCAGAGGATCGAGAACGCAGTCAACATACTGAATCTCTGCTGGTCCACGTTCCGGAACAATCTCGGGGATTTCGGCATCAACCGCTTCTTCCCGTCCGCTGCGGCCTGCCAGGATATGGGAGAGGATTCCCGGGCCCAGCAGGACGTCTACGAGTTCATCACCGAGAACCTCATCGCCGAACACTGCAAGGCGTGGAACACCGCCGCCGTACCCTTCGTCAGCGGCATCGCATACCAGGCGACGGAGTACGCGACGGACATCAAGAAGGTCCGCGAGACCGTCAGCAGCATTAACCGCCTGTTCCGCGAGTACAACTTCACCGACGTCATCAAGAGAATTGAGCTGTCGGTCGAGGACGTGGGGTCCGACCTGATCGCCCTCATCAAGCGGTCCATCGAGATCCACGAAGACTACTGCGGCGAGAGTGACGGCGACCGGAACTTCCTGGACGGGTCATCCGGCAACAAGACTTTCATCGCCTTCATCCAGGACATCGCGTCCAACCTGACCAAGAGCAGCCAGGTGCAGCTCAACCTGGAGGACATGTTCACCCTCTACATCGAGGTGGATGAAGGCCTGAACCGCTCTGGACGCAGGCGCGACATCAAGGACATGGGGTCGAACGGCATCGACACCATCTTCAAGAACCTCCTATATCTCCTGCTCCTTACGAGCATCAGGAAGAGATGCGCCAGCGAGGGACAGGGGTTCATGGTCCACTGTCCGATCGACGAGCAGGCGACCCTCTCGCCGAGCAATTTCAACAGCCTGATGAACCTGGCCAACCGCATGGGGGTCTACATCCTCGCGAACTCCCCCCAGCTCCCGAACGGGACCGAGGAGAGCTTCCGCTACGGCTACACGTTCTGGAAGCGCCAGGGCTCCGAGTTCACGAACGCCACGAACATTCTGTCCTTCACCCAAATGGATACGCCCGATGAAAGAGAAGCTGAATCTTAAGAACCTAAAAGGACTCCTAACTCTTATCGAAGAGAGAAGCATCGTAGGATCAGCGCTCTCGAAACCACTACTGGACACTCTCTCAAAGGAGCATCTCGTAACAGTGAAACGCGAAGGGCGGTCGTATATCGTCAGGACATCCAATCCCGAAATGGTCCGGGGCTTTGCCCGGCGGCTCGCCGGGACCGACGACCTGGAATCCTATCTCGCCACGCTGGAAGGCCGGCAGGCTGGCACCAAACCGACCCGGACGGAGGCCGCCCAGCTGGTCAACGACACCAAGGCCTTCGGGACCGACGTCATGAAGGGCATCCGGCTGAACGCCATCCACCCCGTAGCCGTCTCCTACGAGGGCAAGGAGCTTGTCCTCGACCCCCTGCCAGGCATGGCCGTCGAGATTGACGAGCAGGCACTGCTCGACATCGACCCGGAAATCATCGTCGTAGGGGTGGAGAACTATGCCACCTTCATGCGGATCAAGGATTACGCCCACCTCTTCCAGGAGGAGAAGCCCTATCTTTTCACCTACCGGAGCACAGGAAGTAAGGATTCTTACGGGCGATGGATCGACTGGCTCAAAAGAATTTCGAACCATTACATCCATTTCGGAGACCTGGATAAGGGCGGGCTTAAGATTTACATTGACTCTTTCAGAAGCGTCCTCGGCGAAAGAGCCGAGTTCCTCATTCCGGAGGACTATGAGGAACTCATACGAAATGGAAGCACGAAGCTATGGAACGACCAGTTCGCCCAAGCGGCTCCGGATGTCACAAAAGATCCCCGGATCAAGCCCCTTTTCGATGCAATTGAGAAGTATCATAAAAGTTGCGAACAAGAAAAACTAGCTCGACCAGGCAAAACTGCTACTCAGGCGTTTTAGTTTAAAAAACAACTAATAATGACTTCTTAGCGAAGATCGTATATCTTCGTTTCCCCAAGATTTTTAAATCTCCATCACCCCCAACTCTCTAAACAACTCATACGTCCCATCATAAAACTCAGGCAATCTAGTAGCATCATCGGGATTACCTTCAGGAACACAGATGACCATGCCTTGGCGGGCGCGGGTGAGGAGGACGCGGTAGGCGTTGAGTTGATAGGCGCGGCCTTCGGCAATGTTGATGTTTTGCCAACGGTCGGAGCGGAAGTTGAAGTGTTGCCAGCAGTGGCGGTAGGGATCGTAGCGGAAGTCGCCGTCCCAGACAAGGCAGGTCCAGTCGAGTTCCAGGCCTTGGATGTCGAATTCGGTGGCGACGTCTTCCAGGAAGAGGGAGGAACGAATGTCTGTGATGGGGTTCAGGAACCAGGGAACGATATCGGCCTGAGAGCGAATATCAATAGCTAAAGGCTTTAGGCGGAAGGCCTTGGAGGAGACGAGCATTCCGTAGCGTTCTGAGCCACGCGCATGCTCTCGGAGCCAGGCTTTGGCCCTTGCTAAGTCGCGAGTGAGGACGATGGGGTAGCGGTCTTTGATATCTTCGTAAGTTTTTCGGGCGGCGGCGATATCCAGATCCAAAAATTGGTGGACAAATAAGGAAAGCGTCTCGGCCCGGTAAGAGCGCTGAGAGACTGCAAGGTGCAGGTCAGGACGGAGATGAACGTTGGGGTTCTCTGCGAGTAGGGCGCTGACATTTCCTTCGGCATATTCTTTCTCCGTCAATTGGTTAGAGATGTAAATCTGCCAGTCGGGGAACTGCTGGTTAAGCGCATCGATCCACAAACCGATACCACCTTCGCCGGAGTTGATCTCCTGTCCCCCACCCACCAGGCAGACAATGGTAGCCCAGTCTTTATGCTGGTCAAGCGACCAGATGAGGAACTCTCCTTCCGACATGGGGAAATCGTTCACGCCCTTCTTCCTGGCAAGCCAGGCGCTCAGATGACGCATGTCCCACATTCGCTGCGCTTCGTCGAAAATGGCCACGTTCTCCACTTCCGCTGCGCTCTTTTCGGCCGCTTTGGAAACCTTTGCCGGGTCAAGTTCAATCTGTCCATCTCTGATGGGCATCTTCAGCTTTCCGAGCATGTTATCCCGGTAGCGGTGAATGATTTGAATGAAACGGCTTACTTGGCGCTCTGCTTCTGTCTTTGTGCATCGACAGCCGCGATCCTTCTCCTTCTGAACCTTGTCTCGAGCCAAAGCTTCGGTGAGAACTTTTACAAGCGGGCCATTGCCGGAAAGATAAACCGCCAAGTCGCCTTCTTCTTGTTGAATTGCGACGTTTAAACCGACGAGTGTCTTCCCCGCGCCGGGGACTCCGGTCACAAAGCAAATGCTCTTCTGGTGGTTTTCCTTCGATTGCTTGATAATGTCCAAAATGAACGCCGTGCAGCTGTCGATTCCGGCCTTATCGGCCTCATGCTTGGTGATATCTGCGACGCTGTGATTCATGTACAGCGCAGATGCCGCTTGGATGATCGTCGGGGTCGGGCTATACCGGCTGAAGGTCCATTCGTGCGCATCCAAGGCCGGTTGCGGATCTATTTCGTTCAGGACCCTCTGAAGGATGGGCAACAGCGTTTCCGCATTACTGAATAGCGGATAGTAGACGTGGTCATTGTAATAGCTAAAGATGGCCTGTCCCATCGAACAATCTCGCTTGGGCGCCTCTGTCGCCACAAGGATTGGAACGATCATTCGATCACGGCTCTCCTCGTGGAAGTTCTTCAAATCCAGCGCATAATCCCAGACTTGCTCCTTGTCATTGACCAAGAACGCCTCCGCTCCAACCTTGAATTCAATGGCGAACACGACGCCTCTCATGAGTAGGACAACATCGACTCGTTTCCCTAGACGCGGAATGGTATACTCGAACAGAATCTGACCGTCCTCTCCCAATACTCCCAGCGCGCTCTTCATGATATCGAACTCCTCCAACCACGCATTACGCTGATCCATGGTCAAGTCGAACTCATTCACCTGATCCATGGTCCCCAGTATAGCCTCCGCCGGCCGAGCAAGAAACTCGGCTACCGACTCGCTATAATAATATCGCTGCATAGGGACGTTACAAAAATAGCAAAAAAGATTGATTTCGGGAAGGTTCGCTCGTGGCGGCGGGGCGGGCCTGCGGAATGACGGATTTCAGCTATTCGCGTAGGCGGGAAGGCGCTTGACCGCCGAACTCGCTCACTTAGTCCCGCAAGCGGGCCTAAGTAGCGCTCAAACAAACGGCTTCATCCCGTTCCGGGACCGCACCTTCCCGCCTGCTCACTAGCAGCTGAAATCCGGATTCCGCAGGCCCATCCCCGCCGCCCGGCAACCTTCCCGCCACAGTTCTCTTGCTTATGTCAGGTTGTCTTCGGGAAACGGAGAAGCCATTTCCAGACCGGTACCACATCGATGGAGAGACCATCCTTTTCGTAAGTCTCTTCCTGGTCGAAAGTGACAATCAGTGCCTGGTCCAACCTGAACGACCTGTTGAAACTCACGAGCGTCCCCACCTCCCGGTCACGGGTCTCTTGAGATGAGAGGTCATAGGAAACCTGGATGGCCGTTTTAATTTCGGGAATGTAGAAGTCCAAGTCCACATCGCCTCGCTTGTAATAGAATAGACGGGGTTCCTCGGGGTTCCAGTAATGCTTCCTGAGCCAAAGCGCGACAATGTTTTCCAGCAGTTTCGTCTCCCCCTTGTAAAGATAGAGGTTCAGGAGTCCGTTGTCGATGAAATAGCGTTTGCGAAGCGTCTCCTGCTCCGAGTCCGGCGAGGCATAGTTGGGGATGGAGTAAATCAAGTAGCTTTCCTCCAGGTATTCCAAATAGTCCTTCACCGTAGGGGTGCTGATCTTCTCACCGGAGGACTTGATAACATGTTCGAAACGTGAGATGGAGGTTGGCTGCATCACGTTGTCCGCCACTTTCCGGACCAGGAGCCGGAGCTGGCGGTCGTTCCGGATCTTGTGCCGGGTAAGGATGTCACCCATCAGGATCCGCTGCAACAGGCTGGTAAGCCATTCGCGCTTTCCGACGATGGGGAATGATTCGGCGAAGCCGCCGTTGTAGAAATAGTCGTCGAAGCGTCTCCTCACCTCCAGTCTGGTATCTGGCTCGTATTCCCAGTTCGGCCCGGGAAGGACACCATGGTAGGACAAGTATTCCCGCCAGGAAAAAGGGAAAACTTCGCGGATGACGAAACTCCCTCCCAGTGTGGAAGCGATTTCCTTGCTGAGCATCCTGGCATTGCTGCCAGTAACCATCACACGGAATCCGGTCTCCGCCAGCCGGCGGACGAACTTCTCCCAGCCGTCCACATTCTGGATTTCGTCGAGGTATACCAGTGGTTTCCCCGGACCGAACATCTCCTGATAACAGTCAATGGTCAGTCCGAGTTCCTTGGACTTGATATCAGAGATGCGCTCATCTTCGAAGTTGACGTAGAGGCAGTCCTGGAACGTCGCCTTGGCAGCGGATACCCGTTCTTGGATATCCTGGAACAGCAACCAGGATTTTCCAGCCCGCCGGACACCCACGTTTACGTAGCACATGGCATCCTCGTATGATACCGGACGTTTCACAAGTTTCACTAGAGAGATTTCCCGCTGCTTCTCTCCAATGATGGTTTTGATGATTCCCTTATCCATATCCCTCTAAATTATACTTCGCAAAAATAAGAAAATATTTTGAAGTATATTTCAAAATTCAGAAAAACACGCTCAGACCTTCAATCCGGACATCAAGCCTAGCGCAGACATCCCCGAACCGGAGCGCTATCCTTGATGCCACTACGGCTGCGACTACCTCGAAACCAAGTTCGTGAACTTCTACGCCACCTACCGCGCCCCGAGAAAGAAGATTGGGTTTTAACCACATGTTACCTTCCATTTTCGGGAAGGTTTAATCGTGGCGGCGGTGATGGCAACCATCCCGGAAGCGTATGCTTGCTTATCTGTTGGAAAAAAGGTATGCCATATATTTGTGAACCAGATCGGAGGAAGACATAATTCCTGATTCAAACTGTTTATAGTCCAGGTCGGATATCCGTTCCCGAACTTCAGTGCCATCGTAGGCGGCGACGAGATAATGGCCCCTTTCTCCCTGTTCTACGCGAGCGTCCCGGAAATGCCCCAGGAATTCATCGGCTTTCACATAATTGATGGCATATTCTATCTTGCGGGTTCTGCCGGGATAGGCTGAGAGGGCTCCCTTTTTTACAAGATCGTCGATATCCCTTAAAGCGGTATCTAGGGAGACGGCTCCCAACCGGGACCAGTTCTGGGCAGTCAGCTTTGCCTCCTTACCGTCCAAAAATATGTTCAACACCTTCTGCTGCCTTTGGGAAAGCTCCACCCCGGCGAATTCGCGCCAGAATACCGATTTGTTAAGAATTCCGCTCAGTGTTTCCAGAGAACTGTCCACAGCCCTGCCAAGGCACGCCACATACCATTCCAACCAGGGGGTTATATCCCCGTCACGGCAGAAGCGCTGTGTTTTCTCGAGGATGGCATAATACTCTTTCTTCTCTTTCTCAATTTCCCGGGACATACTGAAGAAACGTCCATTTCCTCCGCCTATTGCCGCCAGAGCCATATCTGCAATGGCCCGCCCGATACGACCGTTGCCATCATCAAATGGATGAATGCTCACGAAGATAAGATGGGCTATGGCAGACCTGATGATGTGGGAGATTCCGGTCTCGCTGTTAAACCAGTAAATGAACTCCTCCATATAGTCGTTCACATCGGAAGCGGGCGGGGCCATATAATGGACTGTTTCATGCCCCATGGATCCGGATACCACCTGAACGTCACCTACCCGGTAGCCTCCCACGGTAATCGGATATGAACCACTCCTCCCCGTGGGGAACAGAGCGCTGTGCCAGCCAAAGAGGCGCTCCCTGTCCAGTGGAATATTGCAGTTACGCGTTGCGTCCAGCATCATATCCACTACACCTTCCATGAAATGGGTGGAAGTGCCTGTAGTCTGGATATTGGTAACGCCCAGACGACGGACGATTGAAGAACGTACATCGTCTGTATTGAGACTGATCCCTTCAATTCGGAAAGAGGACACGATGTCCTGAGTGAGAATCTCTACGGAAGCGCCGGATCGGTCATCATCCGCAAGGGAGGCAATTCGGCCATGCAGATAGCCGATGCCGGCACTGACTTTTTCGACTAATGCTGATATCTTTTTTTCGTCCCAGTCGAAGTGCATCCAATCGTATCTTTCGTAGATCCACATATTTGATACAGTGTTTAATTCGCAACAAATATAGTTTTTTGCGAATAATCATCAAAATTAATTCGCAGAATTTGCGAATTATAATTCGGAAGCACATACAACCGGATTTTGCGCAAAGCCATTTTTATTTACCTCCTCTCTCCTTTTTTCACTACCTTTGCAAAAACCCGCCTTCCTATGTTCTACTTCATTCTTGCCGCTGTTGTGTTTGTTGT
>Ga0326514_10003273_pt1 | contig 10311 bp, 5 predicted proteins | sample 3_2548_0518_D_FD_203653 | JGI IMG/M metagenome (GOLD analysis project Ga0326514, IMG submission 203653) | Bovine rumen microbial communities from UC Davis, California, United States - 3_2548_0518 | ecosystem: Host-associated > Mammals > Digestive system > Stomach > Rumen | place: USA: California... | reverse complement strand
ACGTCAACTGTGGCAGGTCTTTCTCTATATCCGCCTTTTCTGTCTGAACGGTAGCATAAGCTGGACGCACACCTCCGGCGTAAGCGGAGAGGTTGATGGTTCCGGCATTCACCGTACTGCGCACCAGTACACGACTGACGCCGCAAGTCAAGGGCAGATCGTAGGCACCTACGTAATTATCCGAAACATTATTCGTGGCAGCGGCATCCAGCAGTCCCTCCGGACGGTTGTTATCTGGACGCTGCATCTCTTTGTTGTTCCTTACACCGATGCCGCCAATCCATTTGCCCTCACCCCATAGTTCGAAGTGGACCAAGCGGTCGTCTAACGGACAACGTCTGCCCTGCTTATCAAGCACTTCCACCTGCACCAACACCATGTCGGCCCCGTCAGCCTTCGTGCCTTCAGGGTTCTCGATAGTCGACAATTTCAACTGATAGGGCTCACCTGCTGTTTCCAGCTGATAGCGACTGCCGTCTGAGGCAACAGCCTCTAACGTGCCTGCCTCGTATCTCACATGGTCGAAGGTGAAGAGATAACGATACTGCTGCTTGCCCTTGCCTAACGACTTACCATTCAGGCGCAGTTCCACCTCATCGGCTGTACTGACCACGTAGACGGGCTTGACCGTACCTGGCTGATAGTTCCAGTGCCCCACAATATACGTTCTGGGCACTTCGTCATCTACCCATCCGCTCCACATCACCTGATGGGCATAGAACGCATCCTTGGGTATACGCATGGCATCCGTCACGCCACTGGTACGATAGTTAGACTCACCGCGGTGATGGGTGTTCGTATCAGAGAAGACAATCTTCACACCACCAGAAGAGACACGGGTACCCGTTCCAGGACGCTCCAGCCAATAGTCGTACCATCGGCGCACCATCTCCACCGCGAACTGGTCCATATTGTGATTGTAGTCGGTAGCCGGTTTACCGCGATAGAGCGGACCGTCACCCTCCTTGTGGTAGGGGTAGCTGTACTCGTCCCAATATTTGCGCAGTCCCTCGTCACGACAATACTCCATGGCCCACATGGGGTGTTTCTTCGACTTGTTGATGTACAGCATCTCCCCACCGTACTCCGCCTCATTGATATCCAGCATCTCACGAGATCCGATAGCCCTTCCGCCAAAGGGGTCGTACTTGTCGCGAATACGTTTCATCTCCAGCATGTGCTCCCTGCTGATGCTCTCGTTGCCGCTCTCATAGAAGAGGATACTGGGATTATTCCTGTTATAGATGATGGCGTCACGCATCAGGTCAGTGCGTTGCTGCCACCGCAGTCCCTCCACATCTTTCTCAGCGTCACCTGCGGGCATAGCCTGCGGCAGTCCTACACGGTCGCACGACTCAACATCCTGTTTCCAAGGGGTCACATGCATCCAGCGCACCATATTACCTCCCGACTTGACCATCAGGTCGTTGCTATAGTCACTTAACCAGGCTGGAACCGAGAGTCCTACACCAGGCCATTCGTTAGACGTGCGTTGGGCATAACCGTGAACCATCATCACCCTGTCGTTGAGCCATATCTTGCCCTCGCCGAAGCGGGTCTTACGGAATCCTGTGCGAATAGTCAACTCGTCGTCTCCGTCAAGTGAGGTCTTGACCTGATAGAGGTAACCGTAGCCCCACGACCAGAAGTGGAGTCCCTCGACTTCTCTCTTCGCACTGAGCATCTTGATCTCTCCAGGCTGTAAGGTGACAGGCTCTCCTCGGAATCGGGCCACCTCTTTGCCGTCAGCATCCAACAGACGCACCATTAGTGAGGTGGTACGCGCCTGGACGTCCTCGTTCTTCACCTCCGACTCGGCATGCACCACAGCCTTTCGGCCCGGTATGTCGTAATCGGTGGCGTAAACATAGGTGCCGGTAGTGCCCAGATTGGAATACAACGGCAATGTCTGATAGAGCAGGTTGGTGATATGCAAGAACACGTTTTTAGGAATACCCCCATAGTTGGCATTGAAATTGCGGTCGTTCCACTGGTAGCGGCTGTTGTATTGACGAGAGCGGTACTGCCAACTGTTGTCGCACCGCACCGTAAGCATATTCTCACCTCTTTTTATATATGGTGTGAGGTCGAAGCCACAGGCCATCACACCGTTCTCGCTGTAACCCAGATGCTGTCCGTTCAGATAGAAGTCGGCACCTTGACGCACCCCCTCAAATTCGATGAAAAACTTTTTGTTTGCGGTTTCCGCTACCGTAAACTGCTTACGGTACCACACGACGGTATCGGTCAAGTCGACTATATCCTTTCGAAATGCCTCATCGCCATTGAAAGCATAAGGCAGCGTCACTTGGGTCCATCCGCCGCCGGCACCTTCTGTAGCCTGAGCCAAAGGCATGTCGCCTACCGACAGTTGCCATTTAGCGTTGAAGTTTAGCTTCTGATGGTCAGCAGCATAGGTTGTCGTACTCACAAAGAACGACATGAGAACAAAGAGCAGAAAGTTAAGCTGTCTCGTCATTTTAGTAGCCAGTTTGATATTTTTGTCTGCAAAGATAACTTCTTTCTTTTAAAAAATGAAATAAAAGACAGAATTATTTTGTATTTTATGACTTTTCCTTTTGCTTTTCGCTCACTTATTCGTACCTTTGCAGGCATGATGAACATAAAACTACTACTGACTACATTTGCTGTAATGCTGAGCACAACCCTTATGGCTCAGCCCCGTTATGATTTCACCCGCCTGAAGCGAGAAAAGCTGAACCGAGGCGTGGTGGCAGTGAGAAACACTGAAGGACAGGTCGTCGTCAGTTGGCGTACGCTGTCCAGTGACAAAAAGGGAGAACCCTTTGACATCTACCGCAATGGCAAGAAGCTGAACAAGCAGCCGTTGACCACCGGAGGCACCTTCTTTATCGACGAGAAACCGCTCAGCCAAACAGCCACCTATATGGTGAAAGGCGGTAAAAAGATAGGCACCTTCACACTGAAGGCTGACAGTCCTGTGGGCTATCTGCCTATTCCCCTGCAAAAACCAGCTGACGGTAAGACACCTGACGGCAAGACATATTCATATTCAGCCAATGACGCCTCTGTGGGCGATGTGGACGGTGACGGACAGTATGAGATTATCCTGAAATGGGACCCCTCTAACGCACACGACAACTCGCATCCGGGCTACACAGGACCCACCCTCTTCGACTGCTACCGGCTGGACGGCAAGAGACTCTGGCGTATCAACATGGGACCGAACATCCGCAGCGGTGCCCATTATACTCAGTTTATGGTGTACGACTTCGATGGTGACGGACGTGCCGAACTGATGGTCAAGACTGCTGACGGTACCATCGACGGAAGGGGTCAGGTGATTGGCGACAAACAAGCCAACTGGGTCTATCAGAGCGAGGAGCGTAATAAGAAAGGACGCATACTCGACGGACCGGAATATATATCCGTATTCAACGGACTGACAGGCACGGTGATGGACACCAAGGACTATATCCCTGAGAGGGGAACAGGATGGGGCGACAACCACGGCAACCGCTCAGAGCGCTACCTGGCAGGAGTGGCCTATCTGGACGGCATACATGCCAGCGGCATCTTCTGTCGCGGCTATTACACACGTACCGTCATTGCCGCCTGGGACTGGGACGGCAAACAACTGAAGAACCGCTGGACATTCGACACCAACCAGCCTGAGTGGGCCTCGTATGCAGGTCAGGGCAACCACAACCTGCGTATAGCGGATGTGGACGGCGACGGATGCGACGAGATAACCTACGGATCAATGGCTGTCGACAACGACGGACGTGGACTTTACAACACAGGAATGGGACACGGAGACGCTATGCACCTGACAGCCTTCGATCCCACTACCGACAAACTACAGGTGTGGGACTGCCACGAGAACAAGCGCGACGGTTCGGACTTCCGCGACGCCGCTACGGGACGCGTCATCTTCCAGATACCCAGCCTCAGTGACGTAGGACGCGCTATGGCTGCTGATATAGACCCGACCAATCCGGGGGTAGAGATGTGGTCGAGCGACAGCCACGGCATACGCAACATCAAGGGCGAGCCTATCTGCAAGGCTCAGGATGCCGACGACCCGCAGCACGACAACTCACTGCGGCTGAAGGGCAAGCGGCTGTCTGTCAACTTCGGCATCTGGTGGGACGGCGACTTGCTGCGCGAGCTGTTAGACCACGAGACGGTGACGAAATATGACTGGGTGAACAAGACGGTGCAGGAGGTGCAGCACTTCGACAACTGCCAGTTCAACAACGGCACCAAGTCGAACCCTAACCTCTCTGCCGATCTCTTAGGCGACTGGCGCGAGGAGGTGCTGACACGTACTCGCGACAGTCAGCAACTGCGCCTCTACGTCACCACCATCCCTACCGACTACCGCATCAACTGCCTGATGGAGGATATCCCCTACCGTCTGTCTGTTGCCGCCGAGAACGTGGCGTACAACCAGCCACCAGAGCCAGGATTCTATTTAGGACCCGACAAGACGGACTACTTAAAGTAAAAAAGTGTGCGGTCGAGAATTTTTTTTCGTCTGGCTGTAACTTTTCACTTTCACAAGCGTCTACCCTATAGATAATCAATAAAAAGATATGGACTATAAGTACATCGAACAACTGATGGAGCGCTATTGGAACGCTGAGACAACCCTCGAAGAGGAGCGTATTCTGCGTGCATTTTTCAGTCAGGACAACTTGCCGGCTGAGATGGAGCAGTGGCGACCGCTCTTTGCACCGGAGCAGGAGATGCCGACACTGAGCGATGACTTTGACGCCCGTATTCTGGCTATGATTGAGGACGAGAAGTCTGACAAAGACGCACCTCTGGCCGTCAAGGCTCAGGAGGTGAAGCTCACCCAGCGACTGATGCCACTGTTCAAGGCTGCTGCCGTAGTGGCTATCATACTGACGCTTGGCGGCGCACTGCAGGCTCCGTGGGACAAGAGCTGGAACGCTCCCGTTGAGGAATATGCCATCTATCAGGCTGACACCGTAGACGTGACAAGTCCCATACAGGCTGAGAACACAGTAGACAAGGCCGTTGACAGCACCAGCGTATTGCTGCCCGCAGCCCAGTCGAAAGATTGACACAGATATTTTTCTATGCTTTCTCTATAATTACAATCATGTTAGTTAAAACACTTGTGAAACTGTGAAGTTTCATCTTTCTCTCAAATTTTTCATAACATACTAACGGGGAAGGGACTGCCGTCTGATGAGTCAGAGAGCAGTCCCTTCGATTTTCTTTATCCTCTGCGTGATTACCTCTCCTCTGCTCTCCGCATGCATAAGTGCAACTGATACAAGGCCGGCAACATGATGAGCATAGAGAATGCCAAAGCCAGCCATACATGCAGTTCTGACCCCTTGAAAACATCAATCAGCTGCATATCGGGATTGGGATATACATTATAAATGACGTAAGCCGCCGAGTTGTTGGCCCAGTGGTAGGCCATTCCAGGCAAGATGGAACCTGTGCGCCAATACATCCAACCCAACAACAGGCCCACTAGGAAAGCATGCGGCATCTGGGCTGGGTTCAGGTGGAAAACGGCAAAGAGCAGGGCAGAGAGGGCAATGGCAGTCCATGGACTCATCTTCTCTAAAAGCGACCGCAGGATGGCTCCGCGGAACACAATCTCCTCTGCCAGTGGGGCTAACAGTCCAATGGCGAGGTAACCCCAGCGGTCTTTCAGTATCATGTCAAACTCTTGCTCCACGATATTGGGAAGTTCCGGCATGTGCTCCTGCAGCCAAGTGGAGGGTATCAGCAAACCCAACGAGGCTACCACACTCCAGATGAGCACCGTCCACTGACGAGTACGCAACCAAGTTGGAGAGACCTCAGTCCACCGGGCCAGCAGGAAGACGGCGATTACCAGCAGACTGTAAACCACGGTGGTGGTAATCATCATGCTAGCGGTAATATCCACTGAACCCGTAACCAGTCGCCAGATGCCTGGCACAATCACGCTGATACCTGCCTGTATGCCTATAAAGGTAAGGGCATAGGAAATTGCTTTTCTCATATCTGTTCTGTTTGTGTTAATACTTGTTCGGCTGCCTCGGCGTCGTGTAGCAACTGTTGGCGCAGCGCCTCGGCACTGCTAAACCGCTGCTCGTCGCGCAGGCGTTGTATGAATTGAATGGTCAGACGCTGACCATATAGGTCGGCATTCAGATGCAGCACATGCACTTCGAGCGTGGTGCGGTGCCCGTCGAACGTGGGGCGCTGACCGATGTTCATCATGGCGTGATAGGATTGTCCGCCCACCGACGCCCATACCGCATAGACACCTGCTGACGGCACCAGCTTTTGCGGATCAGTAGGCTCCAGGTTGGCAGTAGGAAAGCCCAGTTGGGTGCCGATATGCTCACCGTGTGCCACGCTGCCTTCCAGCATATAGGGGTGGCCCATCTTAGCGGTAGCCTCAGCCACGCGACCTTCCCTCAACAGCGTGCGGATCATCGACGAGCTGACATTGCCCTCGGCCGGCAACCGCAATACCTCAATACCCATTTGCCGCCCATAACGGACATAGTCGTCAAATCCCTCCTCACGATGATAGCCAAAGCGATTGTCGTAACCCGTCAGCAGAACGTCTACATCCAACTGATTCTTAAGCACCTGCTGCATGAACTCGCGGGCCGTCATCTGTTTCAGGGCATCAGTGAAAGACAGCACCTCCGTCCGCTCAATACCTGTCCGGGCTATCAGTGCCAGCTTCTCTTGCAGAGTGGTCAGTATGGGGTCTGGGCGAAGCGTGTGGTCAAAGGTTATCACCATTGGCTGCAAAGCACGTAGCGAAGCCGTCTGTCTCACCTGTCCTAAAACGAACTGATGACCCAGGTGTACACCGTCAAACATGCCTATCGTGGCAACATATCCTGTCTTGCTGCTCATACCCTCTTGACAGCTCTGTAAACCTCGCCAAACCATAGTACGGGTGATGTGCCAATGATGATGAGCAGCCACGTCTGCCATGAAAGCGGAGTGGTGCGGAACACCTGTCCGCCAAAGGTGACTATCAACCACTGACCTAACAATACTAATAACAGCACAAACAGGAAACCCTTGCAGGCCCACAACCGCCGGAAGGCGGAATGACAGGAGCCTAACATACGGGCATTGAACAGGTTCCACCACTGCAACATGACGAATATGGTGAAGAATACGGTCTGTGCCGTCAAAGGCGACAGACCATAGTAGATAGCCACATAGATGGGGTGTTTCTCCATGAGCCAGCACAAAACAGCCAGCAGCACGAAGAACAGGCCTCCTGTCACCAAGATGCCCCACTTCATGCCACGGGATATGATGAAGGCATCCTGACGGCGCGGACGCTCCTGCATCACCTCACGGCTGGGCGGCAACGAGGCCAGGGCCATAGCGGCAAAGGTGTCCATGATGAGGTTTATCCACAGTATCTGGGTGATGGTCAGCGGCAGTTCCGTACCGATGAAGGCTCCAAAGAGTACAAGCAGAAGGGCTGCCACGTTGACGATGAGCTGGAAGAAAATGAAGCGCTGGATATTCTTATATAGCGAACGGCCCCACATCACTGCGTGTACGATACTGCCAAAGGAGTCGTCAACCAGCGTGATGTCACTGGCGTGTTTGGCGACGCTCGTCCCCGATCCCAACGACAGTCCTACGTGGGCACGGTTCAGGGCGGGCGCGTCGTTGGTACCGTCGCCGGTGACTGCCACCACCTCACCTTGTTGCTGCAACAGGCTGACCAGTCGCTGCTTGTCTGTAGGACGGGCCCGCGACATCACTTTCAGATTCCGTGCGACCTCTGATGCCTCTTCGTCACTCATTGCCGCAAACTCAGCGCCTGTAATGCATTTCTCATCTCTCTTTTCTCCTTTCTCATTTAGCGAAGCGATGATGCTGGTCTGCCGGGCTATCTCTTTTGCAGTCTCTGTGGTATCGCCAGTCACAATCTTCACCTCGATACCAGCCTCACGACACTGGCGGATAGCGTCGGGCACCTCTTGGCGCAGCGGGTCGCTGATAGCCACGATAGTCAGCTGCGTGGCGGACGACGGACGCTGGCTGGCGGGCGACGGATGCTCTATGGCGGCAATGGCGAGTGTACGCATAGCGTGCCGTTGCCATTCCTTCAGCTTATCCAGCATTTCCCTGACCTCTAACCGCTCACCACTTGCCTCTAACCGCTCCATCACCACCTCAGGAGCACCTTTTATATATAAGGTATTCCCCACGGTGGTGCTCATGTATTTCCGCTCCGTAGAGAAAGGCTCGCGCGACGTGATGGGGTAGTCAGCACGTATCTGGTTGTAATCCACCCCCTGCTCCATCAGCCAGCGCAACAATGCCTGCTCCGTAGGATTACCCACATCATGCGTAGCCGTCGTGTTCAGCGCAATAGCTTTGGCCAGCTCGGCGTCGGCTTTGCTCACCTCCCCTTTCTCATTTCTCATCTCACAAACCGTCATCCGGTTCTCCGTCAGCGTGCCCGTCTTGTCCGTGCAGATCACAGTCACGGCACCCATAGTCTCAGAGGCCTGCAGTTTCCGCACCAGATTATTTGACTTCAGCATCCGTCGCATATTCAGAGCCAGGGCCAGCGTGACAGCCATAGGCAGTCCCTCAGGTACCGCCATCACTATCAGCGTCACCGCCATCATAAAGTAGCGGAGCACCACCTCTGCCATACCCAGATAGTCGTCCGTATGCCACAGGTCGTGAGTCTGTATATCATGAATCAGGAAAATCAGGAAACTGGCTATTGCCACAGCTCCACCCACCTTACTGATCAGTTTTGCCAGCCGGTCCAGCTGCAGGTTCAGGGGTGTCTTCACACCCGTCAGCTCCATAGACTGACGGGCCACATGACCAATCTCCGTCTGATCGCCGACCGCAGTCACCACATAACGGCCCGTGCCACCCATCACCATCGAGCTTCTCAGCAACAGGTTCTTGGGGTAAGCCTCCTCGCCGCTAACCCCTTGCCGCTCATCGCTCACCGTTTTATTTGTCAACAGTTCACCCGTCAGACTCGACTCGTCCACCTGGAGGTCTGTAGCTTCAAACAACACGCCGTCGGCAGGCACCTCATCGCCCGTCTCTACGATGACCACATCACCCACCACCACCTCCCGGCGTGGTATCTCAATAACCTGCTGACAACTCCCCTCTCTGCTTGGAGAGGGGTTGGGGGACAGGTCTCTTACCACCTTGACAGGCTGCTCTTCACCCATCTGTGTCAGCACGTCAAACTTGCGGGAGGCGTCACGCTCAAAATAGAAGCCGACCGTCGTGGCCAGTATGATAGCCGCAATGATACCTATCGTCTCAATGAAATCGTTTTTCACAAAGGCAAGAACCAACGAGGCGACAGCCGCTACCAACAGGATGCGCACCATCGGGTCGTTGTATTTCTCAAGATATAGTCGCCACATCGACTGTTTACGGGGCGGAGTCAGCACATTCTCGCCATGCCGGCGCCTGCTCTCCTCCACCTCAAGGATGCTAAGTCCTTTTCTCTTATCTTCCATAATCGGGTGCAAAGGTACAACTATACAAGAATACTACAAAACAAAAATACATTTTTTTGTTTTTATTAATTCCGATTTTACCCTCACATACTCACATGACAGGCAGAAAACCCCGATGTACAAAGGGTTTTTCGCATGTGAGGGTAATTGTCTTTCCCTCACATCACCCTCACATTTTCTCATGCCATCACTCACACATCCGCTTCTTGACAGTTCAGAAATAATCATGTGAGCGGATACGGTCAAAAATGTGAGGGTGACGTGAGGGAGAAATGAAATTCCTCACATGCCTTCAGCCCTTTGCACATCGGGGGTTCCAGCCTGTCATGTGAGTATGTGAGGGATATTTCATCAATCGTCTTTTCGCAGTAATCATGACCATGCGACACAGACCATCGTCGACAAAGAGGTAGTATCCAGTCCGCAGGCATCGGACTGCCGTTCCGTGGCGAGCGGACTCTGAGTCCGCAGGCTTCGGACTCAGTTTCCGTCTGGACGGAACTGGGAAATCATTAGATACAATTATCTATACTTTCAAGATAGAAGTGCAATTTCTTGAAGTAGAAAATAGACATCCCTCTCTGTAGGACGCAGACGTTCTCGGAGCGTAGCGACGAGGTTAAATCCATCGCCGATGCGATTGGAGTGAGTGAGGCGACCGTCAGCCGCGAAATAAAGCGCAACGGTGGCAAGAACAACAGTTATAACTTCATGAAAGCGCAGGAGAAGGCAGACAGCCGTTCTCACCGCACTCCCGGCAACCGTGCCATCAGCGAAACGCTCAAATGGCGTGTCAGGG
>Ga0326514_10003272_pt1 | contig 10312 bp, 12 predicted proteins | sample 3_2548_0518_D_FD_203653 | JGI IMG/M metagenome (GOLD analysis project Ga0326514, IMG submission 203653) | Bovine rumen microbial communities from UC Davis, California, United States - 3_2548_0518 | ecosystem: Host-associated > Mammals > Digestive system > Stomach > Rumen | place: USA... | reverse complement strand
TGAAAACTTCCGGCAAGAAGGCTCCCTTACCGGAGCTCCTCGCTCAGCGTACATGCCCCGGACGGATGACTATTCAGGGAAAGATTTCAGTGTGTCAGCGGCGTGTCAGGCTCCCTGACGCGCAGCGGTTCAAGCGCCCTCTGCGACCTGCTCCAGCCGCCGCCATGCTCCGGGATGATCTCATGCGTGGCAAACCAGTTTCTCCGCGCGATGACGAGCGCGCGCATTCTGTGGCGCGCAAGGCGCTCCTTAATCTGAATGCCCTTCGCCCCGGCCTTTATGATGTCCGCGGGAGTGACCTTCCTAACCGCATCGAACATGTCAATCATGTACGTGGCAGGCTGATAGGGCAGCTTCTCGAAGCCGAGGCGCCCGTGGTAGTCGGTCGCCGCCGCCTTCGCGAGCATCGCGACGCGCTCGGGGTGCCTGAAGGCGTCAATGGCATAGAACACCTTAAGCGCAGAAGAAGTTCTTGAGCGCCTGATGAAGCGGTGCACCAGCGAGTGGTTCTCGCACACAATCCTCGCAAAATCGCGGTACTCGTTCGGTATTCTGAGCCTTTCGCACATTCTCTCGACAAGCGGCTTGCCCTTCGGCCCGTGCATCGGATGCCTCGGCAGCTGCTCCTTAGGGGTGAGCGCCTTTCCGAAATCGTGGCAGAACACGCCGAACTTCACCACCGGATCCGGATCATCGGAGATTATCCTGAGGCAGAGCTCCATGTGTATGCCGGTGTCAACCTCCGGATGCCAGTCCTTCCTTGCGGGGACGCCGTAGAGCGCGTCAAGCTCCGGAAAGACCGCCCTGAGCGCGCCGCACTCATGTAGGGTCCTCACGAACACATCGAGCATGCCGTGCTGCAGGGTTTTGTAGAACTCCTGCCACACCCGCTCCGGGACAAGATAGGTGAGCTCCCCGCTCCTTACGATTTTCTTCATGAGATCCATCGTCCCGGTGGCGATGGTGAAGCCGAGCGGCGCGAACCTCGCGGCAAAGCGCGCGACGCGCAGAACCCTCAGCGGATCCTCCTCGAAGGCAGGCGAGGTGTGGCGGATGATGTGCTTTTTGAGATCTGACATTCCGCCCCATGGATCAATGATGTTCCCGTCCTCATCCATCGCCATGGCGTTGATTGTGAGGTCGCGCCTTGAGAGATCCTCCTCGATGGTGATGTCCGGTGAGAAGTCGCAGATGAAGCCGTCGTAGCCGTGTCCTCTTTTCTTCTCGGTGCGGGCAAGGGCATACTCCTCGTGGGTTTCCGGATGGAGGAAGACCGGAAAGTCCTTCCCTACCTGCCGGAAGCCGCGCTCCAGCATCATCTCAGGCGTTGCCCCGGTCACGACAAAGTCCCTGTCGTGCACCGGGAGTCCGAGCAGTCTGTCCCGTACGGCCCCGCCAACGAGATAAGTTTTCATTGATTCTTCCGGTTGCAGTTCCATCAGAGCGCCGGGGCATTATCGATGCCTCCGGCAGGAATAAGATTCTACCACAGCAGCTGCGCTGGCTATAGGGCTTCTCAGAGATTTTACTTTGCCCTGCTGTACCAGCTGTCTGCCTTCTTTTTATCCGCCTTTATGCAGGAGTTCTGACTGTATTTCGGATCGTACTCACGTCCGAGCAGCTTTGCCCAGACCGCGCTCTTCTCGCCCTGCTTCTCGTAAACCTTCAGAACAAAACCGCAGTCCTTGTTTCTCTTGGCGTCCCTTATGGCTGAGGCGACGAACATGTCATCAGGATCGAGCGAGAGGCAGTTTTTGATGAATTCATCTCCTGATACGCCCTTCCGGTAGACGCAGGCAGCTTTAGAGGACTCGGTATTCAGCCGCTTCTCCGTCTCAGAAAGCTTCACGGTGAGCTCTCTGATCTGCACGTTCAGCTCCTTTATTTTTGCGTCCTTCTCGGCGATCCTCTTCTCAGACTTCTCACGCACTGACTCCACCTCGGCTGAGAGGATCTCACCGGTGTTGCCAAGGCTCTCCGACTTCTTGCGCAGCTTGTCATTGCTGCTCTCGGCGTCCTTGAGCTTCCTGCAGGCCTCATCGATCACATTCTGGTACGCGGCGTGGCGCCCGGTATGCTTCCCGTCGCAGAGCTCAGCGACGTTCTTAGGATTCTTGCCGGAACGGAAAAGGCTTGCCACCTGATCGCAGCCCGTAAGCACAGCAGATCCGGAGAAAGCCGTCGCTGCGGCAAATGTGCAAACAAGAATACGGGAAATACTGCAATTCATTCAAAACCTCTCAAAGAATCATCCGGCATGCTGCCGCACCGGCCGATTTTAGCAGATGAAGTATGCCAGCCCGCTGGCAGGCCGCGGCCCGGCGCTCAGAGAGCATTATAATCCAGCTGTAAAAATGTGATGCAGGTGACATTATGACAGAAGAGGACAGGAAAAAACTGATATCCGCCGCCGGAGCGGAATATGACGCAGAGTTCCTCGAGAGCGAGGAGCTTTCGGTAATGAACGAGGCTATGCCGCAGGACTCGCCGGGACGGAGCATCCGGACTTCGGGCTGCCAGGGAGCCGATGACGATGAGACTGTCGGGGAAAGGCTTTCTGCAGAGCTTTCTGACATCATCATGAGGGCCGAGAGGCTCAGGGACGAGCTGCCTCCTGTCTGAGAGCTCAAAGATAATCAGTATCCTGCGAGATCAAACATCAGGCCGAGGAGCCAGGCCATGAGCGGGATTGTCGCCATGCAGAGGAGCGTCGAGATGATGTTGACCGCAGATGACCTCTCATAATCGCGGTGGAACACCAGCGCGAACTGGGTAATGAGGACTGCGCACGGGGCCGCGGCAGATAGATAGGAGACAGTCAGGATCTCGCGCCCGTCTGGGACCAGCGACGCGGCGCCGCTGAAGACGTAGCAGAGAGCCGCGACAAGCGGGAGCGCAATGAGCCTCATGAACGCAGTGAACCAGGCGCGCCTCACGAGGAAGATGTCCCTGAGCTTCATGCCGCCGAGGATTATGCCCATCTGTATCATCGCAACAGGCCCCATGGCAAGACCCATGGACTTCATCGCTGAGGAGACTATGTCAGGCAGCCGTATCCCGGTGATGAAAAGGAAGATCCCAACTAATACCGCGATGACGTTGATGTTGAGGAAAACCCTCCTCAGCGAAAGCTTTTTCTCCCCGCTCACCAGGCTCCGCCCGTGGGTCCAGACGAAAAAGGTCTGCACAGCTACGAACGCTGAGCAGTACATAATCTCCTTCTCCCCGAACACCGCCGCGACAAGGGGGATTATAAGATTGCCGGAGTTCGAGTAGACGATGTTGGCCTGCTCGATGTCAGAAAGGCCCAGGGGCTTTTTGAGGAGCCTTGCCGCAGCTATGTAAAGCACATGGCAGAAGATCGCCGCACCGAAGGAAAGGAAGAGCCCCGCTCCGGAGCCTCCGGACGGTGACTCGTAGGCCTCGATGATGACGCAGGGCGTAATGATGTAGATGAGCACTACGGAAAGCGATCTGCTGCTTTCCGCCGTGACAAGGCCGGCCTTCTCCACTGCCGCCCCGCAGAGAATCATGCAGAGCAGCATGAGAATGCCGTTCATCAGGAGAAGGGGAAGCATTCAGCCCGGGAGCACCACCGAGTAGGGGCTGCCGTCCTTCAGATCTGCGCCAAGCGACTCGTCAAGCGGCCGGAAGAGTACATACTCGTCAGGGTAGACGCTCCGGTTCCTTATGCCGGCGGTCACCGCCGGAACAAAGCCGAACCTCGAGTAATACTCCGGATCACCCACGAGGAATATCCCCCGGTAGCCCTGGCTCACGGCGTCAGCTATGGAGCGCTCCACTAGCGCCGTGCCGATGCCGCGGTGCTGGAACTCCGGGCGCACCGAAAGGGGAGCAAGGAGGAGTCCCCTGATGCTGCTGTTCCCGTGGCTGATGGGGAGCACGGAGAGAATGATGTGGCCGACTATAAGTCCCGAGTCATCATCCACTGCCACGTACTCAAGCCCCGGGATGTACGCGTCCGAGGAGCGAAGGATCTCGACAAACTGCACCTCATGCCCGAGGGACACAGCTGAGTCCCTGAACGCCTCCTCAATGAGCGAGGCGATGGTGCCGTACTCGTCGCGCTTAGCGTGCCTGATGATCATGGAGCAAGCCTCCCGATGTCAAAGCCGCCGTCCGGCCGCTTCGTGTAGAGGAAGCGGTCGTGCAGCCTGTTCTCGCCGCCCTGCCAGAACTCGATGGTGTCAATCGAGACCCTGAAGCCGCCCCAGAAATCCGGAACCGGGACCTGCCCGTTCTGGAACTTCTGCTTGAGCTCGAGGAACTTTGCCTCAAGTATGCCTCTTGCAGAGATAAATCTCGACTGATGGCTGACCCAGGCCCCTATCTGTGAGTCCTTGGGGCGGGAGAGGAAATAGCTCACGATCTCCTTGTAGGAGGTCTTCGTGGCCGTGCCCTGCACCGCAACCTGCCTGTCGAGCGGATACCAGGGGAAGAGGAGGCTCACGTGCGGGTTGCCCGCGATCTGCTGCGCCTTCCTTGATCCGTAGTTCGTGAAGAAGACAAAGCCGTCATGGTCATACTTCTTGAGGAGGACTGTGCGCTGCGACGGTATGCCGCCCTCGCCGACCGTCGAGACAATCATGGCGGTAGGGTCCGGGAGATCCGACTTCACTGCGTCGCCGAGCCACTTCTCGAACATGACGAGCGGATCATCCGGCATGTCGCTCCTGTGGAGCTTCGCGTATTTGTACTGTCTTCTGATGCCTGATATGTCCATGTCTAACCTCCGAGGATCGGAAATATTCCCTTGAGTCCGACGCTCATAATCTCGATGCCGAGCGACATCATTATAAGTCCCATCACCCTCGTCGAGATATTTATTCCGAGCGGGCCGAGGATTTTCTGCAGCCAGCCCGCCGAGCAGAACATCAGCCAGAGGATCGAGCCGAAAAGGAGTATTGCGCCGCCGATGACAAACCACTGGTGAAAGTGAGTGATCTGCGAGGAGTAGACGATTACCGAGCTGATGGCGCCGGGGCCTGCGAGGATAGGGATGGCAAGCGGGACAATGGCCTGGCCGATGGCCCCCTCCTCCTCAAGGGCAGCTGTGGCCTGCCCCTCCTTCCTCGCCTCGGTCATGCTGCCCTTCAGCATCGAGAGCGAGAGGAGGCAGATGAAGATTCCTCCGGCAGTGCGGAATGACGAGATCGAAATGCCGAAGAAATTGAGGATGAACTGCCCGATGAGGAGCGCTATCACAAGGACGAACACCACTGTGCCGGCGCAGACCGTGCCGACCCTGAAGCGCACCGTGGAGGAGAGCCCCGATGTCGTCGCAACGAACACCGGGAAGGCCCCGAGCGGGTTCACTATCGCGAATAGGTTCACGAAGCAGCGGATAAAAAGAGTGATGTCATCCATAGCTATTTCCCGGCCGAGGCTTTTCCGTCACTGCCGGCGTCCGACTTTCCGGCTGATGATGAGCCCTCATCCCTGAACTTCCTGAGCTTCTCGACCTCGGAGGCCTCTGCCGCGCTGCCGCCCGCGTTCCCGCCCATATGGAAGTGGCAGGTGTCGGCGTCGCCGAAATCAGGCTTTCTCGCGGGTGTTATCTCCTTTTTCTTGTTGAACTGCTTGAAGAAGGTCCTTCTCTCACGGGTGTTGTTGATTTTCGCGGAAAGGGTTCGCATGTCGGTCCTGATGGCGGTCTGCGCATCCGCCGATGAGCCGAAGAGAGAAAGATAGACATGGAAGAAGCAGTTGGCTGCCTCGTCGATTTCATAGATGGCGTTGCGCACCTCGTCCTCATTGCCGAGATCCGCCGCGAACATGGTCTGGAAGGCGGCTGCCCACTGCATGTGCGCCTTCTTCTGCTCGCCGTTGAGGAGCGCGTTCATGGCGATCTCCTCGGCAACGTCATCGCGCACCCCGTCGCCGTCGCTGTCAGTCCCGAGAAGGCGGGGCTTCGGGATCGGAGCATCGTCCGAGCATGAGGAAGCCATGAGCATGAAAACGGCTAGGACGGCCGCCGAAAATATCCTGCAGGACCCGATCAGAAACGTCCTGCCTGTGATTCTGAGCATCATATGAGCCTGAAAAAAAAAACGCCGTGGAGCTGTTCCACAGCGTGATTTTATCAGGCATGAGATGAGTTTTCCCAAAGAATGCCTGATGCGGCCCGCCCGGGCAGGCCGGGCTATTTCTCGGGCTTTTCTGACTGGCTGTAAAGGACCAGCCGGTCGCCGGTCTTCACGACGGTGTTGCCGTTCGGGATGATTACCCTGATGCCGCGCTCAATAAGCACCACGAGCTCGCTCCTGTCGCCGAAAATGTCGCCGACAGTGCGGCCGTCATGCCATTTCTCGGCAGTGCGCTCGGTCAGCTCAACATCCTGCGTGCCGACCGGTGACTTCGCCGAGAGCGTCAGCCTGTCGCCGGGCTTTATCACCGTGCTGCGGCGCGGCACAATGTCATGCACGACGTCTATGCCGAGCTTGTTCTTCTCGGTCCTCTGGATGAGCACCAGACGGGTGTCAGGCGGAAGGGTGATGTTCCTCACCTCCCTGCCGTTCCACTTGTAGTCCTCAGGCATGGTGAACTGGATGAACCTCACCGGCATGCTGTCGCTGTAGTCGGTGAAGGTCTTCATGACATCGTTCTCCGTATCGATCATGCCGAGTTTCTTCGCTGCAGCCGGAAGGAGCGAGCCCTGGATGATGATGGAGAAGAGGACGACCAGGAACACCATGGAGAAGATGTCGAACTCCATGCCCGAGGGCGGGACGCTGTTCACGGCCATTATGGCGAACACAATCGACGCCGCGCCCCTGAGGCCGCACCAGGAGACAAGAAGCATCTGCCTGTTGGGCGCCCTGAGCGGGCGCATCAGCAGGAACACTGCCGCCGGGCGCGCGAGAAAGGTAATCACGAAGGCAACTACAGCTGCAGGGACAAGGACGTTGTTCAGGTTCGACGGAGTGCAGAGCAGTCCGAGGAGGAAGAACAGCATCATCTGCATCAGGTCAGTGATGCCGTCAAAGAAGTTCACCTGCGTGCGCTTGTCCGGAATGTCGAAGTTCCCGATGATGATGCCGGCAAGATAGGTCGAGAGGAAGCCGTTGCCGTCAAGCACCGACGGGAGCGCATATGAGATCAGGGCGACCGCAAGGACGAATACCGCGGAGAGGCCGGTGCTCACGAAGTTGAAATGCTGCAGGATCCATGCGGTCGCAAAGCCGATGATGACGCCGAAGCCGAGGCCGAACACCACCTGCTTCAGGAGAAGCCAGGGAACGTTGAGCGACTCGTCCTGCCTGAGGAGCGCTATGCAGATGACGGTCATGAGATAGGCTGCCGGGTCGTTCGAGCCGCTCTCCACCTCAAGAAGAGGCGAGGTGTTGAACTTGAGGTTGAACTGCCGCGACCTCAGGATGGAGAACACGGAGGCCGCATCGGTAGAGGAGAGCACCGCGCCGATGAGGAAGCTGAAGAGCCACCCTGTCCCTATGACGAAATGGACTATCACGCCTGTCACGAGCGCCGTGACGAAGACTCCCGCCGATGAGAGCAGCACGGCAGGCAGCGCGGACTTCCTCGCTGTGGCCCACTTGGTGCAGAAACCGCCGTAGAACATGATGAAGATGAGCGCTATGGTTGCCATGTTCTCGGAAATTGCGAAGTTGTTGAACGGGATTTTCAGGATCCCGTCAACGCCGCAGAGCATGCCGATGCCGATGAATGCTATAAGGACGGGAACTCCGATGCGGTCTGACAGCTTGTGCGCGAGGATACAGACAATAAGAATGAGCGCGCAGAAAATCAGGATCTGGTTCAACTCTCTCTCCGGGACAGGACGAAAGGACGGTTTCTCTCAATGGTTGCGGCAGCAGAGGATTGTAACACGAACATGATTAAATAACGCACAGCCGCAGGGGAAAAATGGTACGTATGAGATCACGCTCAAACGGCGCCGCAAGCAAGGCAGGAACAGAGTTCCGGACTGCTGAGGAATTTTTGAGAGTCCCGTCACAGAATGAATCATTACAGAAAAAACATGAAAATTTAATTGAACTTTTACCGCGCCATCCGGTCTAAATGTTCAGCAGATTGGAAATACTTGTTCATCACTTTCCTCCAGCCCCGGCATTTGCCGGGGCTTTTTTTATTTTCTATTCCCCCAGCGCTGAACCTTCAAAAAATGCGCTGATATTACTCCTTTACTGATGATGAGGTCTTCCCGTCTTCAGTTTTGCTCTTTTTGAGAATAGCAAGGCGCTCGTGGACGAGCTCGTCAATATCAGGGATGCTCCTGGGCTCCTTCCCGAAATAAAGCGCGCGCGCGTCAAGCTCGTACTTGAATAGCGGCAGGACAAAGGAGAGCGCCGCCGCGAGATCGCGATCCCTGAGCCCCTTCCTCGAGATATCCGAGAACTCGACGACAAAGTCATCGCTGACTGTGTACCAGGCAAAGAGATCGCCCTTTCTGAATGTCCCGCTGCGCCTCCCGCAGGAGCCCATCACAATGTCGCGCTTCATGAACTCAGCCTTCTCCGTGACAGGGGCGCAGTCGAGGAATGCCTCGACATGGCTCTTGTTCCCGGCAAAGCGGACTGTGAACTTCCTGCCGCCCTTCATCAGGGTGAGGCTGTGCGGCTCCGGCGAGAATACCGTCTTCCGCCCGGCCCGTTCCGATGTGACAGCGCGGAGCCCGTAGCCGATATCGACCGATGCCGGAGGATTTTCGAGATCCACTCCGAGATAGAGCGCCTCATGCTCGCGCATGACCGAGAAATATCCCTCACAGGCGCTCACAAGAGACTCTCTATTCTCACCTGCAAACTCTCCGGGGACTGAGAGGGGGAAGATGATGTCGTAGCCTGCAGACTCATGGCGCATCAGGAAACGCCCGGCGAAACGTCCTCCTGTCGTGCAGGGGAAAATGACGGTCCTGCCCTCGCGACTTGTCTTCCTCGGCCGGCAGGTGTCTCCCGAATATGAGAGGAGCGAGCGGTCGGCGCGGCGCCTGGCGCCTTCTGAGACATCCCCAGACATCAGACAGAGGACCAGATCGCTTTTTCCCTTGGTGAAGGCAATGCCCTGGGGATCGGCGTAACCCTCCGGATCAGGCGTCCAGCCGTCTCCGACTGATACAGGCCCTGACAGTGCAGCATCTGCAGCTGATGCCGAAAAAGAAATCACTGCAGAAAGCGCGATGAGAATATATTGAGAGAACCTCATTCTTCCTCCGGGAAAATGCCGCAGATATGCGGCCGGATGCCGGCAATTATAGCCCTCTCCGGGGTGAGTTCCTGTCCGTCCGGTCAGGTCCCAGCTTAATGTATGAGTACCGGAGTGTATCTCACTTATCAGGAATCCTTCAGATGCTCCAGGGAAATGCCGCTTCTGAAGCGGAACTGACTTCCGTGGGGCAATTGGATGTGGCAATGCAATTTCAGCAGGCTGCCGGCCGGACTGACGCCCTGATGCAGATGTGCAGCTATGAACGCAGAACAGAGCTTGGAAATCATGCCGAGGCAGCGGAGGCCTGTCGGGGCTTAAAACATGACAAGAAAGGAGAGAATTACCGGTATTGAAATCCGCAGGAAGGACTCTGTTTCCGCGGACAAAATTCAGTACAGTGCACAAGGCACTGAGGCAGGCGGCGGCTCACCACAGCCTGCCCATGATTGAAAAGGCCGTCAGCCGATGCCTTTAGCCGGTCTATTTATAGTGAACGACAAAAATTATTTCCTGTGTTAATGTAGAGTGATCTGCTAAAATATGGTCAAAGTGAGGTGACCATATGACTGTCAGAATTTTTAAGCATGATCGGAACGAACTGCTGAAGCAGGGAATCGAAATCATTTCGTCAACAAACGACACCAAGTACCACTATCGCGTAGTTTTGGTGAATCTGCTGCTTACAGGCGAGATCTCAATTAGCCTGATGAGCAAAGCATCAGGTTTGACAACGCGTACGCTCAGCAACTGGCTAAGCATTGTTGATAATGAAGGATTCGAAAAGCTGCGGGCGATCAAACAGTCTGGCAGACCAGGCAAACTCAGTGATGAGCAGAAGGCAGAGATTAAAAAAGTACTGCGAGAGAGTCCTGATAAACACGGTTACTGTGTCTGGGACGGTATCTCGTTGTCAGACTACATTACGTCAAAGTATGACATCGAATATAGCATAAGGCAATGTCAGCGCCTCTTCCATGAGCTTGGATTTTCATTACAGAGAGCCGGAACCTTCCCGTCGTTGGAAGAACAGAACGGATCAGAACGGGAAGAGTTCAAAAAAAAACAGCCGAAATCAGGAACATGAAAAACAGCGTGGTGGTCTTTC
>Ga0326514_10003270_pt1 | contig 10316 bp, 8 predicted proteins | sample 3_2548_0518_D_FD_203653 | JGI IMG/M metagenome (GOLD analysis project Ga0326514, IMG submission 203653) | Bovine rumen microbial communities from UC Davis, California, United States - 3_2548_0518 | ecosystem: Host-associated > Mammals > Digestive system > Stomach > Rumen | place: USA: California... | reverse complement strand
AGTAAAATTAAAAGGATGATCATTCTTGAAGAATATTTTATCTCCGTTTTCAATAATAATATATTTTAGAGTCTTACAATTATTAATTACTCTATAGATTCTTATTATGGAAGATGGAATAAAAATATCATTTATCTTACAATCTTCTGGAATTAAACTTCTAGAAGCTGAAGAATTTATGAGAGATAACTCATTAACAGTATATGATTCACCGTCCTCGTTGGTAACTTTGGATGGAATAGTTAGAGAAATTCCTTCATTATCGTTGGAATATGACATTAAGCTAACATATTTATTTGTAGCGTCAGTAATCTTATACTGATAATGTCCGTTATCTTCGTAAGAATAAAGATTATCATCTGCGTTGCAATTTATAGCGCAAAGAAACAGTGAAACAAAAATGAATAAGCGTCGCATATCACAATTATAATTTAATTTTTACGATAAGGACTATATTTGGATGTGTAAAATTTTAAGGAATAGAATAGTGGGGACGCCTTAGCGTTCGTCCCCAGAGCCATGGATTTTATCACGTTTCATACGAGAAGCAAGCTTGTCAAGATTCATCTGGCAGATGTCCTCGAGAGTATATCCGAGGTCATGGGCGAGGGAGGCTGCGTACCACATCACATCACCGAGTTCGAGTGCAATCTGATGTCTGCGTTCTTCGGTGAATTCATCATTGTTGTCACGAATCACTTTCTTTACCTTATCCGCAACCTCACCAGCTTCGCCGGTGAGGCCGAGGGTTGGGTAAATGATTTTTCTTGAATCAGGATAGATTGCGGTGCTGCGTGCACCCTCCTGATATTCGTTGATAGTCATTTTTTTTAATTGTTTATTGATTGATTTTATAGTTCACGTTGATTTTGGACGATGGCACTACGTACGCGCTTGGTGATGGAGTCGTAGGTGTCGTCTTCCTGCGGCTTGATAACCGGCAGATAGTCTACACGAATCTTGAATGGGCGTGCCCACTTGCTATGCTTCGGTAATGCCTCGTAGGCACCGTGGATAGAGCATGGAACGATAGGTACGTTCAATTCCTTGGCCAAAATAGCGAATGTCTTCTTGAATTCACCTACTTCACCAGTCTCGGTTCTTGTTCCTTCTGGGAAGATGATGATACTCTTGCCCTGCTTGATAGCTTCGCCCATGCGCTGGATAGAAGTCTTCAGGTTGGTAGGCTCCATGACGATGACATTATGACGCTTGGCTATCATCTGAACGATGGTGTGGCGTACATGAGATTCCTTGGCGAAGAAGAAGGTCTTGCGGACATTCTTCTTACGATTGAATGCCATGACAAAGAGTCCATCGAGGAATGATTGATGGTTGGCTGCCAGAATATATGGGCCATTCTCGGGAATGTTGTCCGCATTGCGGCCTTCCAAACGGAAGTAAGGCTTGGCAATAAGCTTGAAGAGTCCGAGGATCAGCAGATCATCCGGCCATGCGTCAGGAAGTTCGAGATTATGGGTATCTTCGTTGAGAATCTTATGCCAATCAATCTCTTCGACCTCAATACGGGTCTTGTAATCGGCTACATGTTCTGCAAGCTCGAGGACATTCTTGAACGAAGCAATTCTTTCGGCAGAGATTTCCATGCCGAAGGTCTGCTCGAGGAAGCCCTGCAGACCTACCTTGTCGAGGGAATCAAGCTGAAGGTCTGTATCGAGATTGTCGGTAGGATTAACTGCACATTTCTTCTCGTGCTGGATGTAATTCTTGACAATCATATATTCTGGGAAGGATGGCTCGATGATGCGCTTCTTGTTCTTTTCGGTATGTTCGCCCGAAGAAACGAGAGCAGGCAGCTTGAATCGCTGCAGTTTCTCCATCTTGGTACGAGGTAGGTCACCACGATATACGAAGAGCGACATCAGACGCTTGTATGGAGGAACCTCCTGGTTGTATGGCTCCAGAAGTTCGCGCTTCAGGGCCTCTTCGAGTGTGGCATCATCACGTCCGTTGATCCAATCGGGCTGAGGAACGATGATGGCCTTGAGCATATCCAGGTCCTGGATGACGCCGACTTCCTTGACGATATCGCTATGCTGTTCGAGCTTGAACTCAATCTCTGAAGGATTGATGTTCTTGCCATTTGAGAGGACGATGATTTCCTTGGTGCGGCCCGTGATATAGAGACGTCCCTTGTCGTCGAAACGGCCGAGGTCACCAGTATGCAACCAGCCTTCTTCGTCGAACATCTCTGCGGTCTCCTTCGGACGATTGTAATAGCCTTGCATTACATTAGGTCCTTTGACGCAGATCTCGCCATTCTTGAGAATCACCTTTTCAGAAGGAAGTGGTTTGCCTACGGAACCCGGAACGATGTCGTCTGGACGTGTAAACGTAATCATTGGTGCGGTCTCTGACATGCCATAACCTTCGAGCAGGTCGAGACCCATCGTCTTGATATCGATAGCTACTTCGCGATCCAGGGCTGCACCACCGGAAACAAGGATTTCGAGGTGTCCGCCCAATGCCTGACGTACCGAGGTGAAGAGCAGTCGGCTCAACCAGCGCCATTGCAGGGCGCGACACATCTTGAAGATGCCTCGGGTGAGGAAACTCTTATCAACCTTGGCCTTGATGCCTCGAATGAGCGTGGTCCACAGACGTGGCACACCAATCATGATGCCTACCTTGCCTCGCTTCAGAGTATCCAGGATGTCTGGACCCGTCATGGCTGGAGCGATAGCAACACCGCCGCCTGTGGTGATTGGGGCAATGAGGCAGCCCAAGAGAGGCAATACGTGATGGAGAGGTAGCAGGATGATAGCGCGACGGTCCTGGTTGTAGATTCTGACCTCCTTGGAGACAGAATCCACATTAGCCATCAGATTTCCGAATGAAAGCATAACGCCCTTGGGAGATCCTGTAGTACCAGACGTGTAGATGATAACTCCAGTGGCAGAAGACTCGTAGTCAATCTTGGCAGCCTTGATATCCTTGGGTAATTCTGCCTGTTCATAATCGTCAATGAGAAGAATAGGAATGCTGCGTCCCATGAGTTGGAACGCCTCGTTGACAATGTCAATTTTTTTGGTCGAAGTCCAGATACATTCTGCTTCGCAATCATTGAGCATATAAGCTACTTCTTCGGCGGTAGCGGTTGCATCGACTGGCACAGCTATGCCACGATTGAGCCAGATACTGAAGAAGGCATAGACCCATCCTTCGCGATTCTCGCAAAGGATCACAGTTTTGGCTCCCTTGTTCTTTGAAGTGTATTCGCCGAAGAAGGTGATACGCTTCAGCATCTCCTTGTAGCTGACATATCGATTGCCAGCGATGATAGCGGTTTTGTGGAAGTCTTTAATCATAAATATTAATCGTCTATACGTGTGATTCTCGCACCCAACGCGTTGAGACGTTGGTCAATATCCTCGTAGCCACGGTCAATCTGATTGATGTTGTCAATGCGGGAAATTCCTTCAGCGCTCATAGCGGCAATGAGCAATGCTATGCCTGCACGGATGTCAGGACTGGTCATATTGGCATGACGCAGGTTGTACTGGTGGTCGATGCCAATGACGGTGGCGCGGTGAGGATCGCAAAGCACGATTTGTGCGCCCATGTTGATCAATTTGTCAACAAAGAAAAGACGTGACTCAAACATCTTCTGGTGAATCAGTACCACACCACGAGCCTGGGTGGCAGTGACCAGAAGGACAGAAAGGAGGTCAGGGGTTAGACCTGGCCATGGTGCATCTGCAATATTCATGATTGACCCATCGATGAAAGAGTCAATCTGGTAGTGGTCATGAGAGGGGATATAAAGGTCATCACCGCGTTGCTCGACGGTAATGCCCAAACGACGGAAGGCATCAGGAATGATGCCCAGGTCGGGTATGGATACATCGGAAATAGTAAGTTCGGAACCTGTCATGGCTGCCATGCCGATGAAGGAACCAACCTCGATCATGTCGGGGAGAAGACGGTGTTCGGTACCATGCAGTTCCTTGACGCCTTCGATGGTAATAAGATTAGATCCAATGCCTTGGATCTTGGCACCCATGCGTGAAAGCATGCGGCATAACTGCTGGATATAAGGCTCGCACGCTGCGTTATAGATTGTTGTGATTCCTTCGGTACATGTGGCTGCCATGATGATATTGGCAGTACCGGTAACCGAAGCTTCGTCAAGCAGCATATAGCAGCCCTTCATTCCACCTTTGACAGCATTGACGCTGTAGAGATGACGTTCCGGGTCATAGGTGAACTCCGTTCCGAGACGCTGCAGACCGATGAAGTGTGTGTCGAGACGACGACGACCGATCTTGTCTCCTCCAGGTTGTGGCAGAAGAGCATGTCCGAAACGTGAAACAAGCGGACCAAGCAACATCACAGAACCACGAAGTGACGTGCAGCGGCGAAGGTAATCATTGCTCTCAAGGTAGTCTACATCGATATGGTCAGCACGGAAACTGAATGTGCCCTTCGAGAGGTGATGTACTATGACACCCATCTTGCGCAACAATTCGATGAGATTCAGGGTATCGAGGATTTCAGGAATGTTGGTAATGGTGACCTCTTCTCGGGTAAGCAGCACAGCACAAAGCACCTCGAGTGCCTCATTCTTGGCACCCTGTGGCTTGATTGTGCCACACAGTTTGTGGCCACCTTCGATGATAAAGCTTGCCATTTATTCTTCTTTGGTTAGATCTAACTTAAAGTCGTCACGTCCACGTGGTACCCACTGCTTCTCCAAAGGATGATGTGTGGCGTGGCGATAACGGATACGATCGCGTAGGATATCTATTGCTGCGTAGATAGCTTGACGGAGTGGTACTTCATTGGCTTCGCCCTTGCCGGCAATATCGTAACTGATTCCGACGAGCGGATAGGTGAGTACAAGAGGAAGGCCTGAAACGTAGCCGATGGTATTGTCGGAATCCCTGCCCTCGAAAACCTTCTTGAAGGCTTCGTCTTCATCGAGGAAGAGACATCCGTCGTAATGATCCTGCCAAGCTCCTTCGATAAACTCGGATGCAGAGAATGGACCGAATGCTGTGATGCCTTGTTCTTGTAGTTCTTCCAGGTCATTCTTCAGTTTTTCCAGAGCCGAAATGACAGCAATGCGGGGACGCATCAGACCGAAGTCGAATCTCAGACTCTTGCTGATGCCACGAAGGTCATTCTGGAATGCTTCAGACGCCAGTCCTTCACCAAGTTCAGTAGAGACATCTACCGGATGGAGTTGCAGAACGCGCAGCTTATTGTTGATAATCCAGTCGAATGACTCTTCCTGGATGTCGAGTGCGCGAAGAATGAAATCGGAGAGGGCATGAGACGATTCATCATTGTCGAGATGACCGGGCAGAGTCACAAGAGCATCGATGTCATCGTTGCGGTAGGCTTCGAGTGCAGCTGTCAGAGACTTGGCTTCAGCCTGGAGGGAAGCCTCGGTTTGTTCACCAAACTGGAGAGTCGGTTCATTGTCTTTGCAGACAGGAACCAGGTTGATACGTCCGTCGACTGCCTCAGAGGCTTTGGGAATAATTGCAAGAGGAATCATATTGATGCCAATTTGGCGCGCTGTGTTTTGAATTACCTGCGCGCTGCCAAAGATGACGGGAGTACAGAACTCCAGCATCTCGGGATCCTGAAGCACCTTGAGCAACATCTCATAGCCGATGCCATTGATGTCACCATGTGTGATTCCTATTTTGAACAAGTACATTTCAGAAGTGGGTTATTTGATTTAGAGAGTAACCTCAATCTCCGGAATCAGTTGGTCTGATGGGAGTTTGAGGGTGTAGAGACTCGCTTCGAGATTGCGGATAAGCAGACGCTTGCCATCGTTAGGAGCATAGCAGAAGCCTTCAGCAAAGACTACACGCTTGTTGACTTCGTCGAGACGGAGATGGCAGATGAAAGGACCAGCCATCATGCCGTTGTGCATACGCCACATGCCGCGAAGTTCGCCAACATACTTGCCACCCAGGTTGAGCACCTTGTACTCTGGGAGAACGACGTTCTTGTTGGTCTCCATATATTGGGTAGAGTCAGAACCTTCGATATTGGCACCCATAACGGAGTCTCGCACTGCGACCGCACCTTCAAGGGTGAAGATGTTCTGATCGGTATAAGGTACGCTATAGACTACGAGATAGCTCTGCTTGCTGGCAAAGTTGTCGGTGCACCAGAAGAAGGTGCTGTCTTTAGCTGGCTTGCAGGTGACATCCATGGCTCTTGGGATATAGAGGGATGCATTCTGCAGTCTCATCAGGCGATCCTGCTGCTTGATGAGGTGTTCGTCGGTGATGACCTTGATGCGGCGGTTCAACTCGTTCTTGACGAATACCTGGCGCATCTGTTCCTGTATCTGAGGAAGATACTCGGTCAGTGACTCCATATTCTTGGCATGCATACGAAGGATTACCTGGTTTTCGGCAAAACGATTGCGGTCGAGGGATACGACAGGCTGTTCGCCATTGCTTGGGTCAATATCTACAATCGCAACATTGGCGACAATGCGAATCACCTGGGAAGAAAAGTTTTCAGGGGTGAGATGACGTACGCGGAAATATTCATCGCCATTTGGTGTGCCTTCCATGGGGAATTCGAAGATGGCATGAAGCGTGTCGTTAAGCGCAGTCTCTTTGAGCGCTTCGTCCATAACGAGATAAAGGTCATAAGGAGTGCCCGAAGATTCTGGCTTGAGAGCTTGTTCAAGACTCTTTTTGCAACTGCTCATGGATACAAGAACGATTGCTGACAGGAGGAAAAGAAGCTTTTTCATATTGAGTGATTTTTCTTGGTTTGCAACTATAGAACGTTAGTTAGTTTATTTTATTATATGCGCGCGCGAAAAAAAGAGAAATGCACAGCACCATAGGTGCGCAATTCCTGGAATCCCGCGACATCGGAGAAGTCATTCTCCTTTCCATGTTCGAGGACAAAGATGCCCTCAGGAGCTAGCCATCCGTCTTGTAGGACAAGATCGGGAAGTTTGGTAAGGTTGGCCAAAGCATAGGGGGGATCGGCGAAGATCAAGTCGAAGGGCCTGATAGGTTGCCCGCTGAGATACTTGAAAACATCGCCTCGCACCAACTGATGGCGATCGCGGGGAATCTTCAGTTCAGCTGCCACTTTCATTATGAATTGCTGCTGTTGCCGTCCCAGTTCAACGCTGATGACTTGTGCCGCGCCACGACTCAACAACTCGAAGCTTATACTGCCCGTGCCACTGAAGAGATCCAAGGCGCGGCAGTCTTCGATATCCATTCGGTTCTGCAGGATATTGAAGAGGGCCTGTTTCGCTAGATCGGTAGTAGGGCGGGCCTGGAGATTGCGAGGCGGATCAAAGCGGCGACCACCGTATTCGCCAGTAATAATCTTCATTGTATCTTTCGCGTTGTTTCTCTAAAGTCTTGAATTCTGTTTCTAAGAATAGACGTGTTTGATATATCTATGCAGGCTAGCGCGTACCTGAAGTCCTTCATTGCCACGACTGAGGACGAGTAGATAGTCCTGCAATTGGTCGAGACCTTCCTGTACCCAGGTATTCATCACATAGAAGCTTCGGTTCTCGGCCTGCGTTGTTTGATAAACATTGACTAGACTCAGCACCTTCTTGCGGAAGAGAGCAATTTCGAGGAACTGTTCGTCGCAACGTACGACGAGGCAGTTGCCATTGGCCATGCGTGCTCCTTCGATGAGGAGAGTAGCCAGATGATGTTCGAAGGTGAGCTCTCCGTAATTGCGCTGCAGGAAGTTGTAGAGCGAGCGTTCGATACCGAAGCAAAGCATGACTTCCTGCCCCGTGGGCAATGTCAATGGTTGGAGCAGTATCTCTTCTTCTTCGGCAGATTCAGACAGCGTGGTCTGATACATCTCTGCAGCCAAATCGGCATCAGTGATGCCGGGAGGGAGAAGGATGACGCGTGTCGAGACAATCTGGATTGTCAGATCGAGGAGCGTCTCACTCTCAGGTAGTGCATTGAGCACCTCATCCTGCAGACGGAGTTGGAAGTCCGGACCAGGGGCCACTTCATGAAATGGCGCCTCGTCAAGAAGGATGGATGTCGTGCCCGGGCACTCTGTAAACGAAAAACCATCCGGTGTGAACCGGATGGTCATATTGTCCTTAGCCATTATGAGGATTACTCCCAGTTACCGGCATTGTTGTTAGCCACAGTAGCATCACCTACCATCATGCCTGGATATTTGTCAAGTTCCTCACGGTCAACGATCTTGTTTGAAAGCTCCTGCTCGTTGAGGTCGCCAAGATAATTTGAGAATGGAATCTTAGCCTCGAACAGTGGCATCTCGAAACCAGAAGCTGAAACCTGGGTGCCAGTTGCAAGGAGGATGGTGTCGTTTGGCTGACCCTCGTAGAAGTTAGGTATGTAGCGGAGCTCGTCAATCTTGAAGCCTGGACGGCTCAAAGCTGAATCCTTCTCGATAACTGAAACGAAGATAGAGTCACGGCTGAACTTATCTCTACTCAAACCGAACTCAGCAATCTGCTTTGCATACTTTTTAGGATCCTTAAGATATTCCCAAGCCTGCTGCTCATTCAAACCAGCCTGAAGCTGCTCATCAGTAAGGGTACCGATCTTCTGAACAATGGCAATCTTATCATTCTTAGCGAAGTTTACGAGCTGATCCCAAGATGAAGCATATACATGATACTTCTTCTGGTACTCTTCCTGAAGGGTACGTACGTCCTTCAAACGCTGGATAACGACTGCGTCGCGCTTTGCGACTTCTTTGTTAAAATCGATAGGGATCATCAAGGACTGATAACACATGATGACCAAAAGTACTGCTGCTGCAGCGAGGAGAAAGTTTAAAATAGTTTTCATGATGATATGTATGGTTTATATTTTTTTGGACTCGTTATGAATTTTTGTTTTTTTATGGTGCAAATATAAACAACTTTTTTTAATTTTGTATACCTTTGCCTCGAAAAAATACAAAAAAAGTATGATATTTTCTGTTTTTGCCCAAAAAATGGCTCTGAAATTGCAATTTTTGCCTAATAATTCGCAAAAAGAGGCAATGAATTTGCTTGGAGAGTTCATTTACGGCACTTCGATGAGAGACCGCATTTTCGTTTTGAGGGGTTATGCCGGCACAGGCAAGACCTCTCTGGTCGGTGCGCTTGTGAAGCTTCTGGATGAGGTCAAGATGCCCGTGCAGCTCATGGCTCCGACGGGCAGAGCCGCCAAGGTCTTTGCCTCAATGGCGGGACATCCGGCGTATACAATTCACAAGTGCATCTATCGTCAGCATAAGTTCAATGTTGAAATGGAGGGTTTCGAATTGACAGAAAATCGCAGGACCGGAGTGCTCTTCATTTGCGATGAGGCCTCGATGATTTCGACACTCAATGAGGGCTCGCCATTCGGTACGGGCAATCTGCTGGATGACCTGATTGAATATGTCTATGGTTCGCAGGGTTGCAAACTACTGCTGGTTGGTGATGCCGCACAGCTACCTCCGGTGGGACAGAAGCGAAGCCCTGCGCTAGAAATCTCCAATCTGCAGAGTTATGGCCTCGAGGTGATGACAACGGAACTCACTGAAGTGGCTCGACAGCAGCTGGACTCCGGTATTCTTTATAACGCCACCAATCTGCGTAATATTCTGATGGAAGGAGCTAATGCGCAAACGGGAACCGAAGCTGCTGAACGCCTCTTCCATCTTCCTCATTTATATTATAAAATGTATCCGGATGTGCATCGCATCGATGGATACGAATTCTTGGATTGCCTATCTTCCAGCTATAGTCAGGAAGGTCTGGATGACACGATTATTATTACACGTTCCAATGCCCGAGCCAATAAATTCAACATCGGTGTGCGAAATCAGATTCTGGATAGAGAAGAGGAATTATCGTCGGGAGATAGGTTGCTCGTGGTGAAGAACAACTATTACTGGGGCAAGGAATTCGATCAGCTTCCATTCATTGCCAATGGTGATGTGGTGACGGTCAATCGTGTGCGTTCGGTAATCGAACTTTATGGCTTCCATTTTGCCAAGGTCGCCATCACATTGCCCGATTATGACATAGATACCGAGGTTATCGTGATGCTCGATACCCTGACTGTCGATGGTCCCAACCTTCCGGTCGAAATGCAGCAGAAACTTTTTGAGGAAGTTGCTCAGGATTACCCGGAATGCCGAAATCAGCGTGACCTCTACAAGGCCATCAAGGAGAATCCGTATTTCAATGCTCTGCAGGTCAAGTATGCCTATTGCGTAACATGTCACAAGAGCCAGGGCGGACAGTGGCAGGACGTGTATCTGGATTTGGCATATATCAATCCCGATCATCTGGGTCCGGACTTTTATCGTTG
>Ga0326514_10003267_pt1 | contig 10318 bp, 13 predicted proteins | sample 3_2548_0518_D_FD_203653 | JGI IMG/M metagenome (GOLD analysis project Ga0326514, IMG submission 203653) | Bovine rumen microbial communities from UC Davis, California, United States - 3_2548_0518 | ecosystem: Host-associated > Mammals > Digestive system > Stomach > Rumen | place: USA... | reverse complement strand
GGGTTCATAACTCCCAAGATAGTTCATCTCAAACAGAAGCCAAGGTTGAACTAAAGTTCTATTCCACAACTTTAGGAACGCTTACGGATGAGGTAACAATTCAGAATCCGTATTATGACGATGATCTAAGGCGGGACGAGACGTTATATTTTGAAATTAATACCGCAAATACGTATGTAGCCAGAACAGGTGGCTTTACTTTTGATTTTTCAGATGGCGTATCCATAGAATGGCGGGTAAAGACTCGAGGCATAATGGACGAATACGGTGAATGGTCTGTTATTAGAAAAATTGACATCTATGCGCCCCCAACATTGATTATACTTGCTTCTTCTGAGACATCTGGGTGGATTTGGGATCCGTTTAATTTTAATACTGACGACATTAATAATACTATTCGAATTCCTACGATTACAGACGAAAACATAGTCACAAAATACCCGATAGCTATTTCATTGGAGTCTGGTCCTAATACGCAGACACCTATCGGATACTATCTCGAAATTGTAGCCAACGAAGACTATACGTACGAAGATGTCTTCGGCGAACTTCACAATGTTGGCGAAAACGAAGTAATATACTCTACATATTTTAATGATGACAAACATTCTACGTATAAAATGCTTCAGGCTTTTGATACGACGCTTCATAGTAGCATCTCGTATACTATTCGTGGAAAAGTTACGATGAATTCTGGATTAACTGCCGAGGCAGAGTTTGTATTTGAAGTAGAATGGGAAGACCAGGACATGTTCCCCGATATGGGAATAGTTGTAGACGAGGACACACTGACGGCCGCTATAAATCCTTATTGTTTAACAGGCGATTTAATGAGCCAGGAAATCGATGATGACGAAGAAGTTGAACCGGTTCCGGGTGAAGAGGAGAACTATCTTGTTGAAGATGTTGTTCTTTCTGTATATAGAAAGAATGCTGACGGCGAATTTGTAGAGATTGCTTCGCAAATAGACAACACCGGAAGTGTGTTTGTAATAGATCCGCATCCGACTCTTAACTATGTTTTGTACAGAGTTGTTGCTACTTCGTTAATCACAGGAGCTCAAGTATATTCTGACAGCTTAGCAATACCTGTAAATCAACCGGGCGTCGTTATCAACTGGAACGAAGAAGTAAAAACGATTCCTGCTTTAGACATTCCAGAAGACGATATGGTTCTCGAGGATATTGGGTATAATGGATCGATGCTAATTCTTCCATACAATGTTAATATTTCTGAAAAGCATGGACGTGACGTCGAACTTGTCAAATACATTGGGAGAAAACGTCCGGTTAGTTATTATGGTACGCAACTTGACGAGAGCGCTACGTGGACAACAGAATGTCCGGTAACAGACGAAGTCACATTAGAGTTGTTAAGAAAGCTTTCGAATTACATAGGTGATGTCTATGTGAGGGAATCAAACAGCAGAAGCGGCTACTGGGCTAATATCGAAGTGTCATTTAACGATGATCATTGTGCTGTTGTAGTACCAATTAGCCTTACGCTGCAAAGGGTAGAAGGAGGCGCGTGATATGCCCGATTGGACAAAGGGTATGAACCAAACTTTTGAATACTATGAAGTTGACCCTGTTACTTGGGAGAACGTAAGATTGCTTGATAGGGTTACAGCTTGTAGCATAACAAGAGATGAAACAAATGAAACGCTTGGTTCGGCAACTCTAGACGCTTCCGAAAAGCTTGGCGAAATTTACTTTAGAGTTTATCTTGTAACAATTCAAAATGGGATTACTGAGAAGTTTTGTTTGGGCACATTTCTTATACAAACGCCTCATTACAAATACAACGGTAAGAGAGATGATATGTCTTATGACGCATACACGCCTTTACTTGAATTAAAAGACAATCCAGTTCCGTTAGGATATTTTATACCGAAGCAAACTAATATTATGGACGTTGCGTATCATCTTACATATGATAACATTAGAGTTCCTGTAGTGGCTGGATCTTCTTCGGATGAACTTGTAACCGATTTTGTTGCAGAAGATAGCGATACATGGCTCACGTATCTAACATCTCTTATAGCCAACGCCAAGCATTCGTTTTCCCTAGACGAAATGTCCAGGGTTATTTTTATGCCCCAAACGGACATTAATTCGATGAAACCTGTATGGATTTATACGGATGACAATTCATCTATTCTTTACCCTGATATTTCTCAGGATCGGGATCTATATGGAGTGCCAAACGTTGTTGAAGTTCTTTACTCCGATAGCTCGGCTGGTACGAGGTATGTTCGAGTTGTTAACGATAGTCCGACAAGTCAGACGTCTATTGTGGCACGGGGTAGAGAGATAATTCATAGAGAAACTTCGCCTACTTTCAACGGTCTGCCGAGTGCTGAAGAAATAGAGGAATATGCTATTGCTTTGCTCAGATCGCTTTCTACGCTTGAGTATAAGCTTACATATACTCATGGGTATTGTCCTGTTAGAGTAGGCGATTGTGTTTTGTTAAACTACGAATCAGCTGGTATTAGTAATGTGAAAGCTAAAGTTATATCTCAAAACATTTCTTGTCAACCGGGATGCCCAGTTGAAGAAACAGCTGTTTATACAATAAATATGTGGGAGGGCTAGGATGAAATTACCAGTTAATCTGACCAAGAGATTTTCGAAAGCTTTGACGCCTACCAAAGAAACGAACAGTCAGCCGAAGAGTGTTTTTGGTACAGTTGTAAAACACGGGGATGATGTATTTGTAATTCTCGATGGCTCTGAGATAGAAACTCCGGTAGAACTTGCTGTAGATGCTGAAGACGGTGATCGTGTAGCTGTTCAGATAAAGGACCATAAAGCAACTGTAGTAAACAATTATACGGCTCCTCCCTCTGCAAGAACCGCTACTAATTTTATGCAGTTGACGGACGAAGGCTTAGTTATAGAATCGACACGATATGGGTCGAAGGTCCAGTTAGTGTTGTCTCCCGCTAACGGCGTTTTATTTAAAAGTTATAACGTTTCAACTCAAGAGTGGAGTACTAATATGTCCATTACTCCGGAAGGCGTAATTAAGCGATACAACGACCGCGTCTGGTGGAACGATTTAGAAGAATATGGACTTCCTTCGCCAATAGATCCCGCTCCAGGATACGAGAATGTATCCTGTTGGGCAACAGTGCTGAGAATGGACAACATTTTGCAATTGCGATTAGAAATAACACGAAACGATTCCGTTGCTAGTGGTGGTACTATATATTCCGGGCATGTTTCGGCAAATGTATGCGGACCAGAACAGTACACAGTTGGTGTAGGTTTTTATGGCGACCGAGCTATAGTTGGTAGAATAGCTGCGGACGGATCGATTCTTGTTCGCAATACGTCTCCAACGGCTGTTACGTTGTCCGATGGTGTTATTTTATCGTTTACTTACATTATGAAGCTAAACGAAAGATAGAGGAGGCTACCATGCCAAACATAGATACTTATTTAAATTCGATCATGATTGCTGAGCTTGGCGAGGACGTTCGAGGGTCTATACATGATGCGATAGAGATTATGAACGAAGCTGTTGATGAAGGTATCATTGAAGCGGCGGCCATGGCTGGTGCGCCTCTTGTGGCTTCGACGGCTTCTGATATGGAAGATACGACAAAAGTTTACGTATATACCGGTAGCGAAACGGGATACGCCACAGGTGATTGGTATTATTGGGACGGGTCGGCTTGGACTAGTGGTGGTGTTTACCATGGCAATCCGGCCACAATGGGTGTAGATGAAGATGGATATTTAATAGTATATGAAGCTCAGACAGAGGGGAATTATTCAACAGACCCAACTTTGACATTGGCTGGCGTTCCGGCAGATGCTAAAGCTGTGGGTGATGAGATAACCGAGTTAAAGGAGATAGCCGAGTTAAAAGAAGATATAAGTAAATTATATTCTCAAAAAACAGAGTTGGAATATGAAAACATTGAAAGCGGTTATTATGATGGCAATTCTGGAACTATAAGGATTTCTGAGAAGAGCAATAACGTGCTTGTTATTTTTCCAGTCTCATACGGAAAAAAATATACGGTTTTTAGAGAATTAATTAATGAATTGTATTACATTTATGAGCTTGACGAATATCCAACAAATGGCATTAGTGCAAGACACGTTTATTCTTTAAGGGTAAATGGATGGACTGGTTATTTTTATACACCAACAGTTAGCACTGCTAAATATATAGCAATTAATTGTGTTTTTTCATCATCAGTAAATACAAGGTCAAAAATCATTAGCGCATTACATTTTTGTGAGGGACTATATGAGTTTAATTATTATTATATAAATAGAAATACCCCATACAAAATAAAGAAAAAAAATCACAATGTTTCTGCATTGGACAGCGCTAGTGAATTGGATTATTCGTTTGCAGATGCTTTGTTTGGGATGAAAAATTCTTTTTCATTACCATTCCCAATTGAGGGGCAACCAAATCAATCAAATCCACACAATATAAATGACTTCAATGTGATACAAAGGTTGCTGTATAGTGACATTTTAAATTCATATGAAGCAATAGGAGGATATTCAAGCGTTGATACAATAGGTTATGCTCAAGGATTCAATGGAGATTCAAGCATGGCTTTAAAGTTGTACAAGTATAGAAGTAATGTTGCAAGTGCAAAAAACAGTTTTTCATTAAAACCTAAAAAAATATTAATAACATCAGGTGTTCATGGTGAGGAAAAAGGTGCTGTTTATGGTTTAATGAATTTTGTAAAAATACTTATGGATAGTGTTCCATCATCAGCTAAAATTATTCTTAATACATTTGATGTTGACATTATACCATGTGCAAATCCGTGGGGATTTAATAATGAAACTAGGGAAAATTATAATGGTGTAAACTTAAACAGGAATTTTAGCTATAATTGGAATGCTTACAGTGGTGATGACAAAGGAACATCTGCTCTTTCAGAAAGTGAGTCATCTGCTGTTTCTGCAATTATTGTTGAAAATCAATATGATTATATTGTTGATTGGCATGAGGCAAAGCTGAGCAATGGCACATATGTAGCAACACAAAATATTGACTTTGCCAAAATATATTTTGAAAAAATTAGAAAAATATATAATTCCATGTTTTTGCGTTATAGCGTAAATCCAATACAAGCAACAGATCAGGGCGTTGCAGAATACAATACAATTCCATCACTTGCAAATGAGGCATTGGCTCAATTTTCAACCAACAATGGCTTAATTTTTGAGCAGGCATGGGGCGGTTCATCAAATAAATGGTCAAGTGTTTTTGTTTCCACAGGTCTTGAATGCTTTATAAATCTACTTTTGGAATATGTATCATTAGACCGTTAAAGCAGATTTTAACTTAATTTAAAGAGCAATTCTTAAGGCATAAAAACATGATAATGAAGAAAATCTTAAAAAAAAATTCTAAATTTCTTGCTGATAATTTGAAAGAGTATGGTGCTTTTAAATCCATAGTAGTTCCGAGACTTCCGGGCACTGGCGAACAGGATACAATTTACATGGTACGTCGAGACGATGTTGGATCCAATATGTATGACGAATACTTGTGGACGAATAACGCTTGGGAGAAGATTGGTTCTACAACAGCATCTGCTAGTGGAGTATTTGATACAGATGAAAATGATTATTTAATAATTACATAAGGAGGGCGATATGAGTATAAAAGGATTTAAAATGTCTGATGGCACCGTTAAAAGATATGACTATAGCGCTCTTGAAAATATTGAAACAGATAATACGTTATCTCGATCCGGAGTGGCTGCGGATGGCAAAGCGGTTGGTGATGAACTAACTAATTTAAAGGAAGATTTGGAACAGGAAACCATGGCAAGGGAAAATCTTGAAAGCACTTTAAACGGTATTGGCATTGTTGTAGTCAATGGAACTCTTTGCGTTAAATATGCAGAAGAATAGGAGGATATTATATGAGCAAAATTATTAAACCAATCCTACTGGACGAAACATTTTCTGCAAAAATGGACAAGCAGAACGCACTCTTGGAAGTATTGGCGGCGGGGTCATTAAGAGACTTATCATCTGATTGGAATGGCCTTGCAGACTTGGCTGATTCCGGCTTGTTCGGTGATGCGTATTCAATTGGTGACCAGTTCGTAGATACATGGAAAGATGTGGCGAACAACAATCAGGAATACACCTATCCTTTTCAGTTGAACCATATCGGATCGGTCGAGTTATCGGACGGGGAAGTTCTGTCGAACAGACCTTTTCTTCAGGCTCACTATGCACATCCCTTTGGGGTTCAGTTTTCGCATCAGAGGGCTTTCCTGAAATGCCCATCGGGACTTGCGGTGGGGACATACTACTTTACTATCGAGTCTAAATGGGGGAATAATGTAAATGAAGGAGATATCGTTTGCTTCACCACGACACAGGCCGTTCCCGAAGGTGGCAGAGTCTCAGGTTGTTATGGAGCACCAGACCAAGCCAAGAGCAACTGGAAAATCTACACATATTCAGCAGACGGCAAAACAATCATTGAGACTATAACTCCGACCTTTACTGCGTCAGGCACAAGCCTTGGAACAATGAAGTCCACCACAAGAAACGGCGACCTCAATTCTTGTCAGGAGATGGCATACGGATGGAATAGATGGAAGACATCTGCTATTAGGCAGTATCTTAATTCTGATAAAGCAGTAGGTGCATGGTGGACGGCACAGGATGAGTGGGATATTGCTCCTGATCAGCTAACCACTAAAGCAGGATTCTTATCAGGATGCTCCGAAAAATTCATTAATGCACTCAAAGAAGTGAAAGTAACCACCTATCCTAACACGGTTAACGATGACACGGGTGGGAATACTCCGGACATTACCTACGACAAAGTATTTCTTCCTTCCCTTGAGCAGATTTTTGTCAACCCACAAAAGGCAGGAGAGGGAGAATATCATGAGTATTGGAAACGCAAGAGCGGATCAGCGACCCCGCTCGCACAAGGGGGAACATATCCTCAGATGATCACTTATGGCGTTGCAAATCACACATCTGCTCAGTACGTTCGGTTGCGGTCTGCTGGCCGTGGCTTTGCTTACTTTACGTGGATCGTGGGCTCGAGTGGCAATGTCTTCAGCTACGCCCACGCTAGCTACTCGTTTGTCTTCGCCCCGCTTGTAGTCATTTAAATCTTTTGATCGTTGTAATCCCCCGCACCCACGGATGCGGGGGTAGAAAGGATGCGTATGGCTGTTAATGTTGGACAAAGAAACGTACCTGACACCCATGCGAATAGGCAACTTGAGGCCTGTGAAAAGGCTATGAATCTTGCCTTACACACTATTAAGATTTGCTCAAACAAAAAGATTTTCACGGTCGAGTATCAGGACGCTTTAACGAATGACATAATCCGATGCTCTAAGGATATTTATATTTATGCATGGAACGGGAATAATATATACGTTACTAAAGAAAATGGCAGATGGAAAGAACGAGAAAAACTTCAGTTGGCATCTATATCCAAATGTAACGAATTGCTTGCTCTCATTAACATAGCCAGACGTTTGTTTCATCTAAAAGGAAATAAAGTAAAATATTGGACGCAACTGACGATTGAAGCTAGAGGAATTATCCGAAGGTGGCATGACGCAGGAGCGAAACAATATGGGACATAGGTTGATGCTCAGAACGTTCGGTTGCGGTCTGCTAACCGTGGCAATGCTTACAATACGTGGATCGTGAACTCGAGTGGCAATGTCAACAACAACAACGCTAGCAACTCGCATGGCTTCGCCCCGATCGTGTTCGAATGAGAACAAAAAACCAAAACATAGTTTTGGAGATTCTCAGAACAGAAACACAAGGAACTGAAATCCCTGCCCTAAGGGCAAAACAATATCCGAATGATGCTAGAGACGTTTCCGCCTGCCTAGCTATTACATGAGGAAAAATGAACAATATAACCAGTTATGATTCGCTATGGGACTCGCTAATGAAGTGTAAGCGTGGTGTAGGATGGAAGCCATCCACGAAGCACATGAACGTGAACGCTCCTGAGGAAATATACCGAATGGCTAAAAAGTTTGAAAACCAAACATGGAAAAACGGAAGACCCAAACCGATTAAGATTCTTTACCCCAAGAGGCGTGACGGATTATCAATCTCATTGAAAGACAGAGTATACCAAAGGAGCATAAACGACAACGTTTTGTATCCAAGCATTCAGAAGTCTTTCATTCTTGATAACTGTGCTTGCCAAAAAGGAAAAGGAATTGATTTTGCAAGAAAACGCTTAAAGAAACATCTTTGGAGGTTTTTTTGCCATCATGGAAAAGAAGGATATGTCCTACAGATTGATATTAAAGGATATTATCCCAACATGAGGCACGATGCGGTTAAGAATAAATTCAAACGGTATCTTTCAGATGATGTTTTTGAAGCCGTCTGCGATATTTTGGATACGCAATATGTTGGAGATATCGGATATAATCCCGGCTCTCAGATGGTGCAAATTGCAGGAATTAGCTTGCTTGATGATTTGGATCATTACTGCAAGGAAAAACTTCACATAAAGCATTATATGAGATATATGGATGACATCCTAATCGTTCATCACTGTTTGGATGAATTAAGGGAAATTTTAAAAAGCATTGAAATCCAGTTATCTAAAATCGGTTTTGAAGTACATAGCGAAAAAACTCATATAACTCCTTTGTCAAAAGAATTTACTTTTCTCGGGTTCAAATATCGCATAACTTCCACAGGTAAAATTCTGATGACATTGAACAGTGCAAACGTTAAACACGAAAGGAAAAAACTTCGCCGAATGGTCAAACTTGCAAAGCAAGGCAAGATTACAAAGACCAAAGTGGACGAATGTTTTAATAGTTGGATCGCTAACGCATCCAAAGGCAACAGCTATAATCTCATCCAAAGGATGAAAAAGTTTTACAATGATTTGTGGAAGGTGGATTTATGAGAATCGAAAAATTATCAACATCAATCGAAAGAATGACAGAACAGGAATACGCACAGGCGTTAGCTTCTCAGGCTAAAGCAATTCAGGATTATAACATTATGATGGGGAATATTGAAGACCCTGCGGAAGAGGAAGGTGAAGAGAATGAATGAACATAGCCCAAAGTATGATCTCGTTAAGTTTTACTATGACAGTGGAGCATGGAAGAAAAAAGCCGTTAGAAACGCAGTAATCAAGGCATGGATTACCGCTGAAGAATACGAGGAAATAACAGGTGAGGTATATGTATGAAACCTGCTATTCACTATGACTCCGAAGACATAAAGAAAATGCTTGCAGAAAAGCATGGGGTAGAGGTCAAGAATGTTATCCGAAACCAGTATAGTTATACGGTGGTTCTTGAGAAGGAAGAACCTAAATAACGTAAAGGGCAATTTAAAACAGTAATACGTTAATCAATGGAAGGCTAAAGTATTCCTATTTTTTTATGGAGTGATGCCTATGATCTGACTAAACTTATATTTAAAAACTAGGAGTAAAATCAATCACAGTATTCAAACAAAAAAACTATCAAACTAAAGGAAGTATATTAAATGTCATATGTATATTATAACGCAAATCCTGTGAGAAAAAGTCATGGCGACTGTGTTATAAGAGCATTGTCTAAAGTATTAGACTTGACCTGGGAGGAAGTCGCTATTGATCTGTGTATGATGCAGGTTTCTTTGTATGAAATGCAGAACAACGACTTTCTTTGGGGCGAGTATTTGTCACTCAATGGATTCGTTAAAGGTATCTTACCGTATCCTTGTCCTAATTGCGTAACAGTGCGGGAGTTTTGCGAACTATATCCTACAGGAACTTTTGTTGTAGCTACCGGTTCGCATGTTGTCGCAGTGGTAAACGGGAACTATTACGATACTGAAGATACCGGAGACGAAGTGCTGCTTTATTATTGGGAAAGGAGATTTTAAATGCCAGCATATAGTCCTTACATGTACATGAATCCTCCGCAACCTGCCCCTAGTGAAGGTGGCTTTTATACGGTTCTTGTTAATGGTGAAGCAGGAGCCGCGGCGTATCCTGTAGCAAGTGGGAATACGGTTATGCTCATGGACTTTGAATCGAATAAGTTTTGGTTAAAGTCCACAAATGTTAATGGAATCCCTCAGCAGTTGCGAAGTTTTTCTTTCAAAGAAGAGGTTCAGGAAATTCAAAATGGGCGTAATTCTGTAACCAGAGACGAGTTTGTAACGCTTTCAAACAATGTTAATTCTTTATCCGAGAGCGTCAACAAATTGCTTAGAGAGTTAGGAGGGCATGACTAATGAACAATATATTTAATATGTTCGGTGGCATTCAAAACTTCCAGAACCAGTTTAATTTGTTTAA
>Ga0326514_10003266_pt1 | contig 10319 bp, 7 predicted proteins | sample 3_2548_0518_D_FD_203653 | JGI IMG/M metagenome (GOLD analysis project Ga0326514, IMG submission 203653) | Bovine rumen microbial communities from UC Davis, California, United States - 3_2548_0518 | ecosystem: Host-associated > Mammals > Digestive system > Stomach > Rumen | place: USA: California... | reverse complement strand
CGTTGATCTGCAGCATGCCCGTGTGCATCCAGACGTTCGCGAGCGGTGCGTGCCAGGCGCACATGGCCTGGGCGGTCTCGTTCTCGTGGTGGGGGAAGACCAGGTCAGCGCCACCGCCGTGGATATCGATGGGGGTACCGAGGTAGCGATGGATCATCGCGCAGCACTCGGTGTGCCAGCCGGGGCGTCCGTCGCCCCAGGGACTCGGCCAGCTGGGCTCGCCGGGCTTGGCGGCCTTCCAGAGGGCGAAGTCGAAGGGGTCGCGCTTCTCGTCGTTGACCTCGACGCGCTCGCCGGCACGCATCTGGTCGAGGTCGCGACCAGAGAGGATGCCGTAGGAGGAATCAGAGCGGACCGAGAAGTAGACGTCACCGGAATCGACCACGTAGGCGCAGCCCTCTTCGATCAGGGTCTCGATCATGTTCTGCATGGCCGCGATCTCGCGGGTGGCGCGCGGGCGGATGTCGGGGTCGAGGACGTTGAAGCGATGCATCTGCTCGATGAACTTCTCCGAGTACTCCTCCGCGACCTCGGCGGCGGTCCTTCCCTGCTCGTTGGCACGGTTGATGATCTTGTCGTCCACGTCGGTCAGGTTCTGGGCGAAGGTCACCTCATAGCCCTTGTACATCAGGTAGCGCCTGATCACGTCAAAGCTCAAGAAGGTACGGGCGTTGCCGATGTGGATCTGGTCATAGACCGTCGGACCGCACACGTACATGCGAATCTTGCCGGGCTCGATGGGCTCGAGCTCCTGCTTTCTATGATTCTGGCTGTTATAGACGAGCATGGGTATTCCTCCCTTTTCTTGCTCACACTTTGTTTTCGCGAATGATGATAGCGCTTGTAGGGGGTATCAGGACCCGTAAGGGACGCTCTCGGGCAAAAGTCCGCACGAAAGCCAACCTCACCGGCCCCGAGGCATACTATGCAAGGTGTTTTCACGACAGGCAAGTCACGCCGTCGGCTATGCCTGCTTCTCTATGAGAGCGACCGCCCAGGCGCTGATCCCCTCACCGCGCCCGACGAAGCCGAGCCTCTCGGTCGTCGTCGCCTTCACACCGACCGTGTCCACGTCAACCGAGAGGGCGCGACTGAGGTTTTCCCTCATGGCCCGGCGATGGGGCATGAGCTTGGGAGCCTGGGCGGCCACCGTACAGTCGCAGTCGATGATGGCATAGCCCGCATCCCTCAAGCGTCGCGCGACCTCGGCGAGGAGCACCATCGAGTCCGCCCCCTCATAGGCGGGGTCAGTGTCGGGGAAGAGCTCGCCGATATCTCCCATACGGGCGGCCCCCAAGAGGGCGTCTGCCAGGGCATGGGCGAGCACGTCGGCATCCGAGTGGCCGTCGAGTCCACGCTCATAGGGTATGTCCACCCCACCGATGATGCACTTCCTGCCCGAAACGAGGCGATGGACGTCAAAGCCATGACCGATCTTCAGCACTGTGCCTCCCCTATCGAGCGCCATCTCTCACTGACTCATCTTAACGGGTGAACGGAGCCCCCGCAAGGCAGGAGCTCCGTAAGATGGCGTACGTGTGTTCTGTTTTGGGTTTCGCTCACATGATGCCCATGCGGGACGCGAGCGTGGCCGTGGCGATCACGAGGTCCTCAGGCACCGTCACCTTGATGTTGTCATAGGAGCCCTCGACGACCTTGACCCGACCGCCCCGCCATTCGATGATGCTCGCATCGTCCGTGGCGGTAAAGCCCTCCACCAAAGCGCAGGTATGGGCATCGAGTATGGTCGAGCGACGGAAGCACTGCGGGGTCTCAGCGCACCAGAGCACCGAGCGGTCCAGGGTCTGGCGGATGATCCCGTCAGCGTCGACGACCTTGCAGGTGTCAATCGCCCGGGTGGCCAGGATCGTGCCGTCGAGGTCCTCGTCTGAGCGCAAGGGCTCCAGGCAACGCTCGATGGCCTCGACTTCGATGAGGGGCCGGGCGCCGTCGTGAATCGCGACGAACTCCACGTCGGCCGAGGTCCTGGAGAGTCCCCTCAAAACCGACTCCTGGCGGGTGGCGCCGCCTGCGGAGAGTGCCACCTCGTGCCTGAGCTCGATCTTGGCGAGAACGTCCGTCTCGACGTCACGCTCGCGGTCCCTGGGCACGACCACCACGATCTCTTTCACCGAGGGTGCGGCATCGAATGCCATGAGGGACCACGCGAGCACAGGCAGGCCCGCGAGGTCCACGAACTGCTTGCCCCGCTTGTCACCGAAGCGCTCGCCCGTGCCGCCCGCCACGATCACGGCAGCGGTGTCCGCCGCCGTGTCTGGGGTGTCAACGCGCTCGGGACAGACGCAGGGAAGCGGGCAGGCCCCGATCATGAGTGCTTGCCCCACATGCGGTAGAGACTGTCGGCCAGAATCGAGGGATTCGACACGCCGGCTTCCTCGAGGCGGGTGGGATCCTCGTCGATCACGTCGATGAGATCCTGCAGGGACCCGTACTCGTCCACGATCTTGTCAGCCATGCCCTCACGGACGACGCTGACGTTGGAGAGGGTACGCAGGCCCAAGGGTGCCATCACCGACTCCGGCGCCAGGTCCTCGTAGCCCAGCAGGCGGGCGAGGGTCTTAGTGTTGTGCACCTGGCCGGGATTGAGGTCATCGAGCGCGCTCCTGATCTCGGCGGCGTTCTCCTCCGAGCTGTCGGAGGCGTAGTCACGGATGATCAGCGTGTACTCCTCGTCCAGGTTACCCAAAAACTCGGTCCGCTGCATCTGCACCGTACGGCCTTCGCTACCGAGCTGCAGCTCGATCGAGCCCAGCTCCTCGCCGGCGGTCGTCAGGATCTCGAAGAGGTAGAAGATCTCGGTCAGATCGGCAAGCGTCACCTGGTTCTCCAGCTCGAGGGTCGTCAGACGCCTGAGACGGTTGTCGAGGGTGGAGCGGGTGGACTGCATCGCGACGATCAGGGGGTTGACCGATCCCATGAGCTCGGCGACGGTCCTGAGCTGGTAGCCCTTGCCGTCGATGAAGACGTGGACGACCTGGCGGCGCTCCGACACCGATATCACCATGGCCTCGGTGAGGATGCTCATGCGGGCCGCAGTCCGGTGCCGCATGCCCGTCTCCGAGGTGGGAAGGCCGGGGTCGGGGTTCAGGTGGTAGTTGGCCCGAAGGATCTGGGTCAGGCCACGGTCGATCACGACCGCGCCGTCCATCTTGCAGAGCTCGAAGAGGCGGTTCGAGGTGAAGGAGATGTTGAGCGGAAAGCCATCGTTGCCGGAGGCAATGACCGAATCCTCGTCACCGACGCAGATGAGCGCACCCATATGCCCGGCGATGATCATGTCAAGCGCCTGCCTCAGCGCCGTTCCCGGCGCCGTCAGCCTGATTGCCTCTTCTTTTCTCTTTTGGGCTTTGTCATCGTGGTTTTTCTGCATTTGTGGCTCGCTTCCCTCTCACGGATTCGTTTCCATCGCGATTTACGCAAACGAATCCTTGAGAGCGTCCATTTTAGGGTATGAATCTTGGTATGGTTATGCTTCTCTGTTGTGTCTAGCTTAACATGACACAAAAGGGACACCCCGCAAAAAACGTTTGCGGTGCGCCCCTTTTTGTGTCATGCCTTCTTCGTCTGCCTCTTAGCTGACGGCGGTACTGTCAGATGAGGGTACCCGCGGGGCCGTCCACTTCGAACGCGAGCGCGCAGGCTCCATGTGCTCACGGCCCTTCGGTGCCATGATCTCGCCCGCACGCTTCTCGAAGGTCAGCGTTTCCCCGTCCTCGGCCACGTCCACGAAGATGATGTCACCGGCCGACCACTTGCCCGACAGCATCTGCTCGGACAGCGGATCCTCGATCATCGTCTGGATGGCACGGCGCAAAGGACGTGCTCCGTACACCTTGTCGGTGCCACGCTTGGCCACGAGGTCAGAGGCCCCATCCGAGAGCTGGATGGACATCTGCTGGCCGTATAGGCGCCTTCTCAGGTCCTCCACCATAAGGCCCACGATGCCGCGCAAATCGTCAGCCGAGAGGGACTTGAACACGACGATCTCGTCGACGCGGTTCAGGAACTCCGGACGGAAGAGCTTCTTGAGCTCGCTCATGACACGGGAGTTGATCTCGGTGTCAGAGAGTCCCTCACCCGAGCTGGTGAAGCCGAGCGTGGTCGTCTGGGCGATGTCTCTGGCACCGATGTTGGAGGTCATGATGACCACGGTGTTGGAGAAGTCGGTCGGACGTCCCTGGCCATCCGTGAGGCGACCCTCGTCGAGGATCTGCAAGAGGATGTTGAAGACGTCCGGGTGGGCCTTCTCGATCTCGTCGAACAGGATCACCGAGTAGGGACGACGGCGTACGGCCTTGGTGAGCTCACCGCCCTCGTCGTAGCCCACGTATCCCGGGGGCGCACCGACCAGCTTGCTCACGGAGTGCTTCTCCATGAACTCGGACATATCGAAGGAGATCAGGGCCTCTTCGGTTCCGAAGAGGAACTCGGCGAGCGCCTTGGCCAACTCGGTCTTGCCCACGCCGGAGGGACCCAAGAAGATGAAGGAGCCACCGGGACGGCGGGGGTCCTTCAAAGGCGAGCGGCTGCGGCGGATGGCGCGGCTGACGGCGCTCACAGCCTCGTTCTGGCCGATGACGCGCTCATGCAGCACCTGCTCGCAGCGCAGGAGCTTGGAGGCCTCGCCCTCGGTGAGGTTGGAGACGGGCACGCCAGAGATCGACGACACCACGTCGGCGATATCGGACTCCTCGACGGTCACGACGTTCTTGTTGAGCTCCTCGCGCCAAGCGGCATCGAGCTCGTCCTTCTTGGCGGTGAGCTCACGCTCCTCGTCGCGCAGGCGGGCGGCCTCCTCGAACTCCTGGGCCGTGGCTGCCTCGGACTTGGCCTGGCGCACGCGTGCCAGTTCCTCGTCGATCTGGGCCAGCTCGGGCGGCAGGGCCACATGGCTCACGCGGGTGCGGGCGCCGGCCTCGTCGAGCAAATCGATTGCCTTGTCGGGCAGGAAGCGGTCCTGGATGTAGCGGTCAGACAGAGCGACCGCCGCAGAGAGGGCCTCCTCGGTGTAGTTCACGTGGTGGTGCTCCTCGTAGGCGCTCCTCAGGCCGTGCAGGATCTCGAGGGTGTCCTCAAGGGAGGGCTCGCCGATGTTCACGGGCTGGAAGCGGCGCTCGAGCGCCGAGTCCTTCTCGATGCGCTTGCGGTACTCGTCGGCGGTCGTCGCGCCGATGACCTGGATCTCGCCGCGGGAGAGCGCCGGCTTCAGGATCGAGGCCGCGTCGAGCGAGCCCTCGGCCGAGCCTGCACCGATGATGGTGTGCAGCTCGTCGATGAAGAGGATGATCTTGTCAGAGCCACTGACCTCGTTCACGACCTGCTTCAGGCGCTCCTCGAACTCGCCGCGGAACTTCGAGCCGGCCACGAGGGCGGCCACATCTAAGGTCCAGATCTCCTTGTCGCGCAGGATCTCCGGCACATTGCCCGAGGCGATGAGCTGGGCGAGGCCCTCGACGATAGCGGTCTTGCCGACACCGGGGTCGCCTAAGATCAGCGGGTTGTTCTTCTGCCTTCTCGCCATCACCTGCATCACGCGCTCGACCTCGCGGTCGCGACCGATAACGGGATCGAGCTTGCCCTCGCGGGCGAGGTCGGTGAGGTTGCGGCCATAGTCCGCCAACGTCGAGTCGTCGCCGTTGCCGCCACGCGAATTCTGGCTCGGGCCGCCCATGAAGGCGGGTCCGCCCATGGCGCCGCGCACGTCACCGACGCCCGCCTTGCCGCGCTCGCGCTGCTTCGGGTTGGAACCGCGGATGTCGTTGACCTCGTTCACGATGGCATCGGCGGAGACGCCCATGCTGGAGAGGACCTTCATGGCCTGGCAGTCGCTTTCGGCGACGAGGCCCAAGAGCAGGTGCTCGGTGGCGATGTAGCTCGAGCCCTCCTTCATCATCTCTCTATAGGCCACCTCGAGGACGTGCTTTGCACGCGGGGTGAACGGAATGTGGCCGCTCGCCCCCTCCTGGCCGCCATCCTCGGGGATGATCTTTAGGGTGGCGATGCACTCGTCGTAGGTCACGTCGAGACTCTTGAGCGCACGACCCGCAACGCTGTCGTCTTCCTTTACGAGACCGAGCAGCAAGTGCTCGGTGCCCACGAACTTACGACCCGACTTGCGGGCCTCATCCTGGGATAGAGTTACGACCCTACGTGCCTTATCAGTAAATTTCTCGAACATGTAGCTCCTTTTTGGGTCACTAATCCTAACAGTGGGACTTTACCCCATTTTTGACCAAACCATACCCACAGAAAAAATCGAGGGTACCTCATCATCCTGTGCCCATAAAAAGGCACCGGTCGCAAGGGATACGACCGGCGCCTCATGAGACATGTGGGGTCTTTTGCCTACGCTTGGCCGAAGGTGTCGCGGTCGGGAGCGATTGCTTGCATGGCCTTGATCATCTCGTCGAAGAGCTGGGTCAGATCCCAACCCATGAGCTCGGCGCCACGGGCGATGATGTCACGGTCGCAGCCGGCGGCAAAGCGCTTGTCCTTGTACTTCTTGCGCAGGGACTTCACGTTGAGGTCCATCACGGACTTGGAGGGACGCATGAGGATGGCGGCCTGGATGAGGCCCGAGAGCTCGTCGGAGGCCCAGAGCGCGCACTCCATCTTGAGCGTGGGCGCAGGCAGTCCCTCACGGTTGTCGGAGTTGTGGGTCTGGATGGCGTGCACCAGCTGCTCGGTGCCGCCCGCCGCCAGGATCAGCTCCGCCGCCTTCACGGTATGGGTGTCGCTGGCCTGCCACTTCTCCCAGTCCAGGTCGTGCAGAAGGCCCACGATGCCCCAGAAGTCCACGTTCTCGGGGTCATAGGTCTCGGCGAAGTAGCGCATGAGGCCCTCGAGGGTCTCGCCGTGCTTCAGGTGGAACTCGTCTTCGTTGTACTTAGTCAGAAGGTCCCAAGCCTCATCACGGGTGAGGCCCGCCTCGAGCTTGCCGGACATGTCGGTGCCGTCCATGATGAAACGGGAGTCGTCCTGACCGGCCGCATCTTTCGCAACCTCGGGCGCAGACGCCGCCTCGACCGGCTCGGCCACGGGGGCCTCAGCCTTCTCGGCCGCAGGCGCCTCTTCCTTCTCGGCCTTCTGGACCTCGGGGCGTCCCTCGCGCCTCTCGGGACGCAGGTGCGGGAAGAGCAGGACGTCGCGGATCGAGGGCTGGTCGCAGAAGAGCATGATGATGCGGTCGATGCCATAGCCGATGCCGCCTGCGGGAGGCATGCCGTACTCGAGGGCGCGGACGTAGTCATAGTCGTAGTCCATGGCCTCGTCGTCGCCGGCCGCCTTGGCAGCGACCTGGGCGGCGAAGCGTCCCTCCTGGTCGACCGGATCGTTCAGCTCGGAGAAGGCGTTGGCATACTCCTTGCCGCAGACCACGAGCTCGAAGCGGTCGGTCAGGCGCGGGTCGTCGGCCTTGCGCTTGGCCAAAGGGCTCACCTCGACCGGATAGTCGCAGACGAAGGTCGGGTCGGTGATCGTCTTCTCGCAGAGCTCGTCGTAGAGCTCGAAGATCAGCTTGCCGGCTCCCCAGGACGCATCCCACTCGAGCTCGTTCTTCTCTAAGATCTCGCGCAGGTGCTCGACGGGAGTGTCGATCGTGACCTCCTCACCCACGACCTCGGAGACGATCTCGTGCATGGGGACCGAGCGCCAGGGGCTGGAGATATCGATCGTGGTGCCCTGGTACTCCAAGGTGTCACCCTTGCCGATAGCGGCGGCGCAGGCCTGGAAGAGGCCCTCGGAGAGCTCCTTCATGCCGGCCAGGTCGGAGTAGGCGCAGTAGGCCTCCATCGAGGTGAACTCGGGGTTGTGGGTGAGGTCCATGCCCTCGTTTCTGAACTGGCGGCCGATCTCGAAGACGCGCTCGAGGCCGCCGACCAAACACCTCTTCAGGTGGAGCTCGGTGGCGATACGCAGATAGCAATCCTGGTCGAGCACGTTGAAGTGGGTCGTGAAGGGACGGGCGTTGGCACCGCCTAGGGTCTCCTGCAGAATCGGGGTCTCCACCTCGATATAGCCCTGGCCCTCCATGAAGTGGCGGATGGCGGAGATGATCTGAGACCTTTTCACGAAGGTGTCCTTGACCTCGGGGTTCATGATCAGGTCCACATAGCGCTGGCGGTAGCGGACCTCACGGTCGGAAAGACCGTGGAACTTCTCGGGCAGGGGCCGCAAGGACTTGGTCAGGAGCTTGATGCCCGTAACCGAAAGGGACAGCTCGCCGCGCTTGGTGCGGATGACGGTACCGGCGGCCTCGATGATGTCGCCCACGTCGAGGTCGGATGCAAGTGCCCAGGTGGCCTCGTCCAGGTTGTTCACACGCATGAACAGCTGGATCTGTCCGGACTTGTCGGCCAGGTCGAAGAACATGAGCTTGCCGTGGCCGCGGATGGCACGGATGCGACCACAGAGGCGGTAGGTCACGCCGTCCTCGGCGATGCCACCGTCCTCGAGGTCCTTGTAGGTCTCCTTGAGGTCAGCCACAAAGGCTGTGACCGTCGATGCGATTGGATAGGGATCGATCCCTGAGTCGATGAGCGCCTGCCGCTTGGCGCGGCGCATCGAACGCTCGTCAGATGGTTGTGGTGCCTGATCCATGGCCTCAAATCTCCTCTGTATCTGTAGCGCCCCCCCACATAACAAGAGGACGCGCAAACTTACCTGCACATAGGAGGGACACGCCCGAAGGTGGCATGTCCCTCATCTCAAAAACCGCTGTGTTTGGGTGGGTATTCCCGCATCTAGGGAAGACGGATGTTCTCGATGGTGGCCATACGCCTCTTGCCAGACGGCAGGGCGAACTCGACCTGGTCTCCCACCCTGTGGCCGATAACGGCAGAGCCGATAGGCGACTCGTTGGAGATCTGGTGGGCAAGCGAGTTGGTCTCGGTGGTGCCGACCAGCGCGAACTCGATGTGTTTGCCGGACTCGTCCACGATCTCGACGATGGTGCCGACGCTGGCCGTGAACACGTCAGCCTCGACGGTCTTGGCGACGGCCAGAATCTGACGAATCTCGTTGATGCGCGACTCGTTTTGGGCCTGTGCCTCCTTGGCAGCGTCGAACTCGGCGTTCTCCGAGAGGTCGCCATGCTCACGAGCCTCTTTCAGCTGCGCGGCGATCTCGTCGCGCATCTCATGCTCGCGCCTATAGAGCTCATCGTTGAGTTTCTCGAGGCCCTCTTTTGTCATGCTGATTTCGTCGGTCTTAGCCATCTTCCACCTCATCTTTCATGAAGGGCGTAGCGTCTCGCACCACCCCAGATATTCGCTCCAACAGACTCAGAAACTTATAGCTTACTCGATGCGAGACCTTACTCGGCGTCCTCGATATCGGCGTCCTCATCGGCGGCCTCAATCTTCTTGGCCTTCTTCTTGGGGGCCGCCTCGTCTTCCGTCTCTTCCTCTTCGTCGCCCTCGATGCCCTCGCGGACGTTCTTGACGGTCTTGCCCAGAGCAGAGCCGAGCTTCGGAAGGTTCTTGGGCCCGAAGATAACAAGCACGACAAGCAGGATGACTACCAGCTCCATGCCGCCCATACCTAAAATCATGGATTCCTCCCCATATCTTTCATGTGTGGCTTAGCACACCATTGCACATGCTGCAAGCGTTAGTATAGCTGAGGGCACGCCCTCGGTGCCTCAACACACAAACTTTGCCTCAATACCTATACCCAACCCACAAGGAGATTTTACACGTGTTGCCCAATCTTTTAACAGTCTGTGTCATCTGCCTCCTTTTCTCCCTCGCAATTTGGATTCTTCTGCCCAAACTCCTGAAGTGGCGCGGGGTCGAGTTCTGGTGGCATACCATGTTCGGACCGGCGTTGGTCTTCGACAGCGAGGACCAAGACGGCACCTGCGTTCGCCTCCTCAACGTCGCGGGCACCTATCAGAGCGTCTGCTACACGGACGAGGATCTGCTGTGGATACCGGTCTGCGAGTACCACCGCAGCTGGGCCGAGGCCATAGACGAGCACGTACAACAGGATACGAGGCCAAAACGGGCACTCGTGCTCGGAGGAGGTGGCTATTCCTTCCCCAAATGGCTCGTGAGCGCGCGCCCCGACGTCTCCGTCGAGGTCGTCGAGATCGACCCCCAGATCACCGAGATAGCCCGTGAGTGGTTCTTCCTCGACACCCTCATCGACCGCTTTGGCGAAGACCGCATCACCATCATCGAGGACGACGCCTGGCAGGTCCTCCAGAACACCCACGACACCTTTGACATCATCGTGAACGACGTCTTCTCCAAGAACCGACCCCTAGGTCCTCTGACCACCGACCAAGGTGCCCGTAT
>Ga0326514_10003265_pt1 | contig 10321 bp, 5 predicted proteins | sample 3_2548_0518_D_FD_203653 | JGI IMG/M metagenome (GOLD analysis project Ga0326514, IMG submission 203653) | Bovine rumen microbial communities from UC Davis, California, United States - 3_2548_0518 | ecosystem: Host-associated > Mammals > Digestive system > Stomach > Rumen | place: USA: California... | reverse complement strand
AACCACTTCATGGGAGCCGTCATCATGGATGCCTGATAATACGCAGTGGTTGTTTCGACATCCGGCCGTTCCGGCAGATGCAGCAGAAATGCAGACAACATGGCACAGCTGACAAGATTCATCCGGAAGCGGTCTCCTTTTTCAAATTCCGGAAGATGATGAATGATCTCTCTGTACTTCTGTTTTGCATTGCGGGTAATCATAGCGGCCGTTTCCGGATCATATCCGTAAACCAGTGACAGCTGTTTTTGAAACGATCGTCCAAACAGGATCCACATGCCGGCTGGCATTCCGGTATATCGCATATTAACGGTCTCCTTTCACGACATGGAAATCACAGCAGTCATCACCGGCGCTGAGGGTCTTCGTGCGCAGCAGCTTTCCGCCTTTGTACTCAATGGTCGGATAATCCATGACGCACATATGAGGGGTCAGGAATGCAAGATTCTCCTGGATTCCGATCTTGCAGACACCGCATTCCCGGTGGGTCACATAGTATTCGGGCACCGAGAGGTCACAGGAAAAATCAAAGACCCAGTCCATCGGATATTCCCGTTTCAGGGACCGCCTGGAGCCGCGGATGTATCTGTCGATCTCCTTTGGGTCAAAACAGTTCTTTCCATGATAGAAGCGCTTCATGATGCTGCTTCTGCACAGGGCATCGATCATTCCGTCAAACACCTCCATTGTGATATGCTCAGGATCTGCTTTGTAATAGGAGAATCCGTAACATGCCATATACATGACCGGAGCGAACAGGTTGTCTTTCATGGAACCGACGGAAGGCGTTCGTTTCACCATTGCGATGTATTCTCTGTGATGTGCTTTCCGGAATGAGCGGATGTCAATGTCCGGGACAGCCCGTACTGTATAGCTGTACACCACCCTGTGAAAGAGGATGGGAAGCAGTCTTCCAATGATTCCAGGTTTCATCTGTGATAAGCTCCTTTTCGTTCAGTCCACCGGCATTTCCATAGACGAATCAACTATCTTCCGCCGGTCCGGTACAGGTGTGAAGTTCGTCTGATCATCACAGGCGGTTCACAGCAGCGTGCAGATCCATGCCGCAGCTGCAGAAGCGGCAGGGAAGAAGACCAGCAGTTTCAGAAACTGGCTTCGGAGGTTGTATCCATACGCTCTGCCGCTGTATACCGGCTCCACTTCCGGATAGTAGTGCTGGAAAAAGTGAAATCGGCAGAGAAGAAACCAGTCAAAGAAGATCATGTCATACAGCTTATAGATCGTAAGCATCAGTACAAAGCGGAGAAAAAACGAAGCGAAGGAAAATCCGTTTCGGATGCCGTCCCAGACGGCAATCACACCTGCACCGGTTATCATCAGGATGCTGAGAACGATCAGCACCCTTCCCATAGCACGTGCGCCATAGAACAATTCTCTGTCCCTTGGCTTCAGCACTTCCAGAGCTTCGTTCGGAGCGGAAGCGAACAAGCGTATGTCCTGTACAAATGCGACTGCGGCGATCAGCATCAGGGTGATTGCCCCGCAGACCACCACTGCCAGAAATAGTGTCAGCACCATCATGTTCTCCTCAGGCGTGCTCTGTCAGTTTCAGATGCAGAATCCGGACCTGCCGGTTCCGCTCTGCGATCTTCATGGAAATCCTGGCTGCCAGGTTCAGCCGTTTCCCCAGCATCTGCAGCGCATCCTGGAAGAAGGTGGTTTCTTCCAGCAGAAGGGCACCGCAGGAATGGTGCAGGCAGCGCGGTCTAGGTTAGAATAAGCTAACTAATTATTATTATAGACGGACCGGAAACGAAATGCAAAAAACAGTTTGGTGTTTCATTTTCCGGAAGAGAAGTCAGTGATTCGTCGGAATCGATGCATCAAAATGAAACAAGTCGTGGTATCGTTGTTTTATACAATAGCCACATTCTCATACGAATCAGAAAAGCAGGAGGACGGATCGCTCCCTCGTTTCAGCAGGAAAACGGGGCTTGAATCCCTTGGCTGATATGCAGAAATCAATGAAACAGCAGTGTATGAAAGATCTCGCTTTCCGGAAGCGGTTTTTTGTGCTGTTCCTGGCAGGGGTTCTGTTTGCGGCGCTGTTCACCGGCTTTCGAAGCAACGGAACTGCAGTCCTTGCGGAAGCTTTCTTTCGGGATGCACGTCCTTCCGAAGACGGGTGGCTCAGCACCAGCGGCACCTATCTTGTCAATGAGAATCAGGAGCCGGTTATCCTGCGGGGAATCAGCACCCATGGTCTGACCTGGTTTCCGGACTATATCAATGAATCCCTGTTTCAGGATGTATCGAAGAACTGGAACTGCAATCTCATCCGTCTGCCGATGTATACCACAGTCTATGTCAGGAATCATACGGAAAGCTGGGATCTGATGGTCAAAGGCATCGATGCGGCCATTGCGTCGGATATGTATGTCCTGGCAGACTGGCATATCCTGGAGGACTATGATCCCAACCTGAACATCACAGAGGCAGAACAGTTCTTTGATCAGCTGTCTCTGAAATATGCGGACTGCCCGAATGTCATCTATGAGATCTGCAATGAGCCAAACGGGGAGTCGACCTGGAACGATGTCAAAACCTACGCGGAAACCATCATTCCGATCATCCGGAAGAATTCACCGAATGCGCTGATCATTGTCGGTACACCGGAATATGACCAGGATCTGGAACATCCGCTGAGTGATCCGCTGCCGTTTGACAATGTCATGTATACGTTCCACTTCTATACAGCCTCCCATTACGGCAGTATGCAGAATATGCTGAAGTATGCCATCGACAGCGGTCTTCCGGTATTCATCACAGAATGCGGACTCAGTGAAGCAAACGGGGACGGAGACGTTGACTTTGAAAACGCTGTGCCCTGGTTTGATTACCTTCACGCACACGGCATCAGTTATGTCATCTGGAATCTCTCCAACAAGGATGAGACTTCCTCCTTCATAAAGGCGACCTGCAATCATACGGAATCTCTTGAAGATGCAGATCTGACACCGGTGGGAAGCTGGGTGAAGCAGCTGCTGCGGGGAACCGATCTCGGCGAGATCCGCACTGCAGATCCCGTGCAGCGATATTCCTTTATAGATTTCTTCATCATCCAATTCAACGCACTTGGCAGTAAGGGACTGAAGCCGATTCACAGTTGGACCGGATTTGCGCTGTTCTGCGCCTTCCTGCTGTTTCTGAATAATGTGACCAACCTCTGGATGCGGTTCCACAAGAAAGCCAGAGTCTACTACACCTATGATGACATTCAGGAAGAGCGGATGAAGCAGAGCGAGAAATCCATCCGGAAGAACCGCATCAACCGCTTTGTGATCCAGCTCTCTGCGTTCTTCACCATGATGTACCTCTGCTGGAGAGTTATATGCACCATTCCTGCACGTTCCAACTGGCTTGGCCTGCTCTTCAATGTTGCACTTCTGGTGGTAGAGATCTTCGGTTTTGTGGAATCTTCTACGCACTATCGCAACATGCTGCATACGCTGGAGCATCCGCTTCCGAAGATCAAAGAGGAAGAATACCCGGAAGTGGATATCTTTATCGCCACCTATAACGAACCGACGCAGCTTCTGAGACGGACGGTCAATGGCTGCAAGCATCTGAAGTATCCCGATCCGTCGAAAGTGCATATCTGGATCTGTGATGACAATCGCAGAAGCGAGATGCGGGAGCTTGCAGAATCAATGGGCGTCGGATACTTTGACCGCCCGGACAACAAGGGGGCCAAGGCCGGCAATCTGAACCATGCGATGGGTCTAACCAGCGCTCCGTATATCGTGACACTGGATGCGGATATGATCGTCCGCAGCTGTTTCCTGATGAAGACCATCCCGTACTTCATCGAAGTGGAAAACGCATGCAGAGACCTGCCGGAAGATCAGAAGGTGCATCTTGGACTGCTGCAGACGCCGCAGAGCTTCTATGATCCGGATGTGTTCCAGTATGCGCTGTATTCCGAACATCACGTTCCGAATGAACAGGATTTCTTCTACCGTACGATCGAAGTCGGAAAGACAAGCACCAACAGCGTCATCTACGGCGGCTCCAATACGGTGCTCTCCCGCAGGGCGCTGGAAGAAATCGGCGGCTTCTACACGGAGTCCATCACCGAAGACTTTGCGACCGGAATGCTGATTGAAGCGGCAGGGTATTTTTCGCTGGCACTGTCGGAACCGCTGGCCAGCGGCCGCACGCCTCATACCTACAAAGAGCACATCCAGCAGCGGACCCGCTGGGGAAGAGGGGTTATTGATACAGCCAGAAAGCTGAAGCTGCATACCCGGAAGGGACTTACGTTCGATCAGCGGATGAGCTACTGGACTTCGGTCACCTACTGGTATTCCCCCATCAAGCATCTGATTTACATGCTGTCGCCGCTGATCTTTGCAGTGCTCCATGTCCAGGTCTTCAAGTGTTCGTGGCTTGATCTGCTTGTTTACTGGCTGCCGATGTTTGTCATGCAGGATTTCTGCCTGCGCATGGTTTCCGGCAACGCGCTTTCGGTCAAGTGGAGCGGCATCTATGAAAACAGCGTCATGCCGCATCTGCTGGTTCCGATTCTCAAGGAATCCCTGGGAATATCCCAGACTGCCTTTACGGTCACGGACAAGACAAAGACCAGAATCCGCCGTCCGGATCTGAAAGACAAGGCGCCGTTCATCGTGCTGCTGATCCTGTCGGTGATCGGGATTGTCAGACTCTGCATTGACATGACCCATGGCGGCTATCTGCCGACTTCGATCCTGCTGTTCTGGATCATCCGGAATATGTATTATCTGATCATGGCGCTGTTTCTGATTGACGGCAGAAACAGTGACAGTGAACCGGTCCGGGTAAAGGATGCGGAAATGATCCGGGTGGTAAGGGAACAGGATAACCGTGTATTTGAAGGAATCACGGTGATGCTGACGGAGCACTCGGTGAAAGTTCTGTTGGATGACTCCGGAGATTTAAGAATCGGAGACCGGCTGAAGATTCATATCAGCACAGCGGATGCCAAAGCGGATCTTGGCGGCGTGGTGATCGAGCGGATCGCATCCCGCTATAACGACCAGCTGGTTCATACATTGGAGATTCTCGACTTCCGGGAAGATGAACTGGAGTATCTTCAGATTCTCTATGACCGCGTGCCGACCCTGCCACAGTCTCTGGCAAGAGATATCCCGTTCCTGTCGGGCCTGTGGCGGAATATCATCCGCCATGCGGACAGCTCACTTTCCTGAGCGTGCCATGGTTCTGTTGAAGCATATTTACACAGGAATCGGAAACATATAGTAGTATTTTAGGTAAGAACGAGGGAATACCATGAAGAAAGCCGTGCACTTTTTTTCACATTTATTTGGCTTTGATAAACTGAGGGATTTTGAAAAGGAATACCTGCATGATGCGAATGTACGCACCAGTGCGTACATGGGCGTCATCGTCATCCTGCTGGAAGGCTGGATGCTGGTGCGACAGGGGTACTCCAAGATTCTTCCGAAGTATCAGGCAGGCGGCAATCTGTCGGAGCTGATCATCAAATACACAACCAAATACTGGCTGTTTCTGCTGATCGGTCTTGGCATCATGCTGTTCTGTCTTTATCAGAAAGATAAGAAGCTGACGAAAAAACAGTATCTGTCTCTGCTGATCGCTGGAACCGCCTGCATGCTCTATACCGGTGTGCTGAAGCTGGAATCCTTTACCAGAGTCAGTGAAACCATTACACAGGACATGGCAAATATCATGAATGCCATGCTGATATCGATCTATGTGCTTCTGTTTGTCATCGGACTTACGATCGATATCTATGCCATTAACAAATACCACCGGCATAAAACCATTGTGGTTCTGGAACATGTGGCAATTATTTGCTTCACCCTGGTATGTCTTGCATTCGGTGTCTTTGTATCCTACAGCGATTTCTGGGGCGGAAAGGAAATCATCTGCTTCCTTACGATGGTCATGTATGTCGGCTGCCTTCTGATCTACCGTCCGTATATCACGATACTGATTCTTGGAGCAGCCTTCCTGGGATTCTACCGGATCCTGCTGACCTTCCAGGGCGGACTGACCTTTGCGCCGCAGGAAATTGTCATCAGCGGTGTTACACAGAAGATTATCTCCGGAGATTCCGTCAATTATGTCACCTACTTCATTTCGCTTGCCACTATCTGTTTTGCGATCTATCACGGGCGTCTGAATGAGGCAAACAAGACCAAGGCTCTGGAAAAGAGCGCCCGGGAAGACAGTCTGACCGGACTCTGGAATTACAGCTATTTCACAGAGCTTTCCAGAGAAACCCTTCAGAACATCACGGAAAACATCAGCGATCATGTCTTCCTGTTTCTCAATGTGCATAACTTCAAGGCATTCAATGACCAGCGCGGATTCGAAGGCGGAAACAACTTCCTGGTAGCCCTTGGCCGAAAGATCAGCGAGGTCTTCCATGACTCCCTGTACGGAAGACAGGGCGACGATCACTTCGCGGTCCTTACCACCTCAAAGGATCTTCAGGAACGGCTGAACCAGCTGAATGAATATGTGCACAGCTATGACAAGGAAATCCTGCTTTCGATCAACTGCGGCGCCTATCATCCCCTCAGCAATACCGAGGACCCGCGTCTTGCGATTGACCGTGCCCGCTATGCCGCTCACCTGATCAAAAACCGTTTCGAGACCGTCTATTCCGAATACGACAAGAAGATGAGTGAGGAATACCACAAGCGGTTATACGTCGTAAACAACATCGACAATGCGGTTGAAAACGGCTGGATCGTTCCGTTCTATCAGCCGGTTGTATGGGCGGACACCAAGGAGCTGTGCGGCTGTGAAGCACTGGCCCGCTGGATTGATCCGGTATACGGACAGCTGTTTCCGAATGAGTTTATTCCAGTGCTGGAAGAATACCGTCTTATCCATAAGCTGGACCGGGCTATCATTGAGTCTGTGTGCAGAGATCTGAGAACGGCGCTGGATGCAGAAAAACCGGTCGTTCCGATCTCCATCAACTTCTCAAGACTTGACTTCGAACTGATGGATGCAGTTCAGGAACTGGAAAACCTCATTGCGAAGTACCGCATCCCGAAGCATCTGATCCATGTTGAAGTGACCGAGAGCGCCCTCACGGATGACCTGTTCAATCTGAATGCGGCGATGAACCGCATCAAGGAACTGGGCTACTCCCTGTGGCTGGATGATTTCGGAAGCGGATATTCGTCTCTGAACGTTCTGAAAGACTACCAGTTTGATGTAGTCAAGATCGATATGCGGTTCCTGTCGAATCTCGATGACAGCGAGAAAGCCAGAATCCTGCTGGACTGCATTGTTCAGATGGCAAAACGGATCAATATGCTGACGCTGACAGAAGGTGTTGAAACACGCTCCCAGGCAGATTTCCTGGATCAGATCGGATGCACCCGTCTGCAGGGCTATCTCTTTGGCAAACCGATTCCGAAGGAAGCACTGTATGAACGGATCGGCAACCAGGAACTGGTTGTATCCGAAAAACAGCTGTAACAGCCAACGGAAACAGAATCAAACAAAAGGGGCTGTGACGCATAAGAAGCCTTAAAAACAAAAGTGTCTGACCTAAATAAAGGAAAGACACTTTTTGTTTGATAGAATTATTGCATGCAGGCATGTTTTGGCTGTACCCAAACCGAATACTTGGGTTATAACGCAGAACAGCTCCGGTTACCTTTGGATTTATCTGTCGCGATCGACAAATATGATCCTCTGTGGTAATTCCCTGAGGTTATTAAGGAAGTCAATCTGAAGAAGCACCTGAAGCCGCATCGCGGGAATCAGGGTCACAACAGCCTCATGATAATGAAGACCGTGCTGTTTGCGTATATGAAGCAGGTGTACAGCCTCCGTCAAATGGGAGAGAGGCTTCTCTGGTGCCGGATTCCAGAAGATAGGCATATGCTTTCTGATAATCTCTGTAGTACAGTGCTTCTCCGATCAGATGCGTCTGTTTTTTATAGCCGGGCATGCCGAACCGCTGCTTGTCAAAGTAATTAAGATAGACCAGCGTGTAGATCTGCTTTTTCAGCCAGGCTTCCGCCCGTTCTTTTTCCATCCCGCGCAGCCGCAGCCGGAACACATTTCCTTCTAACCGCGCCGGTCTGACCGGTTCCTTGCTGAAACCAAGGAATGACAGGTGAATATACGCTGCGTCGGATTCGTGTGCCCGGTTGAATTCCCCGATTCGATCCAGCAGATCGCTGTACTCTGAAGGGACGCTGATCTTCTGAGACGTGACGCCGTCGCTGTCTTTCAGTCCGGCAGAAGCGACATCATGGATGCCGAACCAGGTTTCAATGGCATGAATGGCATTGAAGGTGGACCAGCCTTTCTTATCCAGGTTCAGAAGCAGATACGGCTGTCCGGAATCCTGCGGCGTATGATCGGTTACGAGTACTACCTGAACAATGAAGTCTTCCGGTATGTATTTGATGATCATGTACAAACTACCTCCTGGGCTGTTCTGAATTTACTATACCCGAAGAAACCGGACAGAACAAAAAATCAGATACAGCACATTGGACCTTCAGCTAATCTTCACATTGGGACAGTAGGATTTCTTCTGTAAAAGGAGTTCTTTATGAAAGCTGATGTCAGAAAAATCGTTTCTTCTGCAGTCTTTGCTGCCCTTTCGCTGCTGATGACCGCCTGCGGGTCTTCTGCAGTCAAAGAGGAGGCAGCAGAGCAGGAGAACGAAGCTGCCGTTTCGGAAACGGCAAGTACTTCTCTGGCCACGATCGACAATACGAAGTGGTCGTATAACAGCGAGGATGATGTCTACTATCAGACAGGCATTCTGTACTGTGCAGATCCTGCCGATGCAGACTATGAAACACTTGCGGTATTTGTGCCGGGTGCGTATATGAACGCAACGGATAACGGAGACGGCACCTATACATGTGAAATCGATGAATCTTCCAGTATCAACGGATATACCGCATTGACGGCTCCGATTGTCATGCCAATCAATACCCCGGGCTATTCAGCACAGTCGCCGCTGAGCGACTATACCTCGGTCACGGAATACATGAATGCCGGATTCGTATATGTGCATGCAGGCTGCCGGGGCAGGGATGCAGGAGCGCCGGCTGGTGTTACGGATCTCAAAGCTGCAGTCCGGTATATCCGGTACAGTGATGCCGAAGTTCCGGGGGATGCGGAACGCATCTTTACCTTCGGCATGTCCGGCGGAGGCGCACAGTCTGCTGTAATGGGAGCGACCGGAGACAGTGATCTCTATGAGCCCTATCTCACAGCGATCGGGGCTGTGCAGGGAGTTTCCGATGCAGTGCTTGGCTCCATGTGCTGGTGTCCGATCACAAACCTTGACACGGCAGATGAAGCATATGAATGGATGATGGGATCGACCCGGACCAATCTGTCGGAAGAAGAGCAGGCGATCTCAGATCAGCTTGCGCAGGCATTCGCACAGTACATTAATTCTGCAGGAATCACGGATTCCCAGGGCAATGTGCTGACACTGGAAGAATCGGAAACCGGAATTTACCAGGCCGGATCCTACTATGACTATATGAAGGATGTGATCGAGGAATCCCTGAATCACTTCCTGGCAGACACGACATTCCCGTATGATGCCTCAGTTTCCTCTTCCGGTGGCAGGGAAGGCAGACCGGATGGCGGTGAACGGCCTACCGGAGAAAAGCCGGATGGTGCTCCGGGAGAGGGCGGAATGCCTTCCGGGGAAGCAATGGATGGTGCATTTGCCGGAGAAAACACGGACGGGGTCAGCTTTGAGGATATCGATGCGATCGAACGGAATGATGCGGCATCTTCCGGAGTATCGCTTTCCGGAACGTATGAGACCGCCCAGGACTATATTGATGCGCTGAATGCGAACGGAACCTGGGTGAACTATGATTCCTCCACGAATACTGTGACCATCACCGATATTGCCTCCTTTGTGCAGAATCTGAAAACCGCCTCAAAGAATCTCGGCGCATTTGATCAGCTGGATGCCGGTCAGGGAGAAAACACCTTGTTTGGTTACGGGGACGGAAACGGCGCCCACTTCGATTCCGTGCTTGCACAGATACTTGAGGATCTGGGCAGCGCCTATGCGGAGTCCTACGCGGAAGATCTTGCAAAGACAGACAGTGCAGGCAATACGGCTGCGGTGCGGCTGAATATGTATACACCGCTGTACTATCTGCTGGAGAGTTCCGAAGGCTATGGCCCAAGCACAGTTGCACAATACTGGCGGATCCGCACCGGAATCAGTCAGGGAGACTGTGCACTGGCAACGGAGATGAATCTTGCGCTTGCCCTGGACAGCAATCCATCCGTAAGCAGCGTGGACTTTGAAACC
>Ga0326514_10003262_pt1 | contig 10329 bp, 7 predicted proteins | sample 3_2548_0518_D_FD_203653 | JGI IMG/M metagenome (GOLD analysis project Ga0326514, IMG submission 203653) | Bovine rumen microbial communities from UC Davis, California, United States - 3_2548_0518 | ecosystem: Host-associated > Mammals > Digestive system > Stomach > Rumen | place: USA: California... | reverse complement strand
AAGCAGAGTTTGATATCATGTTTGGAAAGGGAATCTCCAGAGAGGGAGATGTTCTGGACCTTGCATCGAACGTCGGCATCGTCAATAAGAGCGGGGCATGGTACGCTTATGAAAGCAATAAGATCGGTCAGGGCAGAGAGAACGCCAAGCAGTTTCTGACGGATCATCCGGACCTGATGGAAGAGATCTCTCATAAGGTCCGTGTCCACTATGGAATCGATCCGGATGATAGTGCAAAGGCGGATGAGGTTTCTGCCGAGCACCATGCAGCGGCAGCGGAGACTCCGGCGGCACAGGAGACTCTGGCAGCAGAAGAGACTCCGGCAGATCATGAGTAATAGATCATGAACAATAAGGGTACAGAGGATCTCCAGGTTGAACAGATTCTGAAGGTCACAGATAAAAAGAAGAAGATCCTCCTGGAGGATGGAACTTCGTTCGTCCTTTACAGTGGGGAAGTACGAAAGTTCCATCTTAGGGAGAATGAGATCGTATCCGGACAGACTCTGGAAGAGATCTTCACCTCTGTTCTTACGAAAAGAGCAAAGCTGCGGTGTATGAATCTGCTCAAAGCGAGTGATCGGACCGTATGGCAGCTTCAGGACAGGCTTAAGAGGGATGGGTATCCTGAGTGGATCATCAAGACTGCCCTGGACTATGTGGCATCATATCATTACACGGATGATCTGAGATATGCGGAGAACTTTATCCGCCTTCAGATGGGAAAAAAGAGCAGCCGCATGATCAGGCTGGAACTGCAGAAGAAGGGAATCTCATCTGAAGATATTACGAGAGCATTCGAGGATGTTAAACAGGAAACCAAGTCATATGGCAGCCAGACAGAAACAGGAGATATGGCCGCGATCCGTAAGCTGGTACAGAAGCGGCACTTTGATTCTGTAGCGGCAACCTGGGAGGAGAAGCAGAAACTGATCGCTTATCTGGCCCGAAAAGGGTTTTCCATGAGCGATATCAGAGCTGCGATCGGTTCATTTCCGGAAGAATCGGTTTGAGTGTTTCCTTGACATAGGTTTGAAAACACCGTAGAATATTGTAAGTTGCAGTTTCATGACAACTAAATATTTTTAAGGAGGTGCTCCTGTGCCGATTGCATTAGCTGTTGTTCTTGCTATTGCAGTCACACTGGTCATCGCAGTTCCTCTTACTTCAAAGACTGTACTTAAGCGCCGTGAGGAGGCTGATAAAGCTACGATCGGCAGTGCAGAGGAAAAAGCAAGAAAGATTGTGGATGACGCACTGAAGCTCTCAGAGACGAAGAAGCGTGAAGCACTTGTCGAGGCGAAGGAAGAATCTCTCAGGATCAAGAACGAATCCGAAAGAGAAGCAAGAGATCGCCGCGCCGAAGTGCAGCGCCTTGAAAAGCGGGTCATGGCAAAAGATGAAGCCGCTGACAAGAAAACCGAAGCTCTGGAGCGCCGGGAAAGCAGTGTGGCAGCAAAGGAAGAAGAGCTGAAGAAAAAGCAGTCCGCAGCAGACAAACTGCTCGGGCAGAGACAGCAGGAACTTGAACGAATTTCAGGTTTAACCTCCGACCAGGCAAAAGAATATCTTTTAAAATCTGTTGAAGACGAAGCAAAGACGGATGCTGCCAAGCTTTACAAAGAGCTGACGAACCAGGCAAAGGATGACGCGGCAAAGAAGGCCAAGGAAGTCGTTGTCCAGGCGATTCAGCGCTGTGCAGCAGACACCGTCGCAGAGGCAGCGATCTCTGTAGTTCAGCTGCCGAACGACGAGATGAAAGGTCGTATTATCGGCCGTGAAGGCCGTAATATCCGGGCAATCGAGACGTTGACCGGTGTCGACCTTATTATTGATGATACTCCGGAGGCTGTTGTCCTTTCGAGTTTTGATCCGATCCGCCGGGAGGTGGCAAGGATCGCTCTCGAGAAGCTGATCGTAGATGGACGGATCCATCCTGCGAGAATCGAGGAGACAGTCGAGAAGGCAAAGAAAGAAGTCGAGAATGAGATCCGTGAAGCCGGCGACGAGGCTTGCCTTGACGTTGGCGTACATGGAATTCATCCTGAACTGATTAAGCTGCTTGGAAGAATGAAGTTCCGTACGAGTTATGGTCAGAATGCCCTGAAGCATTCAATAGAAGTAGCTCACCTGTCCGGACTTCTTGCTTCTGAGATCGGTGTCGATGTGCGGATGGCTAAGCGTGCAGGACTTCTGCATGATATCGGAAAGTCCATCGACCATGAGGTCGAAGGTACGCATGTCCAGATCGGTGCTGATCTTTGCCGCAAGTTTAAGGAGTCACAGATCGTTATCAACGCAGTGGAGTCTCACCACGGCGACGTAGAGCCAGAATCTCTGATCGCATGTATCGTACAGGCTGCTGATACAATTTCGGCTGCCCGTCCGGGTGCAAGAAGAGAGACACTGGAAACATACACCAACAGACTGACACAGCTGGAAGATATTGCGAATGGCTTCAAGGGAGTAGAGAAGTCATATGCCATTCAGGCCGGAAGAGAAATTCGTATTATGGTAGTTCCGGATCAGGTCAGCGATGCAGATATGACATTCCTGGCAAGGGATATCGCAAAGCAGATCGAGTCCGAACTCGAATATCCGGGACAGGTCAAGGTAAGCCTTATTCGTGAATCAAGAGTAGTGGATTACGCAAAGTAAACCTGGCCTTCGGATCCTGATGTTCTCATGATTATGATGGTATGAAAAGTCGTCGCTTGTAAAAAAGCGGCGGCTTTTTTCTTTGCAATGTTATCAATAAATCCCAAAAAATTATGAAATGCATGTATATTACTGAAAAACTTTGACCTCCCCATAATGATTATGTTATAATGCACGTCAAATCAGTAAGACTTTAGCGTGTTATCACATTAAAGCGGTAAGTTGCCTGCTGGCAGAGTCAGATTGGAATTTTGCATGCAGGCAGGAGGAGAGAGTTATGGGAATATCACAGGCTGGAATTATTATTGCGATCGTTGCCTACCTGGCGGGTATGCTGCTGATTGGATTCTATGCGTCGAAAAAGAATTCAAATGTAAGCGATTTTTATCTGGGAGGAAGACAGCTCGGGCCTCTTGTGACGGCTATGAGTGCGGAGGCATCCGATATGTCAAGCTGGCTGCTGATGGGCCTTCCCGGACTTGCTTATCTGTCCGGCACAGCGGAACCGGTCTGGACGGCTTTGGGACTTGCAGTCGGAACGTACCTGAACTGGCTGATCGTATCAAAAAGATTCCGCAGCTATACGATCGCGGCGAATAACTCGATCACGGTACCAGAGTTCTTTTCGAACCGGTTCGGAGATAAAAAGAAGATCCTTACACTGATCTCCGCACTTGTGATCGTCATTTTCTTTATTCCCTATACGGCATCCGGATTTGCGGCAATCGGGAAACTTTTCGCTTCTCTGTTTGGAATCGATTATCATGTCAGCATGGCAGTCGGAGCCTTGATCGTAATTGGTTATACGATGACTGGAGGCTTTCTGGCGGCGAGCCTGACGGATCTGGTACAGAGTATCATCATGACGACAGCGCTGATCGTAGTCCTGATCTTCGGTGTGAATCAGGCGGGCGGGGTTGCTCAGGTTTTGGATAACGCAAAGAACCTGACTGGATATCTGTCGCTGACGGCAAGCCATATTCCGGATTCTGCCGATTTCTGGGCAAAGGGGACTTCAACGCCTTATTCTTTCCTGAGCATCATTTCGACGCTTGCATGGGGACTTGGCTACTTTGGAATGCCGCATATCCTGCTTCGCTTTATGGCGATCAGTGATGAAAATAAGCTGAAACTGTCAAGAAGGATTGCAAGTGTATGGGTTGTGATCGCCATGGGAATTGCGATCGTGATCGGATTGATCGGACTTGGAATGAGCAAGACCGGAGTTGTCGGGATCCTCCCGGACTCCAGTCAGGCCGAGACAATCATCGTACAGATTGCCCACAGGCTCAGTGAATTCGGCTTCTTACCCGCTATTGCGGCAGGTATCATCCTTTCCGGGATCATTGCATCAACCATGTCCACAGCGGATTCCCAGCTTCTTGCTGCTTCCTCTTCTGTATCAAAGGATATCGTGACTGGATTCATGGGAAAGAAGATGTCTGAGAAAAAGCAGATGCTGATTGCCAGACTGACGCTTGGCATCATCGCGGTGACCGGAATCATCCTTGCATGGAATCCGGAGAACTCTGTCTTCCGGATCGTGAGCTTTGCATGGGCTGGCTTTGGCGCTGCCTTCGGCCCGGTCGTCCTCCTTTCCCTTTATTGGAGAAGAGCAACCAGACAGGGGGCGCTTGCTGGCATGATCACCGGCGGAGTTATGGTGTTCGTCTGGAAGTTTCTGGTCAGACCGCTTGGAGGAATGTTCGATATCTATGAGCTTCTGCCGGCTTTCCTGCTTGCTCTGCTGGCCAATGTCATCTTCAGTCTGCTGAGCCCGGCTCCGGAAGATGAGATCACAAAGGTGTACGATCTGGTGAACGGGCAGGAAAAGTAAACGATTTCGCTGCAAATATTTCCGTATATTCCTACTAAGGACGATTTTTACGTAAAATTTGCACAAAATTAATATTCCGACAGCTCTGTCGTGTTGACAGAGCTGTTCTTCTATTAGATAATAAAAACAGTAAGAAAAAACCGATATCCCAGGAGGGAAGAAAGGCAGGAAGAATGAGAAAGATAAGAGTAGCCGGAGTAGCTGCATGTGCGCTTTCGGCTGTCATGATGCTGAGTGGTTTTGATTCTGCTATGACTCCGGAGGACCTTAATAAAAAGTCACAGGAGGCTGTTGCGGAAAAAAGCAATACTACAATCAAGATAACCATGGCTGCGGATGCGAAGCTCGTGATCGGAAGCGATGCTTCGACGGCAACTACCATGCCGATGAACGGTAACGTAGATCTGCAGGTCGCATACACACTGGATCCTTTCATGATGTCCATGGAGGGTACGCTTTCCGGTTCAGCTATGGGCCAGAGCGGAGACGGCAGCCTGAAGGAGTATCTTGTGTCCAACGATGATGGAACAGGTACCACTTATATGTATCTGGATATGAACACCGGCGCTTCCGGTGAAAGTGAGTCTGCGGCTCCTCAGTGGACAGCGGCTAAGATCGACAAGGAGACCATGGACCAGGTCGCTGAAGCGCTTGAAGCGTCCCAGTCGGGTGACTATTCCAAGCTGAAAGAATCCGGAATCGACGTGGAAGGGATCCAGAAAGCTCTTTATGAGAATGCAGCGCTCGCGCCGGAAGCAGTGACAGTCGGCGACACGGAATGCTATGAGATGACTTCTGAGCTCAAGGGCGACCAGATTGCTTCCCTGCTTGATCAGATGATGGCTTCCGGCAAACTTACTCAGAGCGAGACCGAGATGGATGAGACCACGAAGCAGCTTACCGAGATGGTCCTTCAGAGCCTGAATATCGTCGCCGTAACAGATTACAGCACAGAGACTTTCCTCCCTGTTCACATGGGGCTTGATATGTCCGGAAGTGATTTCTCCTGGTTCGGACAGCTGATTGCACAGAGTTCAGCTTCTTCGGGAGACAGCAGCAGCGTTCCGGAAGTATCGGTAGAGATCGGTAAGCTTGAAGCAGCTGCGGATTATGACTATGAAACACCGGTCGAGATCACTGTTCCGGATGAAGCGAAAAATGTTCCGGTGCAGGAGGCAGGCCAGCTTGAGAGTGAGATCGGTACTGCGATCGATGGAGCCGAGACCGATATGAGCGGGGAAGCAGGAGCAGGCGATGAGACCGGACTGACGGAAGGAGCCGGCGATTCTGCAGGTGACGGGACACCGGTCCCGAATGCAGACGGAAGCTATACCCTGACAACCCAGGATGCATATGATAATGATGTCACTGCGGCAATCACGGTTCCGGACGGATATACGGCGTCTTATCAGGATGACAGTTATCTTGGAATCACAGATGAAGGCTATAATATGATAAGCTATGCTATCTATGCATTCACGAAACCGGAAAAGATGGTTGAAGATGCTACGGATGTCTCCGTCTATCAGGATTCGGATGAGTACACAGATGTCTCTGCGACAGGACCGGAAGAGATCACCCTTGCAGATGGCTCCAAGGCTCAGGTTGTTACGGTTCAGTATACATTCGATGGCGCAAAGATGGGCAGCGTGGAGGCATTTGTTTCCAAGGGAGTTACGACAGTCAAGGTAACTTATGACCTGTATGCTGGTGAAGGAGAAGAACTCGCAGTACCGAAGCCGGAAGATATGGTTCCGTTCTGCGATGGTATTGTGATCGCTGAGTAATCAGACTGCCAGTACAGTGGAACATTGATGATAAGCTGTCCGCCTGTTATAATAGGCGGGCAGCTTTTTTGCGCAGCTGTGTCCGGCCGGGGGGAAACGTAACCGGATCTGCCCGATCGAAGATGGACCGGACAGGGGGCGAAGCCGGATCTGCTCGATCGAAGATGGACCGGGCAGAAAGAAATCCACATACTCGATCAGCGAGGGGATATAGAAAGCCATGAAGACGATGACGGTTGAAGAAGCAGAGAAACTGACCGGGGAGGGCAGAGCGTGGACTCTGATCGACACCCGCAGTGAAGAAGAATATTCGCGAAGCACATTTCCGGGAGCGGTATCGATCCCGCAGAGGACGTTCGAGGACGATCCGGAGGGGACACTGGCGAAGCTTGACCGGAAGGCAAGCTACTGTGTCATGTGCCATACGGGCGATCACAGCAGGGACATTGTGGACCTGATGACGGAGAATGGCTTCGATGCTGCCAATCTGGAGGGCGGATGGAGGGCCTATCTCCGGCTGAGCCTGTCACGCTTTATGAAAGAGGACCAGGAAGAGCAGGTCCGTCAGAAGACTGCGGAAATCGAGAGGAGCATTATCAAGAAATTCCGAAAGCCAATCTGGTCCCAGTTCACGAAGGCGGTCAAGGACTACCGGCTCATAGAGGAAGGCGACAAAGTTGCCTGCTGCATCTCGGGAGGCAAGGATTCTTTCCTGATGGCGAAACTGCTGCAGGAGCTCCGGAAGCATGGACCTGTGAAGTTTGACCTGGTCTTTCTCTGCATGAATCCCGGCTATAATGAGGATAACTGGCAGATCATCAAGGATAATGCCAGGATCCTGGGCATTGACCTGAAGGTATTTGAGACACAGATCTTCGATACGGTTGCCGAGATCGACAAAAATCCGTGTTATCTCTGTGCCAGAATGAGAAGGGGCTATCTTTACAATCACGCGAAAGAGCTGGGATGCAATAAGATCGCGCTCGGGCATCACTATGATGACGTGATCGAGACGATCCTGATGGGGATGCTTTATGCAGGCAAGGTCGAGACAATGATGCCGAAGCTGCACAGCCAGCATTTTGAGGGGATGGAGCTCATCAGACCGCTCTATCTGATCCGGGAGAAGGACATCAAAGCCTGGAGAGATTACAATAAGCTGAACTTCATCCAGTGCGCATGCCGCTTTACGGAGAACTGTCTGAGCTGCGGCGGAGCGAGGGGATCGAAGAGGGATGATGTGAAGCAGCTGATTGCGCAGCTGGCGGAGAAGGATCCGGTAATCGAAGCGAATATCTTCAAAAGCGTTCAGAATGTGAGCCTGCATTCGATCATTGCGTATAAGGACAATACAGGAGAGAGGCATTCATTTCTGGATGAGTATGAGGGAGGCAGATAATTCTGCCCCCTCTTTTTTGTAATTTCTTATAAAACATACTTGACAGATATATATTATTGAAATTATAATGCAGTCAACAGCTAAAACATAGTAAGCTGATAGGAAAACCTAGAGATTAACATTCTGCTATGAGGAGGAATCGGTTATGAGCAAGATTTATAAGGGAACTCTGGATCTCATCGGAAACACACCACTTGTGGAATTCGCTAATATCGAGAAGGAACTTGGCCTGAAGGCAAGACTTGTCGCAAAGCTTGAGTATTTCAACCCGGCTGGTTCTGTCAAGGACCGTATCGGAAAGGCTATGATCGAGGATGCTGAGCAGAAGGGTCTGCTGAAGGAAGGCTCTGTCATCATCGAACCGACCTCCGGCAATACCGGTATCGGACTTGCTTCGATCGCGGCTGCAAAGGGATACCGGATCATCCTGACCATGCCGGAGACCATGAGTGTTGAGAGAAGAAATATCCTCAAGGCTTACGGTGCAGAGATCGTCCTGACGGAAGGCGCCAAGGGAATGAAGGGCGCGATCGCCAAGGCAGACGAGCTTGCAAAGGAGATCCCGGACAGCTTCATCCCGGGACAGTTCACCAACCCGGCAAACCCGGCATGCCATAAGGCCACGACCGGTCCGGAGATCTGGAACGATACGGATGGAAAGGTCGATTTCTTCATCGCAGGTGTCGGAACAGGCGGAACCCTTACCGGTGTAGGCGAATATCTGAAGAGCCAGAACCCGGACGTCAAGGTAATCGCAGTCGAGCCGGCTACTTCTCCGGTCCTTTCGGAAGGAAAGGGCGGTCCGCATAAGATTCAGGGAATCGGTGCAGGATTTGTCCCGGATACCCTGAACACTAAAATCTATGATGAGATCATTACCGTAGAGAATGATGCTGCTTTCGAGCGCAGCAAGCTCGTGGCAAGAAAAGAAGGCGTTCTGGTAGGAATCTCCTCCGGCGCGGCTCTTGATGCAGCGATCAGGCTGGCACAGAAGCCGGAAAATGAAGGAAAGCTGATCGTAGCGCTCCTTCCGGACTCCGGAGACCGTTATTATTCAACTCCTCTGTTCCAGCAGTGAGAAATCTGATATAATAGAGACACTATATCAGGATTCTACAGAGAGCAGAGGGAACAGACGTGTTATTATCCAGAAAAAGCAGATATGGGCTCAGGGCGCTGATCGACCTTGGCAAAAATTCCGAGTTCGGGCATGTGTCTCTTGCAAGCATCGCTGACCGGAACCATATATCCGCTCAGTATCTTGAGCAGATCTTCGCGGCGCTGAGAAGAGCAGGAATCATCAGCAGCGTGAAAGGAGCACAGGGTGGCTATTTTCTGGCGAAAGATCCCTCTGAGATCACAGTGGCAGAGATTCTGCATGCCCTGGAAGGGAGCTATCAGATCGAGCCTGAGAAGGCACTGGACGATGGAATTGTCCAGACTGTTCAGGAGTGTGTGATCGACAGGCTGAACCGGGCGCAGAGCGATGTCCTGGAAAGCGAGACGCTGCAGGAGCTGATCACATATTACAACGATCATCATGCAAGCCCTCAGGATATGTATTATATCTGAGCGTTATAACAGTGAAGCCTGAGATAGTCAGGTGCGGTCACCTGAGATGGTCAGACGCGGATACCTGAGATAGTCAGATACGGACAGAAGCGAAACCGGGAGAGCAGCCGGTTTCGCTTTTTTTACATTCTATGACGTTGGAGTCAAAAGGTACTTTTGACCCATCTGATGATGTGTGTGCCCAAAGCCCTTTTTGAGCAGCTGAAGTGGCCCGTAGGGATGGAAGCTATATTCAGACGAAATTCTTCTGTTCATTCTTTGTTGAAGTAATTGTGCATATCTGATAAAATGAAAGGCAAATCGTATCGCATTGTTGTCAGTTTTTGAGAGGACAGACAGATGGCGGATAGCAGAAAAAAGAAGGACAGCGAAGGAATAAAGAGAAAAGAGCTTCTGACGGAAAGGGCTAACGCACTCACAAGCGAAGCTAAGAAAGAAGGGGATGCTCTTGAGTACGGAGAAGTCACCGATTACTTTGCAGATCTGAAACCTTCTGAGGAAGAACTGTCGGATGTCTGTGACTATCTCTCTGACAAGGGAATCGAGATCCTGCTTCCTGAAAGCCAGGATGTGGAGGAATTCCCGGACGATGACGTGGATGATGATCTCAATGACGAGGATGAGGACGGGCAGTCTGAACCGGAACAGCCGGAGGAGATATCATCCGGTGACAAAGACGGCGGGAATGTGACGGATCCGATCCATATGTATCTTAAGGAGATCGGAAGAGTGCCGCTGCTGACCCAGGAGCAGGAGATCGAACTTGCCAAGAGGGTCAATGAGGGAGACCGTGAGGCGAGGCAGGCTCTGGAGGAGGCAAACCTCAGACTGGTCGTCTCGATTGCCAAGCGGTATACAGGTCATGGGATGTCTCTGATGGACCTGATTCAGGAGGGCAATCTCGGACTGATGCGTGCCGTGGAGAAGTATGACTATACGAAAGGATACCGCTTCTCTACCTATGCGACGTGGTGGATCAAGCAATCTATCACGCGGGCAATCGCAGACCAGGGAAGGACCATCCGGATCCCGGTTCATATGGTTGAGAACATCAATAAGGTGAACAAAGCGACCAG
>Ga0326514_10003259_pt1 | contig 10331 bp, 8 predicted proteins | sample 3_2548_0518_D_FD_203653 | JGI IMG/M metagenome (GOLD analysis project Ga0326514, IMG submission 203653) | Bovine rumen microbial communities from UC Davis, California, United States - 3_2548_0518 | ecosystem: Host-associated > Mammals > Digestive system > Stomach > Rumen | place: USA: California... | reverse complement strand
CAGCAGTGCGGTGCCCAAGCTTATAACATAGCTTGTCAGTACGCCAGGAGTGTTGGCTTCCATTTCGTCAAGTCCCAATTTTTTGAATGTGAATGGCAGCTCCATTCCCTCGGGAGCTACTCGTACGCCAATAATGTCCATGGCCAGCATAATCATGGGTACAACAGCAAAAAGACTGATTGTAACTACGATTCCGGCTACAACTTTTGTACAAATGCTAATAATTTCTTTCTTTTCCATATAGTGATATTACAATTTTTTGACCTGCAAAAGTACATATTTTATTAATAATTATCGATATGCATCATTACTATTTTAGAATATTTAACTGTACGCGCGCCTGTATCATTTATATAGGGTTATAAAAAAAGAATCCCGCTATATAGCGGGACTCCAGTTTGTTGCGATATCTTTGATTATTTTTTTATCTTGTAAATGCGGAAGCTCTTGGCAGGAAGATTGTCGTTGATAACCGATGCTTGTTTACCTGCTTCAACCTGACATGTGCCTGACTGAGGGATGATCTTTTCTGGCTGGTCGAGGGTGTTCTCGTCGTCCATACCGTCGTGGCAAAGTGTGATGGTATTAGCTGTGCGAGTGCCCTTGATACCATTTAACTGAATACTAACGGGCTGAGTCTGGTCGCCAGTGTTTACTACCTTTATAATCACTTCGCCTGTTGCTGCATCCCATACGCTCGACGCAAACAGTCCATCCTGACCAGGTTGACCTGCTACAGGTTTCTTGTTCATGGTGAGCTGGAGTACATTGGTACCCTTGTTCATGGCATAGAGCTGCTGGACGTAGTAGCTAACCGACTTGAACATGCGCAGGTTGTCGTACCAGATGGCATCCGGGCGCCACTGCCAACCTTCAACATGTGCAAAGAGTGGGGCATAAGTAGCCATGTGAACGATGTCGGCATTACGCTCGATACCAGTCATGTGGGCTGCTTCTAATAGTGAGGTGTAGTAGTGGTTCCACTTGTGGTTGTTGCTGCCATGACAAGCATACTCACCAGCAAACACTTTCGGTCCCTTGCGGTCGTATGAGTCGTAGCGTAAACCGTGGCTTAGGAACCACTTCTCGTTGCGATAGTAGTGCTCGTCGTACAAATCCACCTTCAGTTCCTTCATACGGGGCTGTAGTAGATCGAAATCCCAACCCTCTGAGTTTGGACCGGTGGTGCCAATCAGTTTGATATTAGGATACTTCTTGCGGATGGCATCGCTGAATTTCTTCAGGCGTGCTGTGAATACAGGACCGAAGCCACCGTGCTGCTCGTCGTAGTCCCACTGTTCGTTGCCCACACCAAGGTACTTCAGATTGAATGGTTCTGGATGCCCCATCTCGGCACGCACCTTGCCCCATTTGCTCTCGATTGGACCATTAGCGAATTCAATCAGATCGAGCGCATCCTGGATGTATGGCTCCAGATCCTCCAGTGCTACGTGTACACCAGGCTTAGTTGGATCAGGGTTCTGGAACTGACATGAGAGTCCGCATGAGATAACAGGCAGGGCCTCTGAGCCAAAGTCCTCACACAGTTGGAAGAACTCAAAGAATCCTAATCCGTAACTCTGATAGTAATCTGGAAAATAGCGATTGGTGAATGTATAGTGCCAGCGGTTCTCGTTCAGTGGACGGTTCTCAACAGGACCAACGGTGTTCTTCCATTGATAACGTGTAGCCAGGTCGGTACCCTCAACGATACAACCTCCAGGGAAACGGAATACACCTGGGTGCATGTCGAACAAAGCCTGGGCTAAATCTTTACGCATACCGTTCTCGCGACCTTTCCAAGTGTCGGTTGGGAACAAACTTACGTGCTCTACGTCGGTGGTAACATTGCTGTCTGCCCATACGCGCAGATGCGCTTTTGCAAAGGTGGTCTTGGGTTTTAGTGTGGTTGTGTACTTTTTCCACTCGCTGCCGCTCACTTCTATGCCAGCATTGCACAGCTTCTGGTCCTCGCCCATTGTGGCGTTGTCAACCAAATCGATCCACAGCGTAGCCTTGCCGCCATCAGGAACACGTGCCCAAACCGAGAAACGGTATTCCTGTCCACCCTTAACGCCCATGCCGAAGAATCCGCGATTCTCAATCATCGAGTGCTTATCGCTATGACCGGTAGGTGACATACGTACGTAGTGAGGATTACGCTCAAACGGACCATCTTCCTTAATCGTTACGTTGCCCGACACATCCCATCCTGCAAAGTGGTTAGGATACTCAAACGAGCGGTTCATCACAAGCTCGGCATAAAGACCGCCATCAGCTGCATAATTGATATCCTCGAAAAAGATACCGTACATCGTAGGCTGTACGGGTGCCCCTAATTTCTTGGTGTTCACGTCAAAAACGTGAGTCTGCGCTCCAGCGCTCATACTGGCTGCAAGCAACAGGATTGTTGATAAATGTTTCATATAGCGTTTTGTAATTAGTTGTCAGCGGGTACAAAAATACATAAAAATCCCGAGAAAAATATAGTTTATACGAAAAATAACATTTATTGCTTAAAAAAGTTTGGCGATTTCGCAGAAAAACGTTACTTTTGCGGAGAATTTTTCTAAATAACCTATTTATAGAATGACTTTGAACCATTGGATAAAATATATATTATATACTGCAACGCTGCTGGTAACAATACCTGCGGTGGCTCAGACTGCAGCCTGCAAAGATACCGCCAAGCACAATAAGTTGCGTGATGCAATGTGGGCAGCCTGTTTGCAGGATGACTCTCATAAATTATATGCTGCTTGCTGGGCTTATCAGGCACATTGTATAGAGTGTAAGGATAATGCTGGCTATTACGACTCGTGGGTTTGTGGTGTGATGTACAATCTCGACCGTATGAATATTCATGATGCTTATCATATTGCTAACACGATGAAGGACGATCTGGTTCGTCGTCGTGCTGAGGCTAAGGATGAGCAGTTCTTGGCGCCTAAGATGCTTGGACATGTGTATAATGCTTGTGGTAATATTCCTGGTGCTCTGAAGGAATTTGAAAAGGCTATCGAACTTATAAAAGGCACCAAGTATGAGCAGGAAGGTCTGAGCTTCCTGTACTTGGGAATGGCGCATATACAGCTTAATAATAACAGTGAAGAAACACTGAAATGGCTTGAGAAAGACTTAGAGGAACTGGCGCGCAACAAAGGGCAAAAGGACTACTGGCGCGGATTGGCAGATGCCTATGCCATGAAATCAATTGTGATGTTTAAACAGCATAAATACGACGAGTTCCGAAAAAATATAGCTCTTGCCGAACAAGCAGATGCGATGAATGCCAATCCTCAGGGTGACATTTTCTTGCCCTATGCCCGTATCTATAAAACACTACTTAATGACGGTAAACAAAAGGCTCTGGCCGAAGTTGACGATCTGCCAAACCTGAAAGAACGTTATCTGGTTAGTTGTGATATCTATACCTATTTAGGTGAAACTGAAAAGGCTTTCTTGATGCAGCGTGAACTGATGCATACACGTGATTCAATAACAGGTGTGATTATTGCAGAGAATATTCAGAATCAGGAGGAAGAGATGTTCTTGCTAAACCAGAAGCAGAAAGCTGCCCATATCATGAATATCGTGTTGGTGATTGCCATGGTCTTGGCGCTGATGCTGATAGTGGGGCTGGCATTGTCGATCTATGGCAAACGCCGTTACCAGGAAATGCTGCTAAATAAGAATAAAGAATTGAAGCGCGCCTATAAGCAGGTGGCTGCAGCTGATGAAATGAAAACAGAGTTTATCCGTAGTGTAAGTCATGAGATACGTACTCCTCTTAACATTATTAATGGATTTACTCAAGTGTTGATGGAACCTAATGCCGAGTTTGAGCCCGAGGAGCGTGAGAGTCTGGCTGATACCATTGGAAAGAATACCCGTCAGATAACATCGTTGGTCAACAAAATGCTGGCGATGGCCAATGAACATACCAAGGATTTGTTGAAGGATGTAGAAGAGACCGATGCTCTTGACATCTGTCATAAAGCGATGAGCGCCATGCCGCCTGTAGATCCTAATCGTGTAAGACTGGAGCTGGTTGATATGGCTGAAGGGCAAAGTAAGACACTCACCACCAACAGTGATAGCCTGTTGCAGATGTTGGGTAATATTTTAGAGAATTCTGCCAAATTCACCGATGATGGCTATATCCGTCTTACCTTGAGTAAAGATAAAAACTATTTCCACTTCACCATCCAAGATACGGGCTGTGGTATTCCTTCCGATAAGATTGATACTATCTTCAACCGTTTTACCAAGGTTGATGAATTTAAGGAGGGATTAGGGCTGGGACTGGCCTACTGTCACGAAACAGTGGTAAAGTTAGGTGGCACCCTTGTGCTCGATGAAACATCTGCTGCCGGTACCACCTTTACACTTAGTTTGCCAATTAAACTTAAAACAAATAATGAGTTATGAATCAAAAAGCAGAACAAGGTAGCAAAGCCTACCTCATTTCAATTGTTATGGTCGCCGTATTGGGTGGCCTGTTGTTCGGTTACGACACCGCTGTTATCTCTGGTGCTGAAAAGGGTTTACAGGCGTTCTTTAAAACGGCACAAGACTTTGATTACACCGATGGATGGCATGGTTTTACCTCTGCCTCAGCCCTGATTGGCTGTATCATTGGATCGGCAATTTCTGGATTCCTGGCCACTAACCTGGGACGTAAAAGGTCACTAATTGTAGCTGGCTTGCTGTTCTTTATCTCAGCATTAGGTTCTATGGACCCCGAATTTCTGTTCTTCGAGTATGGACAACCTACTTACACACTGGCTCTGATGTTCAACTTCTACCGAGTTATCGGTGGTGTTGGTGTAGGTCTGGCCTCTGCCATCTGTCCTATGTACATTGGCGAGGTGGCTCCCTCAAATATTCGTGGTATGCTTGTAAGTTGGAACCAATTTGCTATCATCTTCGGTCAGCTGGTGGTTTACTTTGTTAACTTCTTTATTTTGGGCGACCATCTGCAGCCGTTGGTTGAGGATATTGGTAAGCAAATTGCTGACATTACCCCCGCTGCTCAGTGGACTGTTACCACAGGTTGGCGCTATATGTTTGGTAGCGAGGCTGTACCTGCGGGCTTGTTTGCACTGCTCATATGCTTTGTACCCGAAACTCCACGTTACCTTGTTTCTATTGGCGAGGATAAGAAAGCCGAGGGTATTCTGGCTAAGATTAACGGATCAGTGAAGGCTCAGCAGATTCTACAGGATATCAAGGACACCATGGTGGTTAAGACTGAGAAACTACTTACCTATGGCGCACTTTGCATCTTTGTGGGTATCATGCTCTCTGTATTTCAGCAGGCTGTAGGTATCAATGCTGTGCTTTACTATGCACCACGTATCTTTGGTGATATGGGTATGGATAACCCCATGATTCTTACTGTATTTATGGGTGTTATTAATATTACGTTCACCTTGGTGGCTGTGTTCACCGTCGAGAAGTGGGGACGTAAGCCTTTGTTGATTAGCGGTTCGTTGGGAATGGCACTTGGTGCTTTTGGTGTAGCAGTTACCTTCGGACATGCCGGTCTCGAAATGCTTACAGCAGCATCGCTGTTAGTATATTCGGCTTCGTTTATGTTCTCGTGGGGCCCCATTACCTGGGTACTTATTGCCGAAATATTCCCCAATACTATTCGTGGTGGCGCTGTCGCTATTGCTGTGGCATTCCAGTGGATTTCAAACTTCATCGTCAGCTCATCGTTTGTCCCCATGTTCAACATGCATCTGACTGAGGGCGACGACTTTGGTCACTGGTTCACCTACGGACTATATGGTATTATCTGTGTAGTGGCTGCTCTGTTTGTATGGCGTCTGGTACCAGAGACAAAGGGTAAGACACTCGAAGATATGAGTAAGATGTGGAAAGATAAACTTACTAACAAATAACTTTTGACACATGAAAAAAATTTTAGTAGCTGAAGACAATGACAGCAATTACGTATTAATGACGTATTTGCTCAAGAAAGATTTTGAGTACGAACGCGCCAAGAATGGTCAGATAGCAGTGGATATGGTAGATGCCAATGCTTACGATTTGGTGCTGATGGACATTAAGATGCCTGTCATGGATGGATTGCAGGCCACGCGCCTGATCAAGGAAAAACATCCTGATCTGCCAGTTGTTGCCCTTACGGCCAATGCTTTTGATAGTGACCGTACTGCTGCCGAACAGGCTGGTTGTTGTGGATTCCTCTCAAAGCCAGTTAATCGCGACGAGTGCATGGCACTGCTTAAGAAACTGCTCGGAGAGTAATAGAAAAGAAACTGGCTTGAGTTATTGAAACTCAAGCCAGTTCTAAATCAAATACCTCCTGTAGCTTTGCTACTGCAGCATTTTTTTCTGCCATCTGCTCAAACTGTTCGCGTCGCGATAGTATCTTTATGTGTTCCTTTTGTTCAGCTACACGAACAGTTATTTTTATCTGGTTGTTGCGCAGATATATCTGAAGTGTTTTGGTTATGCTCTTTTGGATATCTTCAATCTCTTGTTTGATGAGGTCGTTATCCACCAACACTTCAATTATAGGGAAGTCCGTTATCTCAGGGTTCATGTTCTTCATACGGGTAGCAATACCACTCAGTTTTTGTGGCATACGGTTACACATGGCCATCCATTGATACTCCAGGTCGGTTTGGGTAAACTGGGCGCTGTTCGTACTTTCCTGCCCAGTTGGCATGTTTGTCGATCCAGGTATAATCTGCATGTTGCTCTTCTGTGTGCCATTATCCTGCTGGCGTAGCTTTTTCCACGAGAATCCTATGCCACCAAGCGATAGTTTGGGGTTAGCCTGGTTAGCAGAATTAGCCTGACTGGATGAATTGACTTGTTTTGCTTGGCTAGGAGAATTCAAAGAACTTACTTCTTTGGCCGATTCGGCCAACTTTTGGGTTGAAGCAGCAACATTAGCCGCAGCTACCTGTTTGGCTGCGTTCTTGGGCTTCTGTTGCTGAATCATATTCTTAAACAGGGATTTTAGTTGTCGGGGCTTGCGCCCCGCGCTCGCTCCATCTTCTGCAGGTTGTGTTATCTGAGCGATCTCAATCAGTGTCAACTCTACTAGCAGTCGCTTGTTGCTCGATTGCCTATAATTGATGTCGCACTGGTTCATCAGTTTCAGGGCGTCGTACAGGAATGATATCTGGCATGTCTTTGCCTGTTCTTCGTAGCGTGTGCGCATTTGGTCACTCACCTCCAGCAGTGGAAGTGTCTGAGGGTCACGTGCCATTAATACGTTGCGCACGTGCTTGGCCAATCCCTGAATCATCAGTCCACCATCAAAGCCTTTGTTAATCACACCGTTCAGCAGCACCATGATTTCGCTCACCTTATTATTAATAGCCAGGTCGATAATCTTAAAGTAGTTTTCGCTGTCTAGCACGTTCAGGTCCTCAATCACCTTTTCATAGGTGATGTTGCCCTGACAGAACGATGCTGCCTGGTCAAAAATAGAGAGTGCATCGCGCATACCGCCGTCGGCTTTTTCGGCTATTACGGCCAGTGCCTGCTCCTCATAAGTAATACCTTCTTGGTTGGCCACATGCTTCAGGTGGTCGATGGTATTGCGAATGGACATACGCTCAAAGTCGTATATCTGGCAGCGGCTCAGGATGGTAGGCAAGATCTTATGCTTCTCTGTTGTAGCTAGGATAAAGATGACGTGTGCGGGTGGCTCCTCAAGCGTCTTCAGAAATGCGTTGAAAGCGGCTGTCGAAAGCATGTGTACCTCGTCGATAATAAATACCTTATACTTGCCCAACTGAGGTGGAATGCGAGTTTGTTCCATCAGCGTTTTGATGTGTTCAACCGAGTTGTTCGAAGCAGCGTCGAGCTCAAAGATGTTCAGTGAGCGCTGCTCGTTAAAGCTTTGGCACGATTCACACTCATTACAAGCCTCGCCCTCTGCTGTAGGGTGTTGGCAGTTGATAGCCTTTGCAAAGATGCGTGCGCAGGTGGTTTTACCCACACCACGCGGTCCGCAGAACAGATAGGCATGAGCCAATTTTCCACTCTTCACTGCGTTCTTCAGTGTTGTAGTGAGGGCAGTTTGTCCTACCACTGTATCAAAGCTCAGCGGACGGTATTTTCTGGCCGAAACGATATATTCCATAAAGCTAAATTTAATTTCGTGGTGCAAAGATACAGAAAATTAGGCACGGATTGCGCGGATTATACGGATTTTTTTAGAAAATTATTATTAATCTGTGTTAATCCGTGTAATCAGTGCCAAAAAAACTATAACTTTGCAGACAAATTGATGAACGTATGAAAGTTTTATTGAGTATCAAGGCATACGCACTGATGGTGTGGCGATCGGTTTACTTTAAGTATGCCGTGGTATGTGTTGTTGGCGTGCTGCTGGTTGGCTTTCTCGACGATAATAGTTTGTGGAGCCATTTTAAATACCGTCAGCGTATAGCTGAACTCACAGAAGAGAAAGAACAGTTTGAGGCTGATTTTTATCGCGATCAGGCTCAGATTAAGGAACTGGACCGTAATCCAAAGGCTATTATGAAAATAGCACGAGAACGTTATTTTATGAAGGCCGACGATGAAGATATTTTTGTATTGAGCGATGATGATCGCGAAGCTAAACCTTTAGAGACCAATGAGAGAATTGAATAAACTGCAAACTGCCATCTTTCTTTTGGGTGGCTTTTTAATGGCTGTCGGAGCCGGTACTACATTATTAGGATGGGGCAGTGCTCCTTATATTTTTGCCATTGGTGCTGTGGGCTTCAGCTCTATGCAGATGCTGCAGCGCTACGAGGGACAGAACTTCACGATTCGTCGCCTGCGGCGTATGATGCTGATCAGCGATGTGCTTTTTTTGGTAGCTGCCTTGCTTATGTTTGCTAGCAAGGGAAATTTCTTAGGCTTAAGTTATATAACGTATATAGAATATGTATATAACAAGTGGGTTGTCGTGCTCCTGATAGCCGCCCTGCTGCAACTTTATTCTATGCATCGAATTGGTAGCGAACTCGAGAAAGAGGCAAAAAATAATTAAAAGATTGCGCATTTGTTTTAAAATGCGCAAAATTATTTTCATACCTCAATATATAGTTGTAATTTCGCGCCGAAAATAATATGTTATGAACAAGATATTCTACGCATTACTATCAGCAGTAGCTTTTGCTTCGTGTGCTGAATCGTACAACATACAGGGGGCAACCTCTGTGTCGGCACTCGATGGCAGTAAGCTTTACCTCAAAACAATGGTTAACGACGAGTTGAAGAATCTCGACTCGTGTGATGTTGTACATGGAAAATTTAAATTCGCCGGTTTGCTCGATACTATCAAAATGGCTAGTCTGTATATGGACGATGAGCCATTGATGATGCCTGTGGTGATCGAACAGGGTGATATCGAGATACATATCGACAATACTAACCGTACTGTTAGTGGTTCACCACTTAACGAAAAACTTTATGAGTTTATGAAGCGCCACGATCAGTTAGGTAACGAGTTGAACGAGCTCTCGCATAAGCAGAGTCAGATGCTTCTTGAGGGAATTGACGAGAATGTGATTAATCGACAGCTTTCTGCCGAGGCCAGTCGTATTGCCATGCAGGAAGATTCGCTCGTAACTAACTTTATTGTCGAGAACTTTGATAATGTGCTTGGTCCTGGTGTTTTTATGATGGTCACTGGCAGCTACCAGTATCCTATCCTTACTCCCCAGATCGAGGATATTATGAGTAAGGCTACCAAGAAGTTTAAAGCCGATCCTTACGTGAAGCAGTACTACCAGGTAGCTAATGAGATTCAGGCTCGTCAGAACGGACTTGTTGAAGATGTACAACCAACTCCTGCTCAAGCTCAAGAAAATAATGAAACGCCTGATTCTACACGGAACGCTCGTTAACGAAGCTAACAAATTCGACGGTTCTGTCATCGTCGAAGATTCTAAGATAACTAAGATTGTAGAAGGAAACACCGTCCCGAACGCATCATTCGACGAAGTGATTGATGCTTCGGGATGTTTCGTACTACCAGGTGTGATTGATGATCATGTGCACTTTCGTGAGCCGGGTCTAACAGACAAGGCCGATATCGACAGCGAGAGTAGGGCTGCCGCTGCAGGTGGCGTTACCACCTACTTTGATATGCCTAACTGCGTACCGCAGACTACCACGCTCGAAGCCCTCGACGAGAAGTTTGAGCTTGCAGCTCAGAAAAGTCACGTCAACTATAGTTTCTTTTTTGGTGCCACCAACGATAATGGCGACCTGTTTTCGCAGCTCGATATGCATCGTATTCCTGGCATCAAACTCTTCATGGGCAGTTCAACGGGTAACATGCTCGT
>Ga0326514_10003258_pt1 | contig 10332 bp, 9 predicted proteins | sample 3_2548_0518_D_FD_203653 | JGI IMG/M metagenome (GOLD analysis project Ga0326514, IMG submission 203653) | Bovine rumen microbial communities from UC Davis, California, United States - 3_2548_0518 | ecosystem: Host-associated > Mammals > Digestive system > Stomach > Rumen | place: USA: California... | reverse complement strand
TTTTCAGTCGTTTATATACCTTTTCATTATAGTTGTTATAATCTTCAAGCATGAATTCATTCTGCTCATTGGCTTCTATCTTCCTGTCTCCATACATGATGAATTCTGACATGAATTGTCTGTCCATAAACTGGAAGTCTGGCTCATCAACGCGAATGAAATGTAACTTTGAAGCATCAAACGCTTCATCATCACTCAACTCTATGGCATAATGCCACTCAATGTTGTACCTGTCTGGCGTAAAATCCCAACGGGCCACAAGCGGCGTGGGATGTTCCGTGCCAAGCCCAAGCAACTTCCTGTATGCAAATGATTCCAGAACAGCAGTATTCACCATGTGTTGTTTCAATGAGCGCTCACCTATAGAGATTTCCTCACCGTTTACTTTTGCACCCTTCGATGCCCAAATGGGCAGGCAGGTCACATATTCCGAATTCCAATCATCTGCAAGTTCCTGATTGCAGAACTCACAAAGGATGCAAGATCCAATAACAGTTACATCAACAGTTTTCATTGCTAACACAAATTAGATTGATTTCAGTTCCATGTTTGTCAGGCGCAGGATGAGGGCATAGCGATCACCATCGATGCGACCTTCGAGGAAGGCGCGATAAGGTGTGCCGCCATTGGCCATGACAATGGGATCTGTGCCTTTCTGGCCACCACCCACCAGCATCATCGAATCAGCCTCAGCCAGTTTCTTCGCCATATCGAAGAGGAAGTCGTAGGTCAGGCCATTGACATGCTGCACCTGATAGCTCTTCTTGAACATGAACATCCGCATGGCCTTCTGACGGGGGATAAGTTTGCCTGTCCAGCGAAGGGGCAGACCGTCGAGAGCGATATTGGCAGAAGTGGGCTGCTCGGGGCGAACTTCTTTCTCTGTACCGTCGGCCAGGAAGACATGCTCTGAGAGCGTCACGCCGTAAGCCACTTTCTGCTGAGGCGTCACAAACACCTTCTTCAGCCCCTCGACCTTCAGACCGAACTGTTCCATGTCCACTTCGGGGTCGCCGGCGATGAGGGCATCAGCCAGCCCTTCGCCATACTGTGCGAGCAGGGCCTCATCAGTGGTCCTCATCGTGGCACGTACCCGCCGTTCATTCACACTCTTCTTGCCGTCGGCCGTCTTATAGACAGGCGACGAGCGGTGAAACGTGGTGCCGAAGGCCACCTCGGCATCACGCTTCGTATCGTTGGATAGATTTATCTTTCGCATAATCAATTCGTTTAATTCGTAAAATTCGTGGTTAAAAAGAAATCCGTTGTTTAGAACATACTGAAGTCGAGGTCATCAATTTCTTCCTCTACAGGTTCCTCTGTGTCGTCGATAGTGGTTTCCTCGGCCAAAGAGACAAGGGGAAACTCCTGACGGTCGCCAGCAAAGAGGAACAATCCTCCTGGTGTATTGATCAGGTAGCCATCGTTGTGGTTGGTTCCTCCTCGATAGCTGAACTCAAACTTATAGATGTCGTCACCAACAGCAGTAGCCAAATCAGCATTCACCAACTGATAGACTGACTCCCAGTCGTTGTCGAGGAACTCCTCCGCTGTAGCCTTCTGTTTCAGTTCGATAGGGGCATCAAACGATGAGGGCAGATTGGGCAACACCTCCTGACCGTCCTCGCTATAGGCAGTAAGTTCCGACTTCTCGACCCAGCGTCCATCCTCACTGACGGTGCCTTGTTTCAATCCTCCAGAAGGGATGATAAGTGCATCGTCGGGCGACAGGTAGGCTGAGCCACAAACATTACCACTACGGTCGGTGGCCACAATGTCTGTCCAACCGTAGATCTTCTTTCTCTCCAGTTTCACGGGTGCAGAACCATAGTCTGTCCCGTTCAGTTTAAATATCAGTTCTTTTGCCATTTCGCTTTAAGTGACTTTTTGCAATATTATTTTGCAAATATATTCATTATGGGTTAATAATTCAACTTTTTAATAGAATTTAACTACATTTCATTGAGAAGCCAGCCAATAACAATACACATTTGAATAATGTCGAAGATGGCAACTTGCTGTCAACGAGTTAATCCTTGTCCACCTAATGTGTTGCTCTCTATTCTCTCTATCACATTATCTAGCCAGGACTCCATCTTGATATTATAGTTGTTTGATGCTCTCTCCCGTAGTTCAGCGATGGCCGAATTACGTTCACCAATTGGAACGCTGTCAAGATAGTCATTGACAGCCTCTATGTCGTCCTCGTCACAGTACTTCAGATTTGGTGTATTGGCAAGGCTGGCCACGGCCTCGACGGCAGCATCCTTCAATTTATGGTTGCTATGATATGATTCCCATGTTCCGTCGACGATACGTATGGCATCTGCCTGAAGAGGTTCCAGTTTGGACTCGTCACGCTTCCAGTTTTCATCTTCGTCAAGACTTGCGAAGACTTTCGCCCATGCAAAAGCGTCGCTGACGTATGCTTTCCGTCCGTCTATTTTGGGCTCCTCCCTAAAGAGGATGTCTTTTATCTCGTTCATGGCATCACGGGCGAACTCCTTCAGCTCTGCTTTCCAGTGTCTGATGATTACTTGGATCATCTTCTTCATGTCGAGTGAGAATGCTGCAATAAGGAAGTCTTTAATTTCACGGATATGCCGCTTGTGAGCTTGACACTCATTAGCCATCTCTTGTTTTTCCTTCTCTCGTTGCCGCTTTATTTCAGCCTGTTCCTTCAGACGGTCGGCCTTTTCTTTCTCCAGCTCTTTCTTCGTCTCCTCGAATAACCTCTGCAGATACTTTTGTCTTTCCTGATGGGTTACCCTTTGTCCATTCCTCGGGCCGTTACTCCATTTGTAATAATTGCCATTGTCATCAACGGCATACTTGCTGTTTTCCAGCTTCTGGCCAAGGAGCGTGTTCGCTGTTTTCTCTTCTTCAAGGTCATTGGTAAGCTTGGCGTTGTTCCTCTTTACTGTATCATAATTGTTTTGCAGCGTCTGATTCTGGGACTTTAATTCCCTGTTCTCAGTTTTCAGACGTTCATTCTCTTTATAAATATTGGATATCTTGGACTTGGCATCAGAATAAAGATCCTTGCCGAGTTGAAGGATGGCTTTCTTGTGGGCCGTATCAACACCATTGGGGCCAAAAAGTGCATCCTCCAACTCTGATACAATAGCCTTTGCCTCCTTGTTCCTTTCAGCTTTCCAGTTATCATGCTTTTGGAAAATACCGATAGGCTTGTTCAGAATCTCGACAAGAGCACTCACTTTCTCTTCAAGTATCTCCCTGAATGTACGGCCGTCGGCGGTAATCATCTCTGTGAGGCTGGGATACATGATTGACTTCTCGTCAAAGACCATTGCACCCCATTTCTCAAGTTCGCTGTTGGCGGTGGCTAACTTCGCCGTTGCTGATTCAATGTCCTTGTCAAGAGTTGTTTTCCTGTTCTGGGCTTCCTCAGCCTCTGCTTTAGCGGTGGCAGCTGCTTCCTTTACCTCCTGCTCCTGACGCTTGGCAGACGCCAACGAACTATTCTGCTGTTTAAGGGTGGTAGCATTATTGCTGATAGCTGCCTCTTGCTTACCTATGGTGATAGCATTGGCATCAACAACAGCCTCTTGTTCCTCTGCTTTCGACTCAGCAGCTTTAGCTCTATCATTGGCAACTTTGGCTCGTGCATTAGCCTCCAACTCCTTCTTCTCCTGTTCCTCTCTTCGCAGCTTGGCCTCTTTTTCCTTCTCTTCCTGTTCCTTCGTTCGCTTTTCAGCCGCTATGCGGTCACGCTCCAACTGTTTCTTGTTCTTATGGTAGTGGTCTGCCCGCTCTTGGGGAGTCATATCCCGCAGACGCTCACCTCGGTCAAAGCCCCATTGTTTGGTTACCTCCTCATGAATCATGTCGTGCCACTTCTCGTATGAGCGGCTGGTTTGTCCTGGGGTCTTGCCGAAATAGCTGGCATAGCTGAGACCGATGGTCGTTGATTTTGTCTTGATATAGTTTGCCCTCTGATTCTCTGGCATCCGCTCATACGCTCTGGTTGTGATATGTATCTCGTCACCGTTCTTGTCGAGGACAGGATTCTGATCTTCATCGACGAGGGTATAGCCACCGGCCCTCCCGCTTTTCTGCTTCTCTGCCACTGGGATGACCAGGGCATGGAAGTGTGGTGTCGTCTCGTCGAGGTGACAAGCCAGTCCCATCACGTTCTCCTCCCCGAACTTGTCACAAAGGAACTTGTAGAAGCACAGGGCATAGATTGATATCACGGAATAGGTCTGGTCTGTATCAACAAGTTCTTCCACACCATATTTCTTCGCAACGGGTTCCAGTTCATCCTTACTAACGGTCAATAGCTGAGTCAAGCTATTGTCCGTTCCCTTATCAAAATAGACAGGTTTTCCGAAGGCAATCTCTGTCATACGGTCATGGTCGCCATCAAGCACAATACTAACGTTTGTGTTCGGCTGATTACCGTTGGCATTCTTCCACGGCTTGTGTCCTATCTCCTCTAACCTTTGATCATATCTTTTCTTTATGGTCATTGGATGCGAACCAAGTGGGATAATGCTCGGCATACTATAGAGTATGTGTCCTTTCTTGTCTTTCCTGACATTGCCATCCTTGTCTTTCAACGGCTCACCTCGCTTGATTTCAAAGTTCAACTTCTTGCGGGTGAAGTCGTAGAAGTTCACAGGTTCCTGGTTCTTGCGGTCGTAGGATTCCTTCGTCCATCCATTACGTCCCCATTCATTCCCCCGAGCAGCATCGAAGCTGGGGGAAGCATCTATTTGTGGAGCTTGATATGTTGACATAGCTACGAAAATGTTATTGTGTTATAAGACGAAGTTATTAATCATCCTTGTGAGGGGAGTCCAGAGGGGAACGCTCAGCGGGTTCTTAGGGCTGGTCCTGAGTGGTGGGGCAAGGGAGAGGGTCACTCCCTGTCAAGGTTTCGAAAGGGCTGAATGCCCTTCGCGGGTCCCGGGCAGCGTCCGGGCGGAGTTCTCAGAGGCAGGGCCTTTGAGCAGGGAATCCAAAGGGGCTGGCCCCGTGGCATATTGGGGCGTTGTGGCAGAATTGACATCAAACCCCTAATATGCTCTGAGGTATTTGTCATACCTCCTCTCCCGGCTGGCTGGCACTGCCTGTGGCGTTCTGGCCGCTTTCCGCGAGTTGAGGTTGTCCATAAGTTTGCTGTTTCTTCAAACAGCCCTTTCGGATGCTGTTAAGAATATGGCTGCGGCAATCCGCTTCTGCTCTTTCGAGGACACCCAGTTTCTCTTGCCAGTCAAGGAAACCTGCTATCCGTCTTGTCAGAACAGTATGGTCGATAGAGATGCCGTCATTGGCGAGTTGGCGTATCATCTCATCATGCCAAGATATGTCATTAAGCAATATTGTACGAAGTTCAGATAAGGGCAACTTCTGTGGCAACGATTGAGCTGATCCCTGCGTCGATTCAGGAACATTATACAGGGGAGCCTCATGAGGCAGTTCTGGTATCAGTTCTTGGGGCAAGTCCTCAGTCAAGCCCTGGGTCAAGTCTTGAGTGTCAGTCAGAGTCGATTCCTGATTTTCTGTCTGAGTCGATTCATGGGTTAACTCTTGGGACAGTTCTTGCGTAGGTCCTGATGAAAGCTGTTGAGTAACATCTTCTGTCATCTTCTGAGTCTTGGAATCAGTAACACTTTGCGAAGCTGTAATACGGCGATATTGTTGCGTATGTAATTCGTTAGTGTTATTGTGAACAAGGGAGTATAGGGCAGGTCTACCCTTGCCCTCTCCCTTAGAGTAAGTGATGAATCCTCGTTTCCTGAGACTTTCGCGTGCATCTTTAACACCCTGCTTGCTGATGCCTGTATAGGTCATTACCATTTGGGTGGGAATTCTGAATGGCATCGCCCACTGCTGACGTTCAGCCTCGAAAAGTAAATAGTGATACAAGGCCGTCTCACTCGGTGAGCACGGCTCGTACTGATTTTGGAACCAGAATTGGCTCATAAAGTCATTGGCATTCATTTCTCACACTTACTTTGTTAATAATGTACTTCTGAGCCTCCTGTTCCAGTTCCTCCTCAGAGGGAATTCGGACACGACGGAGCCAGTGATCCAGATCGGACTCTTCAAAATAGCACAACTTGCCATTCGGCTTGAAATAGGGAATGGCCTTCTTCATCATCAACTTCATCAGGTATGACTTCTTCACCCCGATGTACTCTGCTGCCTCGGCAGTCGTCAGTAAGTTTCTCTTTGACATATCTTGTTCTTTTTATTAAATATTTCGATGCCAAAGAACGATTATACGTTCCTTTGATTGACGCTGCGAAGGTACACCTATTTCCTCGTGGGTACAAGAATCGTTTTTGTGGTTTATCTATAACAAAAGTTAACCCTCAAAACGCTGATATTCAGTATTTTGAGGATTAATATGGGTCGATTAATAATTCTGTTTGTGGCTGGGCTGTGGTCTATTCGTGGTTACTCATAGTAATCTTTTGAATTTTCAGCCTCTTTTATGGCTTCTGCTATCGCTTCCCTGAATTCTATGTCACCGTCGTCTCTTGAGTTTTTGACATCAGTATAATGCGAATAATATGACTCTTTTTTCAGGTTACATCTTTCCAGGACGCACTCTATCCATTCGCTTGCCAACCATTCTTTTAATAGGAGTTTTTCAGATATTACATACAAGAGATAGTAGACATGCCCCTTTTTGCCTGACATCACCTCAACAGGGTCTATCGTGTCTCGTAGGTTCATAAGGTTCATGAAATCCAGGTCATCCATCCATTTGAACAAAACCTTATTGCAAACCTTATATAGCTTCATGCAGTATGCCAAATGAAGATAAGTATGTTTGCTTTCCTTCCTTATTATCTGCTTAGTTGCCATAGTTGCCCTCCTTCTTGTATGATTCTATGTCTGCAAGGATGCCTTGCGCAACAATGACCATATTGGCTGCAAGTAACTTCAGCATTGAAACCTCAAAATACATAAGACCAGAGAGTCGGCGCAATTCAGCCATATATACATCGTTCAAGCGAACTGCCTCTGCATGCAATTTGTCATAAAGAGCCTTCTTTATGTCGTGCTCTAATCCTAGCTTCTCATATTCTTCTTTTTCGCTATCATCATTCATATACCCCCAGTTGTCATACTGGTGGTACAGGGGGAGATAATCCTGATATGCTTCTTGTGCCTCTTGTTCTGCCTTCTTCTTTGCATCGTAAAAAGGCTTCAAGTACGAATCGCAATCCTTCTGGGTTGAGAAAGATGATAGTACCTCTTGTGAAGAACGGAACAGGTTGACGAGTTCCTGGGCCTTTACCAACAACGTCTGAGTCTCATTATACAACTCGTCAATATTATTGTGGGCAGCCTTTTCTGCCTCATCAACGAGCTGGTCGGTGTTACTGTGCTGGCAAAAGATTCTCCACAGGGTTTTCTTCTCGTCAAAACTCAGGGAACCATGACCGACGTACCGTTCCAACAAATCCTTTGCAAGAACTAAGTCTTGAATTGTTTGCTTAATATCGTTGTCCATAACCATTACTTGATAATCATTCTCCAAAGACCTTATCAATAAGGCTTACGGCTTCATCTTTTTTCTTGTTTATTATCTTTGCGTATATCTGAGTCGTTCTGACATTCCTGTGTCCCAACAACTTTGAGGTCGTATAAAGGTCGGCTCCCAATGTCAGCATAAGCGTGGCGAAGGTGTGGCGGCTACAGTGGAAAGAGATGGGTTTGCTGATTCCGGCATCCTTTACCCATTGTTTGAGATAATAGTTGGTGTCCTTGTTGTCCGGCAACTTGGCAAACACCAGTTCTGAGCCGCCAGCTCCGTTGCGTTCAGGTAGCCATGTCACAGCCTGCTTTGATAATGGAAGATAGATGGGGGTTGTAGTCTTCTGCATAGTGACTGCAACACGCCACTGTTCTCCGTCAAGAGTCATGTCATCCCATTTCATCTGCTTTATATCGCTAAACCGCAGTCCGCTATAACAGGCAAAGAGAAACGACTGCTTGATAACAAGCTTCCTGAAATCAGTCTTTATCAGGCTCTTAATCTCGTCAACGGTGAGATATTCCCGCTTGCTCTCGGGTACCTTGATCCTGTCAACGGATGGTATCTTTGAAATCGGGTTCTCACTGATAATGTCAGCACGTACTGCACCGTTCAGGGCTGTACAGAAAAAACCGAAATAGCCTTGTATGCTTTTAGGAGATAGGAGTTGTCCGTGAATATTGATGTAGTCGTTTCGAAGGAAATTGAGGAAACCGAGACAGAAATCCTTATTGACATCCCTCATGCGGGCTTTCTTGTCATATTGCTCCAAAATAACTTTCATTCTGAGGTAGTAGCCTGCGGTGCGGACTCCCTTTTGTTTTTGGCTCTCGTAGAAGGCCTGCATCCAGTCAGAGAGCAGCATCTTGGAACGTGAAGAAGTGTGCTTCAGTCCGGCAGTGTTCTCAGTTATCTCTATGATGCGTTCAGACTTGATCTTCTCGGCAGCAGCCAAAGTCGTTGCATTCTGCGCCTTGATTCTTGGGTTCAGCTCGGGCAGAAGATAGAGTTTCAAAAACTCATATTCACGCTTGCCATCCTTGTAGATGTCAAGGTATATGGATTGGGAGCCGTTTGCCAGTTTCTTGAAACGGATTTTGATTGGCTCCTTCAGTTTCGTCGTTATTGTTCTTGCCATATATATTAATAAGGTGTAATCACATTACTATGTCCATGAAATGTTATCTGCAAGGTTTACGGCCTTGTCCTTGGCTTCATCCACAATCTTTGCATAAATCTGTGTTGAGCGGACGCTGGTGTGTCCCATCAGCTTGGATGTGGTATAGATGTCAGCTCCTACCGTCAGCATCATGGTTGCAAAGGTATGCCTGGCACAGTGAAACGTAATAGTCTTTTTTATTCCTGCCGCTGCCAACCATATTTTCAAGTAATCGCCAAGCCTGAGACGGTCAGCGACCTTAGGGAACACAAGCGCATCATCCTCTCCTCGCTCAGGCAGCCACCTTACAGCTTGCTTGGAAAGGGGAGAATACAGCACTTCGCCTGTCTTCTGCTGAACGATGCCGATTCTCCACTGACCCTGGTCTTCGAAGATATATTTCCAGCGCAGCTGTTCGAGGTCTACAGCCCTGATACCACAAAAGCAGGAGAACAAGAATGCCTGTCTGACGTATTCGTGGAAAAATGGGGTTTCAGTCAGTTTCTTCACTTCGTCGATGGTCAGGTATTCGCGTTTGCTTTCCGGCTCCTTTGGTTTGTCAACCCTATCCAGCTTAGCCCAAGGATTTTCTTCTATTAATCCCTGTCGCACAGCCTCATTCAAAGCCATCTGAAAAGAACCTGCATGGGTATAAACTGTGGAAGGGGACAAGTTTCTGCCCTCCTTCGTCCTGTGTACGGTACGAAGATAATTGATGAAGTCTATGCAGAACTGCTTGTCAACCTCATCAAGCCTGATGTCGGCATTGAACTTGGCCATGATATGAGACATGTCTACAATCCTGTCCGTTTTTTTGACTCCACGTTGAAGCTGATACTGGCAGCACTTTGCAAACCAGTCTTGCAGGAGCATGCGTGAAGGACTACTCTCCGCTGGGACTTCTACCTTGTTGTTATAGAACTCCCCAATGCGTTCTTGAATAATAGCATTTGCCTTGCGCATGGTCTTGGCATTTTCGGTCTTTGACTTCTTTGTAACTTCGGGTAACAAGTATAATTTCAAGAATTCATAATGCCGTTTCCCGTTATGATAGGTGTCAAGATAGATGGACTTTCTCCCATCCTCCAATTCCTTGTAGCGCATTGCTATCGGGGCTTTATCAAACTGACTATTCTTTTTCGTTCTCATACCTTCGCATATTTGTTATTCGGGCACAAAGGTAACAAGAAAATTTGATAAAGTAACAAAATGAGTAACAAAAATAACGCTAATAAAGGATTTTTAACGAAGGCATAAGAATTGAAGGTCTTTCGTTTACTTACTGAATATCAGTATTTTACGTTCTATTCCTTTCTTTTCTATTCTTTTATATTCCTTATTTCCGATAGTGTGCGTGAGGCTACACGAGCCTCGCAGCACACTACGGAGTCTGATATACACACCCCGTGGCAGTTACCCCTGCAATGTTCTTGTCCTGTAATCGAGTGTGGTAGTTTCGAAACAACCAAAAACAAAGCGCGATAACGCCTTTTCAATATGTAGTGCTCCGCCCAACGGCTCCGTCGTCCTCAGATGACATCACAGCCCTACGGGCAGATAGCATTTGCAAAGATACAAAAAATTCTATTATCCTTTTAAAATAAGGTGTAATTTAAATCAATTTTAACCGTCTGAGGCATATAATCCCACCTAA
>Ga0326514_10003257_pt1 | contig 10334 bp, 22 predicted proteins | sample 3_2548_0518_D_FD_203653 | JGI IMG/M metagenome (GOLD analysis project Ga0326514, IMG submission 203653) | Bovine rumen microbial communities from UC Davis, California, United States - 3_2548_0518 | ecosystem: Host-associated > Mammals > Digestive system > Stomach > Rumen | place: USA... | reverse complement strand
GCCCTTCTATATAATTATATTATACTAAAATTTTTCACTTTTGTCAAGATAAAAATTAAAAAAGAGGGTTTGTCTACGACAAATCCTTTAATCCTTTTTCGTATTTCAAATTCAAAAATACTTTTGGATTTCGTATTTCAAATTCAAAAATACTTTTGGAGATTTTTTTGTCGAGCCAAAGCCAAATTCAAAAATTTTTCAGAAAAAATCCCGAAATTATCCCCCCATACACTGTGTACTGAATACTGCGTAGATGCTCGATATTTTGCTCGGCACGCGGACAAACATGCGTGCCGTATTTTGCATAACAAAAACACTTACAACTTTTTTATGTCGATTCAACGCTCATTCTTACTAATAACATTATCACACAATTCAACTCATTTGTCAATAGACAAAATGAACAAAAATAAAATAAAAATTTTGTACAAAATGAACAATGAATAATGTATTGACAAAACAAGTATAGTATGTTATACTATCTATAGTAGATGAGAGGTATACACAAAAAATTTTAAAAAAAATTTAAAAAAGTATTGACAAAAGAAAGAATACCTGGTATAATAAATACATAAGATAAAGAAAGAAAGAAAGAAAGAGGTAAATAATTATGTTATACACATTAGATAGAATGACAAAGAAATCATACAACAACTACATGAACGGAATGAACGACTATTTCATTGAAAAGGTTACATTAGAAGCTGAATCAGTCGAAGAAGCTATTGAGAAAGCAAGTATAACAGGTTATGTTGTTAATACTAAATCAATAAAGACTGTTGAAGAGATAGAGAGATTAGAGAAAGAAAGAGAGGAAGCAAAGAAAGCTTTTAAAGCTAATGAAGAAGCAAAGAAAGAAAAGAGGCTTCAAGCAGAGAAAAGGCAAGCTAAAAGCAAAGGAATGACAGTAGAAGAGTATAAAGCCTATAAAGCCAATAAAAGAAATTTAACTTATAATAAAAATCAGCTTGCAACACTTGAAAAGGAATTAGCAAAAATTCAGAAAATGATAAAGTTTAGAAAAGAGGAGATAAAGAAGATCGAAGCTCAAATTAATAATTAAAAAAGTAGTTGACAAACAATAGAAAAGATAGTATAATAAATACATAAGATAAAGAAAGAAAGAAAGAAAGAGGTAAAAAATTATGACAGTAGCAGAAATTAAAGAAATGATTAAAAACATGGATAATAATGATGAAGTTATCTTTACAACAAAGGAACGTAATAGAGATGGACACCAAGTAAATACTATTGTTAACGTAAATAACATTTTTAACAAAACAGAGGTAAAAATCAACATTGTAGGAGAGGTTGAAAAAAAGTAAAAAAAGTATTGACAAAAGAAAGAATACATAGTATAATAAGTACATAAGATAAAGAAAGAAAGAGGTAAACAATTATGACAGAGAAGACTTATTACATCGAAAACACAACAGAACTTGACAAGGCTATAGAAACAATCGAGAACACTTTTCCTTGCTTCACAGATAGAGAGTTCATTGAGATGGACTATTCACAGGTAACAATCAATGCAAGAGAAGAAGACATTGCAAGCATTGAGAAGATTTTAGCATCACTTGTCTAAGTGGTACTAATCTGCCTGGCGCGCTGGCGGACGCATCAGCGCGAATTTACAGTATAACATACAGTTGCAAGTTTTGTCAATAGGCAATTTGCACAAAAAAATTGTGGATTTTATCCTAAAATTTGTGCAACTTTTTTTCAAAAAAAATTGCACAAAAAACGCCTTAAAATTTGTGCAGTTTTTAGTGTTGACTTTTGGCTTCTTTTGTGGTATAGTATAATCATCAAGAGAACAGAAGCATGATAAATGCAGTAAGTGATGTTTTCTCTTGTGAGGTTAACACAAAAAATTTTTTGAAAAAAAATTAAAAAAGTAGTTGACAAACAATAGAAAAGATAGTATAATAAATACATAAGATAAAGAAAGAAAGAAAGAGGTAAAAAATTATGACAGTAGCAGAAATTAAGGAAATGATTAAAAACATGGATAATAATGATGAAGTTTTCTTTACGACAATTGATCGTGATAGAAACGGACATCAGGTGAATACTTTTGTCAATGTAAACAACATTTTTAACAAGGCAGAGGTAACAAAAATGGAAAAAATGTACAGATTTGAAATTTTGGATATGAATGACAATCACATCACATTCTATTCAGTTAGGGCACTTAGCACAGAACACGCAAAGCATAAGACAGTCGCATGGTTACACGAGTGTTACCCTTCAAAAAACCTTGATGACCTCCAGATTCTTCTTCTGTTATAAAAAATAACAAAAATTTTAGGGCGGGAACGCCCTATTTTTGTGCAAAATTTTTTATAAAAACTATTGACAAACTTAATTTTAAATAGTATAATAAGTACATAAGATAAAGAAAAGAGAGGTAAAAAATTATGACTAACAAGACTTATTATATTGAGAACACAACAGAACTTGATAATGCACTTAAATTGATTGAGGATACTTTCCCTTGCTTTGTTGAGAGAGAATATATTGAAATGGACTATTCACAGATAGACATTAAAGCAAGAGAGGAGGACATTGCAAGCATTGAAAGCGTGTTAGCACCATTGGTATGATGGTGCCTGGCGCGCTGACGGCGCGAATTTTTAGTATAACATACAGTTGCAGATTTTGTCAATAGGCAATTTGAACAAAAATACACAAAAAAATATCCTAAAATTTGTGCAATTTTTTTTCAAAAAAAATGCACAAAAAAAGTATTCTAAAATTGTGCAATTTTTTCTTTTAAAAGTATTGACTTTCTTTTTTAGGTGTGTTAAAATGTATTTATAAGATAAAGAAAGCAAACAAACAAAAAAAGAAAATTAAAAAAATTTAAAAAAGGCTTGACAAGTTGAAAGTTAAATAGTATAATAAATACATAAGGTAAGGGAAGAGCCGAGAATAACGGCACCGAGTACAAAATAACAAGGTTAGGTATTAAATAATAATAGACTAGAAAGAAAGGTGAAATACTTTGTTTCGCCCCTTACATTATTTTAAAAAAAAGTGTTGACAAATCAGTCAACTAATGATATAATAAATACATAAGATAAAGAAAGAAAGAGGTAATAAATTATGAAAAGAAATAAGACAAAAGGTTGGTATACATTTAAAGATGGTTATCAGATTTGGTTTAATGGTCTTTCTGCTTCAGAAAGAAAAAGAGAAATTTATAAGCATGGAAAAATCGTAACTTTCGAGCCTACATGCTAAAAAAATTTAAAAAAAGACTTGACAAACAATAGAAAAGATACTATAATAAATGTATCAAATGAGAGAGAGGTAAATAATTATGATTAACATTAGAACACTTAGAAAGATAGAAAATAATGGAGGTTTAACCCTTAAGAATGGTAAACCAATTACTTATAAGAGCGGCTGGCAAGTAGCCACCGAGGGAGAGGAAACAACAGATATAAACGAGGTTAGAAATCTGATAAAGAAATATAACGGAAACTGTGGTTTATGGCTTGAAAATGGGGTGTGGTATATTGACAAGAGTCACCGAGTAAACACAAAGAGAGAAGCCCTCGAGATTGGCAGGGCTTGCAATCAAATTTCAATTTTAAAATGGTCTAACATGAGCCTAGCTTATTGCTAGACTCTTTTTTATTTTGTTTCCTTTTTCAAAAAATTTTTTTAAAAAAGTATTGACAAACTGAAGAATAGATAGTATAATAAATACATAAGATAAAGAAAGAGAGGTCATGGTGTTATGACAGAAAAAGAGAAACAGGAAATTTTAAACAATTGGTATGCAGAATATTTACTTCCACATGGAAGCGAATTAATAAAAAAGAACAAGAAATTACTTGACAACAAGTAATTTCTATGATATAATAATTATATCAAAACAAAAGAAGTAGGCAAGTGGTCGGTGCGGTAAGGTGGCACTAGAGAAATCTCATTCCTTACAAGGGTTGGTTCGATTCCAAATACTTCTAAAAATAACAAAATTTTAGGGCGGGAACGCCCTATTTTTGTGCAAAATTTTTTATAAAAACTATTGACAAGTGAAAACCAATGTGATATAATTGGCGGCGCGCCTATGGGCGTCACGCGCCGCATTTTCTATTATAACATCTGCCGCACATTTTGTCAAGTGGAAAATTGCACAAAAATACACAAAAAAATATCCTAAAATTTGTGCAACTTTTTTTCAAAAAAACTGCACAAAAAAATACCTTAAAATTTGTGCAATTTTTTCTTCTGAAAAGTATTGACTTTCTTTTATAGGTATGCTAAAATATATTTACAAGACAAGGGAAGCAAAACAAATTAAAAAAAGAAAAATTTTAAAAAAAAATTTAAAAAAGTGTTGACAAACCGGAAAATGCATAGTATAATAAATACATAAGATAAAGAAAAGAGAGGTAAACAAAATGGTTGCTATTTACAGATATGAGAATGGATTAAAATTCACAGGAAAAATCGCAAGTTCAGAAAAAAAGGCATGGGAATATTTAGATAAGGTCTATGGTCAAGAAATTTGCGGGGTATGGTGTGGTTGTAATAAAGAAGCTTTTGTAATTAAAAAAGTTGAAATAATTTGAAAAAAACTATTGACAAACTTAATTTTAAATAGTATAATAAGTACATAAGATAAAGAAAAGAGAGGCAATAAAAATGTTTGATATTAAAATTGTTTGTAATAATAAAGAATTTCATTGGTATGAAGATGTAGAATCTTTCACAATTAATGAAGATATTTTAACTATTAAATGGTGGTCTACGACATCTCACAAAAATATATACACCGTGTTTAAACAGTCAGAAATTAAAAAAATAAAAATAAAAAATAAAGGTTGACAACCTACATTAAATATAGTATAATAAGTACATAAGATAAAGAAAGAGAGAGGTAAAAAATTATGACAATGACAGTAAACGGAATGAACATTACAGTAACAGTTACAAACGCAGAGGAAGCCTTCCTCACATACAAGGCTTTCAGTCGTTATGGAATGAGTATCAACGGAACAGACCTTCAGCCGACAGGCAATGGCTTTGCTGGCTATACTCGTGGTTACTTCTCAAAATTTTTTTGAGAAAAATTGAAAAAAGGGGTTGACAAAATTAACCCCCTTATGCTATAATAAATACATAAGATAAAGAAAGGGCAACCGAAAAGGTTGTAAAGGTAAAAAATTATGATGACTGTTGAGCGTTTTCACGAGGTACTTGATGTTCTTGTTGAGGTTGGAGATGTTACCGCTACTGAGAGTGGAGATTACACCCTATATGACGGAACTTATGTAGCACCTTTCATCGATCTTACTTTCGAGGACTTTGAAGGATTCGATGAGGATTGGTCAGAAATCTGTCGTGACTATGCAGAGCCTAAACTTGTTGAGGAACTCGAAGAATTTATTAGCGAGGTTGCTGAGGGCGATTTTTATCAGACTTTTGAATTTGACGGAGTTTCTTATCAAGTTGGTTATGGCTCTTATGATATTTGATAAAAAGGCGGAAACGCTAAAAAATTAAAAAAACTATTGACAAAAGCAAAAATCTATGCTATAATAATTATATCAAATGAAAGAGAGGTAGTAAAAATGTATACAAGGTGTTTTGAGAGAGGTAACGAAACTATTAACATCAGCGAATATGGCTTTGAATGGTATGTTGATAACAAGGTTGTCCGCACAGGGCTTGTTGAGAACCTCGAAGAGGACATTGAAAGCCTGATAAATGAGGGATTTGAGGAAGTGGTGTGAGCCACTTCCTTTTTTGGCGGTCTGCGGGCGGCCGCCTCAGACCGAATTTTTATTATACCATACTATTCGCTAATTTGTCAATAGGCAAAATGAACAAAAATCTTCCGCACTGAATCCCGAAATTTGTGCAATTTTTTGCTTGACTTTTGGTGTGGGTGTTGTTATACTATAATCAGAAAGAACGAAAGAGAGGTAACACAAATGATGATGAATAGAGAAATTAACTTCGACCTTGACGGAACTTTAGCCGACCTCTACGGTGTTGATAATTGGCTTGATTACCTTGTAAATAAGGATACTACACCTTATGAAATCGCAAAACCGCTTGTAAATCTTTCAAGCCTTGCAAGGGTACTCAATAGACTTCAGCGGAATGGTTATAGAGTTTGTGTTATCTCTTGGTTAACAAAAAACTCAACAAAAGAGTATGATGAAGCGGTAACGCTTGCTAAACTTGGATGGCTTGCAAAACATCTCCCTTCTGTAAAGTGGGATAAAATCAACATTGTAGCATATGGCACACCTAAGCAGACACTTGGTTGCGGTATTCTCTTTGATGACGAAGAACCTAATAGAACCGCTTGGAATGGGGTTGCCTATGATGTAAATAACATCATTGAAATTTTGAAAAATCTTTGAAAAAGGGGTTGACAAAACCAACCTCATGGATTATAATAAACTTATCAAATGAAAGAGAGGTAACAGATATGCAGGACGCTTATAAAAGAGAAACCGCTGTAGGGTTTACTGTATGGGATATTAATTGCAAATGTGCAAAATCTAAATCTCGGCATAAAGACGCAAAAAGAGAGATTAGAGCGGCTAGACGCAAAGCAAAATTAGCTTTAAAAAGTATTGACAAAAATTCAGAGATGTGATATAGTATTTATAGAAAGAGAGGTAAATAAAATGAATATTATTAGAACACTTGATTTTGGAACTCTTGAAATCGTAGACCGCAGTAAAATCTGCCCCCCATATGACAAATGTATTGGCTATATTGATAGCAATTTTGAAGGGGAAGGATTTGATGTATATGAACTCGCAGAGGGTGGCTGTGTTGCAGTGCTGGAAGCATGAAAATGCCTCCAGTTTGCGCGGCGCGTTTTCAGCTGTGCTGGCGCCGAAATTTCCATTATACCACACCTCGCACATTTTGTCAATAGGCAATTTGCACAAACTTTTGTGCTTAAACATCCCGAAATTTGTGCAATTTTTTTCTAGAAAAGTATTGACACGCTCTAAAGATTATGCTATTATATAATTACAGAAAGGGGAAGCGGAGCGAAGCCCATTCAGTGAGATAGCGGGCTCTGAGAGAACCAAAAACTGGGGCATAACTTGACAAAGCGGTGTTCTAGTGCGAAAACTCTCACCCCGTCGCACCTCCGCAAAATAAATTAAAAAAATTTAAAAAAAGGCTTGACAAACTGGGAATTAAATAGTATAATAAATACATAAGATAAAGCAAGAGAGGTAAACAAAATGACTAAAGCAAGCATGATTAAAACATACAGACGGTTCAGTGCCGCTGATAACTATATCCTTGGTTTTGTATATGAGAAAATGCTCTATATGGTACGAGTTGCAGAGATTATGCCTAGATACTTAAATGTAGAGAAAGCCTCACGCAACCAAGGAGAAAACCTTAGACTTAGACTCAAGAAAGCCCATAAGGTTCAGCTGATGAAGAAAGCCCCTATATGCCTTGGTTCTGCTGATTGTTTGAACGATAGCAAGTATAATAAAGGTGAGATTTTTGAAAAACTTGTAACTGAATACTATAGACAGGAATGGAAAAAAGATACAGTTCCTTTTTGGGTGCAGGGCGATATAAACCTCAACGGTGAGGAAGTTCAGATAAAGCTTGATTCCGCCACACTTATGAACACAAAACAGATTAAAAAATTACAGAAAAATGCTTGACAAAATAAAATTGATATGATATAATAATATTGTCAAAAGAAAAGAGGTAACACATATGAATATTATAACATTTATCGTTTTTGGTCTAATTTTGAGTGTATCCGTTGGTGCTTTTTTCGCACTTATATTGACAAGTGGGATGAAAACAGGTTTTCCAAAAGTAATAGTTTCCATTATATCGGCTTTATTCTTTGGTTTTGGTCTCCTGTTCTGTATGGTAAAACATAGCGAATATGAAGTAAACAAGTGGAATAAAGGTATTTGTCCTGAATGTGGAACAGAATGGCATTTTCAGAGTGCGACGAAATATAAAAGTAGTACCACATATTACTACAGCTGTGACAATGGACATATTTTGGAGACAGAAAGTTTATTTCAAAAGAAATAAATTTTCTGTTGACAAAACAAAATTGATATGATATAATAATATTATCAAAAGAAAGAGAGGTAAATAATTATGAATCTTGAAAAAGAAATTAACGCAACTATTGACTATTGGATGGATGATATATTATTCTTACTTAATGAAAGTAATAAATCTCGTTATGAAGTAGCACAAATGTTTAAAAATATATTTAGTCAAAGGATAGACGAATACGTAGAAGAGCTTGATAATACAGATGAAGAAGAGGAGAACTCCTAATGACAAATGAAATGCTTACTCTTAGAATGAACATACTCGGCGGAATGAACGCTTATATCCTTGATAATGTCGATAATGAAGAAATCATTTATGATGATTGGTTCGCTGAAGGCGTCCCCGATGAAGCCACAGAAGATGACCTCCGAACAATAGCAGAAGATGAAGAGCTATGGCTTGATACAATCAATTGTTTTGCACGCTGTGCAAAATATGCTAATTTAATTTAACCTCTCTAGGCGGGATTGGGTATAAAAACTCACCCGCCATTTTTTTATTTGAAAGTTGGCGCGCGGCCTGCGATCGTGGCAGGCCGCAATTATTATACACCCACCGCCGCACATTTGTCAAGTCGTAAAATTTACCAAAGATCCAGTCTATTGTTTCCCAAAATTCGTGCAAAATTACTACTTGATATTTATAAAAAATTATATTATAATTATTACATAAGATAAAGGAAATGCAAATTAACTTACTTGGTTGGTTTCCAAGTAAAATAATGAACACAAATAAAAAAAAGTTGTTGACATTTTCAAAATCTTATGATATAATTTATACATAAGATAAAGGAAAGAAAAACATCTTTTTAAAAAATAAAAAAAAGTTGTTGACATTTTCAAAATCTTATGATATAATACATATATAAAGAAGTTAAGAGGACAAAAGGTCTGTTGCACAGATTAAACCTCCCATGACGCATGGAGCACTTCTGAAAAGAGTAGAAAAAAGTTGCAAATTTTTTCAAAAACCTCTTGACTTTTTTATATATTTATTATATAATAAATATATCAAATGAAATAATTAAACATTTTGAAAGGTGGTATCAGTTTATGTCAAACAAAAAAACTAAAAAGGAAATGTTCAACGAGATTCTTGCTATTGTAAAGGATAATGAGGAATTAGGAGATTTTATCAAGCATGAAATCGAATTACTTGATAAGAAGTCCGCTAACAAAAGAGCAACTAAGACTCAAACCGAGAATATCGGCTATAAGGCTGAAATTAAGTCTGTCCTTACTGAAAATGGTGCTACTGTCACTGAAATTCAGGGTAAGTCTGAAATTCTTGCAGGTCTGTCAAATCAGCGGGTGTCCGCACTCTTAAGACAGATGGTTGAAAGTGGTGAAGTTATCAAAACCGTTGATAAGAAAAAGTCTTACTTTGCTATTGCTACTGTTGAGGGGGATTAATAACCCCTTATTCAGAGCAATTTAGCTACCCCTATAAAGTATAAACATAGACCCCCTAAAAAATAGGGGGTTATAGGGGGCGGTCGCCTAAAGGTATGGCACTAAACTTTTAATTTAGTTAATGGGGGTTCGATTCCCCTCCGCCCCATTTTGGTATATAACTCAGCGGTAGAGTTTGGAGTGTTCTCTGAAATAGTGAGATAGAACGGCAACACATGTCAGTCGTAGTCATGGGTTCGAATCCCATTATACCAAATCATCTTCTAATATTCGTACCTCTCTTTCGGGTGGGCAAAGTTCACAAACTTTGCTCACTTTTTTTGTATATTTTTACCCCTTGACAACAATAGAAAAGTGTAGTATAATGGCGGCCGGCTTATGCTCGCAGAAGCCGGAATTTTTTGTCAATAGTCAAGTTGCTGAATTTCTGGACCGATTTTTGGGTATTTTGCCAGTTGCTTTTATTCCTATAATGTGATATTATAATTATATCGAAAGGGAGGTAAACAACATGGAAAATTATTTTACTATGCGTAATAGATTTATAAAAAGAGAAATCACTGTCGCTGAATGGAATTTATACTGTATGGAAGTTTTAAATGAAATAATGACAGAAAATAAAAAAAGTTTTAAAAAATGCTTGACTGTGAAAATAAAATATGGTATAATAATTATAGAAAATGAAAGAGAGGTATAAAAAATGATAGCATATTCTTTAATTAACTGTAGTGCAGAATATTTTTCAGTAGGTATTTATACTTCTTTAGAAAATCTTTATATCGCATTAAAAGATTGTATAAAAAGAGATATCGAGTGGTTTTCAAAAGA
>Ga0326514_10003256_pt1 | contig 10335 bp, 10 predicted proteins | sample 3_2548_0518_D_FD_203653 | JGI IMG/M metagenome (GOLD analysis project Ga0326514, IMG submission 203653) | Bovine rumen microbial communities from UC Davis, California, United States - 3_2548_0518 | ecosystem: Host-associated > Mammals > Digestive system > Stomach > Rumen | place: USA... | reverse complement strand
TACGTCATCCAGCTCATCGATTTCACTGATACAGGGTTTTAAAAGTGAATATTCGTCCAGTGCGATTTTGCACTTGTAGACGTCTTAGTCCCCTACGGACTCGATCAGCTCCTCTTCAAATATTGGTGTTATCTGAGTCAATAGTGATTTTAGATTATCCAATGTGCCTTTTCTTCTGTTAACCTGAATATTAAGTTGATAATAGTTTTCAGGAAAATCCAAACTGCCGTAGAGAGCGTAGCCTGCTGAATCCGGACCCCTGTGCTGGAGGGATTCAAGCATTGATGTCAATGCATCTCCTATCGGGTGAGATTTCCCATCCTTGTATATTACACCTGCTATTCCACACATTTTCTCTCCTCCAAAAAATAAATGATTGGTGAATACACGTATTTCAAGTTGATAATATGCTTTGAAACCATCCTATTAATTACCATATGCCTTTAATAATAATCGTGATAATCGTGAATTTTTATCATATGCCCTAATCTTACAAAAATTATCATATGCCTAAGATTTTAACTTCAAATACCCATATTCATCATGTTTTGAATTTTATGACCTCCGAAATGAAAAATGAAATTCTGTAGCCAATGAAATATTGACTACAATTCATATACTCAAATTAAGAGGTTGATTAAACGTTTAAGTATTCATTCCTTTCATAATCGAAGACTTGTATTCTGTAAGCATCCCATTCAGCCCTTTTGATATTGTAGAACTGATTGAATACCTTTTCTCCAAGAGCATTTTTAACAACTTCATCCTCTTCAAGAGAGTGGTATGCTTCCCATAGACTTGTCGGCAAGCTGCTGATTCCTTTCTCAGCAATTTCATCTTCAGTGTATGCAAAGAGGTTTTCCTCAGTCGGTTCACCAGGATCGATTTTATTGTCCATACCGTCCAGGCCTGCCTCAAGCAATACTGCAAATGCAAGGTACGGATTACATGACGGGTCAGCTGACCTGCATTCTATTCTGGTTCCTAATCCACGAGATGCCGGGATTCTCAGTAAGGTTGATCTGTTTTTGAAACCGTATGCAATGTAGCATGGTGCCTCATAACCCGGTACGAGACGTTTATAGGAGTTTACTGTTGGAGACAATATTGATGATAATGCTGGTGCGTGTTTCAATAATCCTCCAATGAAGTGCAATGCATCCTGTGATATTTGAGTTTCAGTATTCGGGTCATAGAATATGTTTTCACCGTCCTTGAACAGGCTTTGGTTACAGTGCATTCCGCTTCCGTTGATTCCGAGGAATGGTTTTGGCATGAATGTTGCTTTAAATCCTAATTTATTTACGAGTGCTTTAACTGCTTCTTTGAATGTTATAACTGCATCAGCTGTTTTTAAAGCGTCAGCATATTTGAAGTCGACCTCGTGCTGTCCTGCTGCCACTTCGTGGTGGCTGACTTCAACATTGAAGTCGAGTTTCTCGAGTCCAAGCACGATTTCCCTTCTGATGTCTGTACCCTGATCCAATGGTTCAACATCAAAGTATTCAGCTTCATCAGCAGGAATGTAGTTTCCTTCCTCGTCTTCTTTAATGATAAAAAATTCTGGTTCAGGACCCATGTTGAATTGATATCCCTTTTTTTCTGCCAGCTGCAATGATTTTTTAAGCACTCCTCTTGGATCTCCGTCGTATGGTTTTCCATCGGTTGTGAAAATGTCACATATGAACCTGCTGGTTCCTTTCACTTCAGGTCTCCACGGTATTGTTGAGAAGGTGTTGATGTCCGGTTTTGCCAGTAAGTCACTGTCGTTGATTGATGCCAGTCCGGCTACTGATGATCCGTCGAATAGCAATCCGTCTTTGACTATATCTTCCACATCATCGGCTTTTTTCAGTGGCACTGCCATGCTTTTCGGCAATCCGTGTATGTCTGAAAATTCCAGTTTGAGGAATTTTATATCGTTTACATCTATTGTTTTTATTATTTGGTCTAATGTTTTATCGTTTGACATATTTTCACATCTTTGAGTATATTTTACCATTTTTAATAATGGAAAAATGGAAAACCATTTTTGACTATGCAACTTTAAACACATAGTCGGAAGGAAACTTCCTTCCGATTAAAAAATATTTATAAAATAATATATAAAAATTTCGTAAAAAATATCTGTCAATGTAAAAAAAATCAAAGAAAAAAAGAAAATTAGGAACTTAAAGCATTATCCGCTTCATCAAATGCTTTTCTTGAAGACAACCAGACAAACAAGGCCGCAAATGAAATCACACCTGCACCAATCATAACATATGACCATCCTCCCAAGGACCATAATAGTGATGACAATGCACTTCCGACGGCTGCGAATATGAAATTGTTCACGACAAAAACGGTGTTGAGTCTGCTTCTCTCGTCATTTGACAAGTTGAAGAGCCTTGCCTGTGAGAGAACAGATATTCCCTGAACTGCAACTGAAAACACTGCCGCAATAATGACAATGGCAACAATGGAAGTTGAAAACATCAAACCGCACATCATGGTTGCCAAACTGAGAATTATGAATGCCCCAAGTGCAGGCACGCTCAAGCCCCTGTCCTGCAGCTTTCCAATCCATAAACCGAACACCGCTGAGGCAAGTCCCGCCAGGCTTACAAGGCCGATTTGGAAAGTATCGTAATTGAACGGTTCGGCGGAAAGAAGGAATGTCAAGGATGTCCAGAATATGTTGAACACCAAACCGAATATCAGTCCGCTGTGCAATAATATCCTCGGCAGGGTCTTGTGTCTTTTGAATGTGGTGAAAACACTGAGCAATAAGTCCTTATATGATTTGAGCTGATTCTTGCTTGAAATGTTTGGCAAAACATATATTATGACCAATGCCATTGCAAGATTCAGGATTGCTGCAATCAGATACACTGATCTCCATCCCCAAAACCCGGCAATGATTCCGCTTGCAAATCTTGAAAATAGAATTCCTGTTGTTATTCCGGAAGACACGATTCCAACAATGTGTCCACGCTCTTCAGCGCTGCTCAAATCCCCTGCCAGGGGCAATATCACCTGGCCCGAAATCGTTACGATACCCATGCTTAAAAGGGACAATGCCAATATCATGAAAGATGGAGCAAAAGCACAAGAGAGTAATGCGATGACTGACAGCACCATCACGATGCTTATCAGGCGTTTCCTTTGAACGAAATCCCCCAATGGGACAATAAAAAAGATTCCTATCGCATATCCGATTTGGGTGGCGGTTACAAGAAGCCCCCCATTGGCCGCCGGAAGCCCAAAACATGTCATGATTTGGACAAGCAGTGGCTGTGCCCAATACAAGTTGCCTATTGCAAGACCGGAACATATGGCGAAAAGTATCGCCAGAAACCGGGTCATCAAAACACCGTTACCATCAACATTATTATTTAAACTCATTTTATCACAAGTGATAGTTTAAAAAAAATAAGTATATAAATCTAAAGTGGCATCGATGCCATTTAACAATTAAAAGCCACATACTATTAATATGGTTTTAAATCAGAAGAAACTAGCATATTATGAGAAGAAATATGAACGCAATCCACTGGAGGATACGCTTAAGTTCATGAGCAACAAGTGGACACTGCATGTTTTAAGGGATTTGTTTTTGGGAAAAAGCCATTTCAACGAGTTTAAGACAAACCGGCCATCACTTGACAACAAGGCATTGGCAAGGTGCCTTAAAACAATGCAGGACAATGACCTGATTTATAAAACAAGCGATGAGGATGATGTGAAAAATACGCAGTATTTTCTAACTGAAAAAGGAAGATCACTTAACAGGGTGTTTTATGAGCTATTGCTCTTTGCGCTGGACAATGACGTGGACAATGAGCATTACAGTGAATATGCAAAAAAAGAATTGAAGGAAATGTATAAAGAGATTTTGGAAATAGATTAATTGATTAATCTATTCCTGATTGCTTAAAAGAACCCCGCCAACTCCAACGTTGTCGGATTTCCTTTCATTGAAAAGTACATAGAACATTTCGATTGGAAGTCCTGTGACTTTTGAAGCTGATTCGCTGAATTCCTTAGCTAAAATTTCTTTTTGTTCTTTTGTTAATTCTCCAATATCAAAACTAATAACTGGCATTTATTATCACCGGTTAAAAGTTAATGTTGTATTAATTAAATAGTTAATGTGGCATCATTGCCACCTAATCGAAAATTCAGCAATAGGAATCATCATCAAAAAACCCCCGATTAAGGTGGGCTCCACAATGAGGACAATGAGAATCTCCATTCATGACTATTGAACCGCAATCCGGACAAGTTGCCATATCCTAACCTCCCGAAGACAATATTAATCACCTTCATCTTCACCGGCAAGTGAAAAGTCAGCAAAGGAATCATTTTCAGCAGTATCCTTTAACTTCAGGCTTTTTTCAACATCCATAGCCAATGCATCGCAGTCCGCCTTGATGGCATCAAGGTGCATGAGAATTCTCTGTTTTTCCTCGTTGATTCTTTCGATGTTGGTGTAAGGATAGATGCATTCCTTAAGCATTTCGTATTCGATGGTAGTGTATGGATACTCATTTAAGTGTTTGCAGACATTTACAAGGACACTGTATAGGAACTTGTTCATTTCGACTTTTACCTGATCCCTGATCATCTTGTCATCGTCAAGATTCCTTTTCATGAGGCGTGTGACCTCATTTTTAGCGAATGGCAAAACTTCTTTTTCTTCCACATCCTTAGACTTTTCAATTGAATTGTTTTCCTGAGACATGATCTTATTCCCCTTATGATGGTTGAGACACTTTTTCTATATGCACATGTGTCTAATAATATATTAGTTTGACATAGTATATAAAGGTATTGTTTAAATTAAATAAACGATTGTTTATTCTACCACTTAAAGATATAAACTATAAAATAAATGAACTTAACTTCCATAATTATGATAGTTAATGACATTCGAAAAGTCGATTAAGTTAAACAGCAAATCTTCCACAAAAATTAACAAAGAATATAGCGAAATTTTTAAAAGTGATCAAAAAACCATCGCAAAAGTCAAAAAATAAGAGAATATAACTAATGAAAACAACTAAAAACAAGAATAATTAAAACAAGTTAATCTTACTGAGACAATGAAATAACTATAGAGCACCATTAGAGAAAAATAAAGTAAACGAACTTACCCCAATCCGGAAAATCATAATTATCATAGAAAACTTTTAAAGTTTCATGAAAAGTATAATTACCATTTAACACACCAACATAAGTACTTGCATTAACCCCCAATCAACATGCCGTCTGACTTTTCAACGTATTATTTCTGTTGAAACATACAACATCCCAGGATAAATTAAAAAACAAACATTAACATAGTTATGTTAAATACACGCCATTATAGCTTCACAAAGAATATTTCAAATTAAATAGTCATGACGAAATTATATCTGATCATATGATTCATAACAGAAATACTCAAATCAATTAAAACATGAATATCGCAAAGCCAACAATTAAATATTACCATTTAAATAATTAATAAGTATAAAAGCACAAATGCTTTTAAATTCTCACAATAAAGTGAAAACAAAAAAATTTGGAGGAACAAACATGGAGCCTAATAAAACATCCGGAATACTATCCATTATTTTAGGATTAATATTCATTATTTTCCCTATTTTAAGTTCAGGATTAGTATCCATTATGATTGGAGTCAGCTTACTGTTCTTAGGTATCGCATCAATACTCACCAAGTTTTCAGCTTTCAACATAATCGTTGGAATCCTGGCAATTATATTCGGTTTACTGTTCATATTCAACATTGATGCATTGTCCTTCCTTTTAGGAATCCAATTCTACATTATTGGAATTATAATTATCCTACTTGGTATTGCAGGCCTAATTTCAGCACCTGGCGCATCAAAAATTGCTTCAATATTGATTATAATCTTAGGTATTTTAGCATTTGCTCTTGGAGGATTATCACTAACCAATCCGCTGTTTGCGGCAATACTGATTGGTGTTACTTTAATCGTTCAGGGTGTAAGAATGTATATTGCGGAATAAAGTAAGCAATCTTTCAGATTGCTTATAAATTTTTTTTAAACAATCACCATAGACTTTTAATTTTCTTTAAATATGATTAAGATTTACTTTTAATCAAATAACCCTCAAACTGATTTTAATAAAATAAGAGAAATCTTTTAAATACAGTTTTTTGATTAAAAAAAGAAAAAATTATAGCTTAAAAAATTTAAGCTATATCTGAATATAACAGTCCAACAGCCCTTTGTGTGAATAATGCCAGATAAGGACTGATGAAAAGTGAAAGAATTGATAAGAATGGCACATAACCAAAGATGAATGATAAAATCGCATTAATAATACCTACGACTATAAAAATCAAAATGATTACTGCTATTGTTTTACCTATACCAATTCTTCTTATGTCTTTTGCAGATTCTAAAACGTTTAAAGCTTCACCTAAACTTCCGGTATTTGCAAGTCTTGCTTCAGCCATGGTTTGAATGAATGAAAATATTACAAACACTACAACTGCTGCAGTTAAAGTGATTGTTAAAGAGACTATCAAACCAACCATTGCCTGAGATAGTGCCTCCATTGCAATAGCAGAAGAATATCCCATATAAACATTCAGGATTTGTGAATAGAATTCCTGAGCAACAATATAAATATTGCCGAAAACGTTTGTAGCAACTCCTACGACCACAACAATGAAAGCAGGAATTAAGAAGTAAACGATTGAGACAATGAAACTGTTAAATCCAGTTATGAAATTATCCCACCATACAAATTCCGGAACCTTATCGTCAAGGTCAATACCTGACTTGATTACACTGATCATGTAACCTGACATTACCCATCCGATTAAAAGTGCTATTACACCTGCAATTCCTCCCCACATGAAATATTCAGGGACGATTATTCCTAATGCATATACTATTGCTCCCATGACAGCAAATACTGATGCCAATATTGTCAATATAATATAAATTAATAGTGCTTTTGCATTTTTTGACGGAAATACAAATGCATCTTTTATTATTTCCATTATTTCCATATTTTTTCACCATTTAACTTTGATTAACTACTCTCTATAAGAGACATTAATAATTTATAATGAAAGTAATATTTAAAATGATTGAATTGGGATGAAAATTAAATTTTTATATACAACAAAATGCAATATTTTTATATATAAATTGTTTTATTCATGTTTTAGTGAAAATTGCATGTTTGTTTCAAAAATAACTTCTAGAGTGAAAAAATGAGGTAGAGGAATGGATAATAAAAAAATACTGATAATTGCAATAATAATTCTAATCATTGCTGCGGGAATCCTTTTTGTAGTGTTAACATCACAAACTTATGAAAGAATTGAAATAACACCAAATGGAACAAGCATAGAAGTCCCAGCCAATCAGACAAAGTATGATGGAGACTTTGAAAGCGTCAAGATTTGGAACTGGAAAGATGGAATGCTCGTTACATACAACAGCTATGAGGATTACAATCTCTTCAAAGTATCTGAAATGGGTTTCAATACCATAAGTGAAATAATAAAAAATGGGGAAAAACAGAATATTGACGGTTTTACATGTTATGTGATAAATGCCGACGAATTATTTAAAATTCAATTGTTTAATGTCATTAAAGTAAACTACAACGGCAAATTCTATTGCATACCCTTAGAAAACCAAACAACACACGACAATATCATAATCTGCTGCAAAGACCAGGGCATGGCAGTCCACATGGCAAAATCTGTAGAGTACAAACTGGTATATCACAATAAAACCAATGCCCTCTCCAGCGTGAAAAACATGACAGATGATTTGAAGTCAAAGGCAAATGACCTTGTAAACAGCACAAATTTAAGCGACATCCAATCCACAATAGAAAAAACCGGAATTAATTTAGATGACGCTAAAAGCAAAATAGAACAATACACTGGAAAGTTACCGATTTAAAATAAGGAACCGTGATAATATGGAAATAATTAAGGAAAAACAAACTCCAAAACAAAGTTTTAAAAGAAGTTTGATCGTATTTATTGGAAACATCATAGGAATATACCTGATAAGTTATTTAGGATTGGGGGTTGAAATCAGCCACTCCGGCGACATAATTCTTTTAGTATTGTTCCTCGGTTTGGTCAATGCAATACTCTGGCCTATTTTAACAAGAATAGCAATGCCGTTTCTGGTTTTAACCTTCGGTGTGGGAACATTGATATTGAACGGACTGCTGCTTCAACTGCTCGCACCGTCATTTGGAATAGCAATCAAGGGCCCTGCATTAATTCTTGCACCTTTAGGTATGGCAGCCGTTACAACCCTGCTGTCTTCATTGATAACAATTAACGACGACAGCTCATATTACAGGTCTGTTTTAAGGGATGCTGAAAAGAAAAGAAAAGGCGATGTAAAGAGTTATCCCGGAGTGATAATCGTTGAGATTGACGGGCTCGCCCATGAGGTTCTCCTTGAAGCGGTTGAAAGGGGAGTCATGCCGACCATGAAAGAGATGATTGAAGGTGATGACTACAATCTCAGAATGTGGGAGACCGACTTATCATCCCAAACCGGTGCAAGCCAGGCAGGAATCCTTCATGGAAACAATGAAGGCATCGTTGCATTCAGATGGATAGAAAAAAGCAACGGCAATCAGATGATGCAATGTTCAGGAATAACCAAAGTGCCGGAACTGGAAGAGAGGATTTCAAATGGAGACGGATTGCTTGTGGACAATGGGGCAAGCAGATCCAATTTGTTCTCAGGAGATACAGACAATGTTATATTCACATTCAGTAAGATTATGGACTTCGGAAAACTGTACAATAAGGCATGGTACTCAGTATTTTCCAATCCAAGTAATTTTGCACGTATCATTGCCCTCTTTCTTGCAGACATTGTTCGTGAAATCTGGTCACAGTTCACCCATTCAGTGACAAATGTCAGGCCAAGAATAAGACGTGGAATAATGTACATTCCAACAAGAGCCGCCACAAACGTGTTCATGAGAGAAATCAACACCGCAACATTGATTGGAGACATGATGGTTGGAGACATTGATGTTGCATACTCAACATATCTCGGGTATGATGAAATAGCGCACCACTCAGGAGTAAGGGACAGTGACGCATGGATAGCCTTAAAGCAGATGGACGATCAAATCAAGCACCTCACCGATGCAAACAAATATTCCCCAAGGGACTATCAGTTTGTAATCCAGTCAGACCACGGTCAAACAAACGGTGCCACATTCACCCAGAGATACGGTCAAAGCTTTGAGGACTTTGTCAAGTCACTGCTTCCGGAAGACATGACAATGTTTGCAAAAATGACCTCAAATGACGACCACTTTGTGGGAGACTACACTCCATTTGCAAGGAAAAAGAAAAAAATAGAAAAAGAAAAAAAAGAGGCTCAGGAATTAAGTGACTCCGAGGTAATCGTATTGGCTTCAGGAAATCTTGCAATGATTTATCTCACACAATGGAGTAAAAGACTAACATATGAAGAGCTTAACAGCTATTTCCCTGAACTGATACCTGGAATCATAAACAATGAGTATGTCGGATTTATCCTTGTCAAATCCAAGGAACATGGAGACATGGCAATCGGCAAAAACGGAACATACTACCTTGACAGTGATGAAATTGATGGTGAAAACCCTCTTGAAGGATTTGGAGACCATATCGCAAGACATCTTAAAAGAACAAGTTCATTCGAGCATACTCCCGATATCCTGGTCAACAGTTTCTATGATGAAAAGGCCGATGAGGTGTGTGCATTTGAGGAATTGGTTGGAAGCCACGGTGGAGCCGGTGGAGATCAATCCAAACCGTTCATACTGTACCCTTCAACATGGAATGTAAGCGATGATGACATCATCGGTGCAGAAAACATCTATAAACTGTTAAAAGAGAATCTGGCCGAGTTAAAGAAATAGGTAAAAAAGGTATGGATTTCAATCCATATCTCATTTATTATTTTTAATCAAGGATTCCAATTCATCCAAACGTTCATTCAATTCCTTTTCACGTTTCTGATTGTGTCTCAATAAGATTGCAGCGGTCAATGTTGCAGTACCCACACCGGATATGATGTATCCGCTCCAAACCAGAACCAGACTTGTCAATTTGCCAATACCTGATTGACCCAGTATTGCATAACCGTTACTTGTAAACGCATTTGAAACCATAACTGCCGAATTTAAAGGCTCAACTCCTTCGGCAAATAATGTGACGATAAAGCTTGCAAATACTATAATGAATAACAGCACAATTGTGATTCCAAGACCGTTTGTCTCTGTATATTTCCAGAATTTGGTGAAATATACCTTAATGAAATATGCATA
>Ga0326514_10003255_pt1 | contig 10337 bp, 11 predicted proteins | sample 3_2548_0518_D_FD_203653 | JGI IMG/M metagenome (GOLD analysis project Ga0326514, IMG submission 203653) | Bovine rumen microbial communities from UC Davis, California, United States - 3_2548_0518 | ecosystem: Host-associated > Mammals > Digestive system > Stomach > Rumen | place: USA... | reverse complement strand
CTTCTGTGTATATTTCACCTTTAACTGGCTTCTTATTTTTAAACTTTTCATCATAATAACTATCTGGCTCGTAATAATACAAACCAGAAGTCCATTTATCGAACTTATCTTTTGGCATAACAACCACACTGTGTGTAGTTGATGAATTAGTCTCGAAAATACTTTTTATTACTCTCATATTTCTTTCCCCTCAATGGTTATCATTGTCAATCAATACTTCACACTTTCCAAATAAAAATTCATGTGCGTCAGTATCATTGTAATGAAAAAATGAAGCAAGAGATTCATAATCACAACTCTGATGGTCAATGTAACCATACGGAAATTGACAATAATCATCACGTTCAATAACAATTTTGTTACATGTCGTTTCCTCATTAATTGCTTTGAGCAGCAGTTTGTATCCATCTAAACTTTCTAATACTGCTTGCTCAATCTTAAAGTCTCCATCCCCATATTCAAAGTCGGGATATTCCGTCATCAGTAACATTACAACTGCATATTCAAGTTTTTCTGAAGCCGTTACACACGGATCGCCAACCCAGCCATATTCATCTGTACCAACAGTGATGGTACCGTCAACAACGACTAAATCATTGAAACATTCATTACTATAAGCAAGAGAATGTGACGATGATGAATTGGTTTCCCAAGTCGTTCTAATAACCTTCATTTAACACCCCTTAATCATGTGACATTTTAATCCCAACATTAGGATTGAAAATAAAATTAATCACACTATCTTCATCCCATTCATTACAGAACTTTAACTCATACTCAGGAATTACCTGATGATTTAACTCTGGTTCGGTATCACCCACAATGCAGATACCTTTTGCGCCAGTGTATTTGCATACTGCATCGGAAATGTTACGCCATGTATAGAAATCTGATAAATCTTCGTCCCAATGGTTTAGATAGTAACATTCCGTTGCCAGATACGATAGTTTTTCGTTCTGGCTGAATATTGTTCTGCCTTCGTCATAATCCCCGTAATTGCCGAAATTTATCATGATGTACCCGTTTTTCATCGGCATCTTGTTTGGCTCTAGTTCACCCGCAACTGCAATACTATGAACCGCTGACGAATTCGTTTCAAATACAAATAATCTAATCGTTTCTTTCATATATTCTCTTTGGATATTGGATAACACTCAACAATATTATCCATATTAATTAATCCTTTTCTTACCCATTTCTGAAACTCGCAGTATTCGTCCCCGTCAATTACGATGTTATATTTTTTATGAGTAAGAAAATCTTTTAACGTGATATTGTTCTTTCTGAGAAAGCCAGAAAGTAGCCCCATGCTCTGATGGTCAATCATGCCAATGTCAGGAGATTCAAGACAATATTCTTCATCCATAGTGGCAATATATTTTTGTCCATCTTTGCCAATATATGAATACTGTTCTTTCCCGTTCTCATAACCTTCATAGCATAAATCCTTATGAAGTATTTCATTCCCCTCTGAGTCACGGTAAATGTCATACTCTCTAGTTCGAATATTAAAGTCCTCAAATCCGTCAATCAATTCCTTACAGATGCCTCTGAACATCTCATATCTCTCATGAAATAACGGATCATCTGAATAAAGATAACCAAGGGAATCGCACATGGCATATTTCAGTTTGTCTTTAAAACTTGCAAGTAATACGAACGGATACCGCCCATATCCTTCTTCTATATGCCACATGTCAATCTTCCCTTTATGGACTCTGATTGTTTCATCATTCCAATGCTCACCATTGATTTCCTCATGGGTCACAACATCGTCATTATTTGTAACAACTATGGAGTGCATTGAAGATGAATTTGACTCATATAGATTTTCTCTGATTACGAGCATACATTTTTCCTCATATATTTTTGTGTTTGTTTTTCAATTAACTGCATTATACCACAACATAGTATAATTGTCAACTACTATTTTTGGGTTTACGCATTAATTTTACGATAGCTGTTTACCCACAATTCCTTACTGCCATCAATCGGAACCCATTCATTATCAACAAGTTTTGACTTTGGCTTATACTCTGTTTTTCCGATTCTGACTATATCGCCCTGTTTCAAAGGAAACATATTGAATGTCCTCTTTGGTATCTTGCACTGTAAATTTGTGCCATTCTTTAATGAATATATCGTAAGTCTAGGAGAATATTTTGTGTTAATATCAACGATATATCCAAGTCCAGAATACTTATCATCTTTAATATCGACATATCCAAACGATTCAAGCTGATAACCACACTTTTCTGATAGTGTGCATCTATCATACTGAATGCGTTTACATAACTCACGAAGAACAGATTTAATATCAACTTCTCTGAACTGCTTTTCCGTTTCCTTGTTGGAATACTTCTTAATGATGTTATAAGTATCACTGTCAATGTCATTTTTGTTGAACTGTGACCTGGTTTTTCCGTCAGTTTTCACAAAGCGTCTGAACATATCGTAACACGCTAATAGATAGTTAATATCCCCATATTCCTCAAAGAATCCAGACTTAATAAGTACAGTAACTTTTGTCTTATCGGCAGATGTCTTATTGGTAATGTCAAACAGAAGGTCTATGAAATCATTATAAGCGTTTGCTCTGAGATCATATAGTTCATTACCAACTGCTGCATTAAGCTCTTTAATTGATTGTACGCCCTTATATATCGTGTTGGTATCTCTGTCCATGACATATCCAGCACCGGACATTCCAAACTTAGCAGATTCAAGTTTAATACCGAAACATGCACATTCTTTGGTAAGTCTTGCTGTTCTCCCAAAATCTCCTGCGTATGTTTCAAATACAACAGTATAATATTCAAGCGGATAATGAGACTTTAGATACGCACCATATAAACTGTCTAACGCATATGACAGAGAATGTGACGCATTGAATGAATACTTAGCAGCATCCTGCACAACTTGCCACGTTTCGGCAAAGCCTTTAATATCGCAAACCTGTTTAATCCAACCGGCTTCAAGTTCTTTTTTGAGTGCAGAAAGTTCAGCCTCTTTGAATTTCTTTTTGGCAATCTTCTTGATAATATCGTAACTGCCAGTTTCTTTAATCCCTAGCCAGATTAGATATTTCATGATAAGTTCCTGATAAATCATACGATGTTCACCATCGGTTAAGATTTCATCAAGTGCGGGAACTCCTGTTGTATAAGGTTTCCTGTCAATGTAATCATCAAGAAGTGATGCACATCCAGGTCTAACGATTGCCACAAAGCCAGACATATCTTTAAGGCTCCTTGGCTTAAACCTTTGAATAAGTCCTGTTGCCCATTCTGAATCAACCTGATTGATTGTACAAGTTAATCCTCTGTCATAGATTGCAAAAGTTTTTTCATCAAGCATAGATTCAAGTTCCATGATTGACGGAATTTTTATGTTGGCAAGTTTGCAAACTTTACTGATTATATCCCAAACAATAGTTGTAAGATAATCATTTTTGAGATATTTATACTTATCACAGTTGTAACCATCAAGCAGACAACACAATCTTGTCTTAGTTCTTACAATACCGATTTTGCGTCTAACAGGTTTATCATACAGGAGCATTGAACACGGACTCTCTGCAACAGATTCAACAACGCCGACAAATACCTTGCTTTCATCAATTAAATGTTTCCATTCACGAGATTCACGGTAATCATCAAGATTCATGGCAACATGGTCATAATCTTTTATGTCCATGCCGATGCCTTTACAATACAGTCTGAAAGCTGTGGATTCCTGCAACGGTTTCCATGCAAGCATCCATTCACAGTTCTCTGCCCCAAGAAGGTCTTTAGTTGCTTGAATAAATGGCTCTTTATTAGATGTATTGAGATCAATATCAGGTAATGATTTAGTTCCCAATATTCTCTCTTTAGACATAAACCTTGTAGGAAACAGTGTGATAGGTGCTGAAACTCTATCTATGTTGGTAAGTCCTAACAGTCTTGTAACAAAAAAGCTAGGTGCTGAACCTCTGCCTGTTTTCGTAAGGACACCACCATATTTCTCTGTGGCAATATTTACAACCTTATTATCAATAAGGAAGTAATTAGCCATATTGGTTTCCTTGATGATATTAAGTTCATACTTAATAGCATCAACATATTCCTGTTCTGACTTATAGGTGTATGCCTCGCCCATATCGTTTACAATAGTCTGCCCGAAAGGAATAGTTTTCTTTACCTCTTTCCAGTTCTTATTGCAAATATCAACAAGTTCATCATACGGATTATCCGAAACAGATGGAAGTTTAATTTCAGTATCAATCTCTGTTATCTTTTCACAATCATCAAATATTAATGTATTGTTAAGAGACTCTAAAACTTGATTATATGAAAGCAAACCCTGTCTTTCGTAACGCTCGAAAATCTGATCGCTTTCTGGATAATCAAGAATCATTTCATCTTCATGACTGTATTTGAATCCTTTGCCTTTAAGGAAAATGTCACGGTATTTTGAATCCTCTGGATAGATATAGTGGCTATCATTTCCGTGTATGATCGGGATTCCCATAGATTCATGAAGTTCAAGAAGCCTACGATTTACATCTTTCTGCAAATCAAAGTTGTGGTTCTGTAGTTCAAGAAAGAAATTACCACGAAACTTATTATTGAGTGCAAGAATAAGTTCTGTATCATTCCAGATTCCCGCAACGCAAGCAGTAGTAAGAATGAAATCAGAACTGTTTAACTTCATTAGCAATTCATAGTCAATTCTAGGTCTGCTATAGAATCCAGTTTCAAAAGATTCCGACATAATTTCATTTAACTGCTCATAACCATTATTGTTTTTCGCAATCAAAATCATATGCCTGTTGGAATTATCTTTCTCAAATCTGTTCTTTACAAAGTATGCTTCCATACCGTAAATAAGTTTCAGATTGTAATTGTCTGCAATATCAAGCCAATGGAAAATTGAACCTGTCGTTCCATGATTGACTGTAAAGCAAGTAGTATGTCCTAATTCTGTTGCTCTTTTCGCATAATCTTCTTCTTTTACAACAACATCGGTAGTCCAGGGATTACCTCGATGGTCGTGCTTGTGATAATTATTATATCTCATTACATATTCCTATATTCACAACATTTTCTATAATCACAAAGTTTACTACAGAAGAAAAATTCTTCATTAGGTTCAAATGATTCATCATTTTCTATATCATGAATCGTATCAATGAGCCACTTGATAGATTCCTCATATTCAGATTTATCAAATGGTATCTCAGCAATAGCAGAATTCTTAAAATGATTCCACATGATTTTAGTCGGAAACTCACCAAACATTTCTTTTACCGCATATGAATATAAATACATCTGCTTTTTATACAGATCGAATTTATCTTTCAGGTTTGCCTTTGGTGTTCCATCTTTCTTCAAAGGATATTCTGATGATTTGTGGTCTACGATTACATATTCGCCGGTTTCATTATCCTTTAGCAGCAGGTCAATATACCCGACAAATTTATATCCTTCAATCTCAACATGAAATTCAAGTTCCGATTTAACAACCGTATAACCTTTAATCCATTTGAAATCTTCGTTGGCAAGATAATCAGAACACAGTTCATATGTTTTATCCATGATTTTCTTATCGGTCTGATAATAAACATTTATGCCATAGTTATCAAAATAGTATTCTGACATTTCATCTGGTGACATATTGCCAGAGAATACAGAATCTAAAATGCTATGAATAAATGAACCGTTTTCAGAAAAATAATTTCCATCTGGAATATAAACATCATCATCGGCTACGATTTTCTTTAGAAAGAATGAATATGGACATTGCCTATATCCTGCCAAAGTTGAATATGACCACTCAATATCCTTTATAATATCTTTATATTCGCTCATTGAATTTCCTTAAATACAAATGTTTTGTTACCAACCGTAATATCAAGCATATCTTCGTGCCATGCAATTCCGTCAATTCTTTCAAATTCCATACTTGCATCATCCTTGGTAATACATTTGATATTAATAATTTTTCCGTATTTCAGATCATCTTTAACAATGCTGAAAACATTCCCTTTCATTTCAAAAAGGTAGTTCTTTTCAACTTCATTGCCAAGATAATCCAGTACATTATCAAGTTCGTAATACATATTATTTCCTTTTGACAACAGCAGGACTTGCGTATTGCAAGCCCCACCGAATCAAATTATTTTCCTTTTACTTTCGTAAAGTATTTGCCAAGTATCTAAATCTATGTCAACTGGCGAGTTTTTTGATTCGGCACCGCCAAGCAAGCCGTTTCTATCATCTATGATAAACACGTTGGTAAACCTTTTTAAAAGGTCTATGTTATTTTTAACTTCATTACTCCAATAATTAATATCAGAATCGAAAGCTAAAACAACATCAACGTGTAACTTAATTAATAGCCTTATCTGTTCCTCTGTCAAAGTGTGTTTCTCAGCAGATGCACAATTTTTGTAACCCCACTGATAAGCCTTCATTACTGATTTTACCGATTCAAAGATAATTATTTCGCCCTTTTCCTTGACAAAGGGGAGAGTTATATCAAGAGACTGAAAGTAATCCATGCAGCCAATCTTACGATAGTTGATATACTTCATAAGTTTTAACTGCTTGTAGTTGGGGTATCTTGTTCTGCCCTTAATGTTTATCAATCTTCCATATATATCTCTTACCGGATAGACTATTCTGTTTGCCCACCTGTCGATTTTTACACCAAATTTGTCAATCATATCTTGATGAATACCTTCGTCAAGCCATTCATCGACCCTACCATATTCATAAGCGTTCATTTCTGATTCATCAAGAATCTCATGCTTGACTGGTTCTGAATGTATGCTCCTGTTGCGTTTCAGATTATTTAAAAATCTGTACGTTTCAGATTTACACATTTTGGAAAGGTCTTTGCCCGCTATTCTGGCAGCTTTGGCAACGGCATCATCAAACGGTAAGTGCTCAAAGTTGACCAGGAAACTGATTATTCCACCGCCCTTACCGCACGAGAAACAGTAATACTTATTCTTTGATGGTGTAAACGACAAAGAAGGAGTGACATCTACGTGCAAAGGGCAATTCGTGAAATAGTCATCTCCTTTCTTTGTTAAATCATAATAATCTTTAACATATTCTAGGAGATCAACATTATCCTCAATTTCCTGCAATAATTCTTCATCATATTGCATTTTTGTTTCTCCTAGAATGGTGTTATTACTTTGTGCTGCTTTTCGGCTTCAAGAATAGATGCAACGGAATAATTGGTTTCAAAATCAAGATATTCCTTTTCGTCTGTTTCATCCATCTGTTTGCCAAGTCTGTTGATGTATACTCTGGCTATTGCATTACCACATTCTTCGCCATCATCAGCAATCATGTCATAGGTCTTAGTGTCCCATTTAATACCAACGGAAATATATCTGTTAATCTTTACACTATCCGCTACCCTGTCGTTATCATTCAACTGGCAAGCGGATAATACCGGCATATCAAGTTCTCCTGCAATCTTATTTTTTAGGTAGTCACATCGTCTGCCTAGCAGATTGTAGTTTGTTCCCGTATCGCCCTCATTGGCTTTCAGATAATCATACACGACAAATCCAAGCCCTACCTCATGTTGTTTCTGTTTGCAGATTGCGTACAGTTCATCATCGGTAAGATTAGGATTATACATATGAATCATTGGAACTTCTTTTATAAGTTCTATAGCTTTTTGAACCCTCATGAGTTCCCTGTCTGTCATTCGACCACTTTTGATTTTCATGGTTTCGACACCAGATACCAAAGCTAAAAGTCTTTCACTGAAAAGCCTGTCTGACATTTCTGTATCAACGTATAGTGTTGGTATATTAAGCGTATAAGCCTTATGCCACGCTTCGTTCATTAGCAAGAATGACTTACCTTTTTTATACTTAGCCTGTACCATGACAAGTTCGCCTTTTTCAAATGAGAACCAATCATCGAAAATCCTGAACTTTGATGGAATACCAAACCGTCCATCATCTGTTCTTCTTTCGACAATCTCAGTCCAAATATCATCAATATTTTCGCCAAGCATCTTAACATCTGTATTGATGATATAACTTGTCACAAGGCTGTCTATCTTGTTGTATACGATACCGCCAAGTTTATCAAGGTCTACAGATTTATCGAAGCAGTCATTTTGCAGTTTTCCTAGAGTCCATACCATATCTCGCTTGAATGCCAAAGAAAGCACATTGTTTACAAGATACATATATTCTTCCAATGTGTTTCTTGCGACTTCTGAAAACAAATCCATGAACTTTTCTATGGATGGAATATTATAGTTTTCCATTTCCCTACTCACATCAGGGTGAGTTTTCATTTTGGTTGAAATATTATAGGGATCAATGTTAGTTATCCCTTCACGGTATAGCTGATTGATAGCCCAATACATACAACCATTTTCATGATTATAAAAATTCTTAGGTTTCAGATGTTCAGAGTGCATCACAAATTCTGGATGTTTGATTAGCGTGGCTACAACACCCGCTTCTGACTGGACATCTGATAATTCTGATATGTTCATGTTGCCCCCTTCAATATGCTTCCAAACCCAAATTGCTTCTGCTTTGTTCTAGGTTTAACCTGCATCTGCTTAACTGCTTCTTCTTCAAACCTACTATTTTTGGGTTTTTCTTTGGCAAGAATTTCACGCTTCTTTTCCAGATTATACGCAGACTTATAATTATCAAACTCAACGCAGTATCTTAGTCCAGGAGGGAATCTAAGCCTGTTCCCATTCTCGATTGAATATCTGATGCAGAACAGGATATAGTCAGCGGAATATCCTTTATTGAAAATTAAGTCGCTGACAACTCTGTTAAGGATTCTGAAATCGACATTTTCATCAATATTCTGATACCATAAATCCCTCATTTCCTTAATCGTATCGGATATTTTCACACAATCCGTATGATAATATTGACTACCTCTTTTTGTATATTCTTCGCTGTCTATATCTATATTTTTGCTTTCATGCAATTTACTGCAAAAAGCAAAACTGCATCTTCTGGTATTCATTTATTTTTCCTCTTCAACTAAATACGTTGCTTCCAAATCTGCTACATGTAGTGCAAGGCATAACGGATATTTTGTAAAAGCAGCAGAAACATAATTCCAGTTTTCCTTTGGCTCAGTAAATCCCATGTGCCATCTGATTGCATATCTTTCAACTGGTTCGAGTTTCACAAATTCCTCAATCATCATCACGGATTTTTCACCGTGACCATAAGGAATCTTATCATCTACTTTATAGAACGGAACTGTTTCCCAAACGAAATATCCTTTTTCATCATGTTTCACAACGCTTCTGTTTGCCTTGCCAACAGTTTCAGCATCATAAGTTTTCTGATTTTTCCAATCAACAACATAGAAATACGACTTACATAAGTCGTGCAGAAGTGAAGCAACAATAATGTTTTCATCTTTGACATTGAGATAACTTCCAAGATCATCTGACTTGCAATTATGAACAAGTCTGTCATATACGTTCAGACTGTGTTCAAGCAGACCACCCTCATGACACGAATGAAACCTTGTGCTTGCTGGGGCTGTGTAGAAATCGGACTTCCTGATAAATTCAAGAAGTCCGTCAAATCCGTCACGCTTGCCAATAGCGTTGGTAAGTAGTTCTTCAAATCGTTTGATATTTTCACTATTATCCATTACACTCTCCAATTAGTTGAAAGGAAGTCCTTCATCATCTGCACCATCAGGAATGTTCATAACTTCATCTGGAATATAAGAACTTACAGGGGCATTAGCAACATGCCTTGAATTTGATTCTCCCATTTCCTCAAAGTCGAAAACTGCATAATTGGTATAGTTTGCATTCTTTGCTTTGTCATATGTGGTGGTAACTTCGCCATTTCTGATTCTGATTCTTGTAGCACTCTTATGCTCCTTATCAGTCGGAAGGTTCATTGAATCAATCTTATTCTTAGCCTTGCCAATGAATGTCATAATTCCAGACCAGTCGGTTTTATAATTTCCGTCCTGCCCCTTCTTTGAAATGCTGATGTTTACCCTAGTGAATTTCTCACTACGCTGCACGATATACCATGCTGTAGCATAACCGCCTACTGTTTTACCATCTGTAGTTGTGATTGCACCAAAAGATAATCCCATTGTTATTCCTCTTCTTTCTTTCTTCCAACTCTTAATGCGAGAAGTTTTCTTCTCAGTTCATTAAGAATGTCAATATCATCAATCTTCCTGTAATCCCCAACGATTTCATCATCTGAATATTCGGGGAATGCTTTTCTTTCATATTCCTTACAGGTTTCAGCAACTTTCTTCTTCATTGCATCACCCTGTTGGCATTTCTTTGCAACGAGTTCTCCA
>Ga0326514_10003254_pt1 | contig 10339 bp, 16 predicted proteins | sample 3_2548_0518_D_FD_203653 | JGI IMG/M metagenome (GOLD analysis project Ga0326514, IMG submission 203653) | Bovine rumen microbial communities from UC Davis, California, United States - 3_2548_0518 | ecosystem: Host-associated > Mammals > Digestive system > Stomach > Rumen | place: USA... | reverse complement strand
TGAGTTCTTCGCCGTCGGCATAGACCGAACAACGTTTCCTGAGGTTCATGTCAAGGACGGCGTCCGTTGAAACTGTTAACCGGGGAGAACGCTCATGTGTTCACCCCACACCAAAAATGATTGACCCTTTCTTTTTGATAGGATTGTACAGGTTTTTTTCGTGGCAAATCGTGACGAAATTTCTGTTTTTCAAAAAACGTTAGCCAAACGTTAGCCAAACGCCCTTTTCCGGCCTCTGACGGGCAAATTGGCAGGCATAAAAAAAGTCCCGAAAAGCTTGATTTTTCAAGCTTTTCGGGATGAGCTGCTGACCAGAATCGAACTGGTGACCTCCACATTACCAAGGGACTACGAACCGGTTTCCGATGCCCTTCATGGCGTTAGATTTGGCTTAAAATCAAGGTTTTCCAGGCCTGCATCACGTCCAGGCCTTGCCCAACACGGTCCCGTTTTCATGAGGTTGTTGGGCAAATGTTAGGCACGTTTTCTGTACTCTTCCTGCAGGTCTTCTGCGAGATATTCATCGCTCATACAGTGAAGATCAGAAACACCTTGGCTGATCAGCTGGTATTCCTGCGAGTGATAGAAAAAGTCCAGTGCTTCGCCAAGACTGAGATGACAGATCTCAGCAAACCTCTCCACCACTCTCGCATATTTCATCTGAAGAAGAATCGGATTCGCACTCATAATCTTTCACTTCCTGTAAAATGTAATGTCTGACGAATAACTTCCTGTGTGCGAAGCGCAACCTGATAATTCGGCTTCTCATATCTCAGCCTGCCTATCGCTTCAGCCTTATTGATCAGCCCAGTAAAGTAAAGTTCAACAGTATCAAAGACCTTGTCGTTCGCAACACCGCCCATTACGATATCGTAATCGGAAACATCTCTGCGGCGTCTGCAGTTCATGATGAAATCAAGCCATTCCTCAGAATAGGATTCGAAGCGAAGCGTTTTGAATTTTTCGAATGCAACATCATCAAATTCGTATATTGAAATAATTGCATCCTGACCCTTCGCCTTAAATCTTCTGCACCATTTCTCCGCCTGCTCATGCAGCGGCGTCGTATAAAACCCAACTCCAAAGTCAACATTCTTACGGGAGTGCATGATATCCGGATTCTGAATTTCGATATATGAGCCGTGATACAAAATCATGCATTCACCCCTTTCTTCTCCATCAAATCAATAATATCATCTACAATGTAATCTTTTCCCTGTGTATGAAGTGCCTCATAGTTGGGGACGATATAGGACTGAAGGATATCACTCTTGGCTGCAAGGAGATCATACATCTTCTCTGCATTAATGCCCAATCTTTCTGCGGTATTTTCAATACAGAAAATAGCAAATTCCATCTCTCTGCTGTTCTGGATGTAATCCTTATTCTTGACTGAAATCATAACAAGCCTCCGACCTCTAGGCATACATTAACACTCACCGCTTGCGCTAACCAGCACTATCTTCTGACAGCATTGTACCATCTATGATGCTTACTTGCCTGTCAATGTTTTAATATCTGAAATCTGGAGTTGACGGCTGGCAATCTCAATTAGCTCTTCCTTGCTCTCCCGACATCCGTTGTCAACCCAGGTCATAAAGATGTTGAGCAGGGTGGACGCGATGAAATTGATCCGATAGCTGTTCATCCTATTCATCTGGTCCGTCATCTCTTCGATTGCATATTTCTGGAAGAAATGTCCGATGACACTCTGAAATTCTGAATAGAGTACTGTGTAAAGACCCTGCTCCACCAGCATCGTGAGCACAGGAACTGGAATCGGAAAGTTGTCAAACAGGATCCGAAGCGCCTTCACACTGTCCGATTCCGGGCCGAACTTCTTCGAAAACTCACTCAGAAGTCCGTGCAGATAGAAGCGGATCACATCCTCCTTCGTTTCAAACAGGCGATAGAACGTTACCCTCGCAATCACTGCTTCCTGGCAGATCTGCGTCACCGTAATCTCCTGAAATGGATGCTCCTCCATCAGCTTCAATATTCCATCGGCGACACGCTTCTTTGTCTGGATACTCTGGTTTTCTCCTGCGTCCGCTGTCTTTGCCATTTGCGATATCCTCCATGTAACAGATTGCCCCAATTTGTACCACTTATCCCAAACCGCTTGTATAAAACAGTATGAGAGTTATACTGATACTATATGTTACATCTGTTTCATTTATATCATATTCCGTGTTGATTCGCTACCCCTGTACGCAAAGATTCATCGGTGGGAAACTAGGAACAGAATACTGGAAATATCCATAGGCAGGAGAACGAAGAAAGCGGCGGAAGAGTAAGCTCGGTACCGATACCTGGGAGAAGAAAGGAGATTTGTCATGGGTAAACTTGATGGAAAGGTCTGTATCATCACAGGATGCGGGAGCGGACTCGGAAAGCAGTTTGCAATCCGATTCGCATCAGAAGGAGCGAAGCTCGCAATCTGCACGCACAATGCAGAACGCCTTGAAGTTACAAAGAAGCTCTGCGAAGAGAAAGGTGCAGAAGTTCTTGCCTATGCCTGCGATGTCGCGGACTATGATGAACTGGTCAAATTCTCGAAGCTGATAATTGAAAAATACGGCAGAGTTGACGTCCTCGTGAACAATGTTCACCATGTCGTCCTTGCTCCGTTTATCGACCTGAAGTATGAAGACCTGGTCCATGATTTCCATGTGGATGTAGGAAGCACCTGGCACCTGATGCAGCTGCTCTTCCCATATATGAGAGATCATGACGGAGCCGGCGCATCCATCATCAACTTCGGATCACGCTGGGGTCAGGAAAGTCCGGAACTGTCCGGAGAATACTCTCCGCTCAAGGAAGCTGTTCGTGCGCTTTCCAGAACGGTCGCCCGCGAATGGGGCCGCTACAATATCCGCTGCAACATCGTCTGCCCGGGCGGCTTCACCGATAACGCAAAGAACCACATGAACGAGCAACTTCCGGAGATGCAGAAATACGCGATGGCGGCTTTCAGCGATAACTCCTTCCACAGACCGGGAGATCCATACAATGACGTCGCGCCTGTCGTTGTCTTCCTTGCATCTGACGACAGCCACTGGCTCAGCGGTCAGACGATCAACGTCGATGGCGGCGGGTGGATGGCTGATTAATTAGACTCGAGACATCTTCTCGATTTATAAAGGAGCCGGTTCATGTTCTGCAACATGGACCGGCCCATCCTGACATTTTTCAGATCTGCATATCCTTTCGATTCAATCAGCAGCTCTTATCAGGAAAAGACACAGTTCTGTTTATTGGGATTGTGGCAACTATCATAGCTGCCACGATGAGGTAAACTGCCGCCTGGTCAATGTTCTTCATTGGCCAGGCGGTTTTTCTGTCACAAGCTCTTTTTCAGGATCGAATCCAGCACGTCTGCTGCATGTTCGTCCACCTTCTCAAGCTGGTGAGCGTAGATATCTTCCGTAGTGGATGTCTTGGAGTGTCCGAGGCGATGGCTGACTTCGACGACATCCAGACCTTCTGAAATAAGCAGAGTCGCAGAAGTATGACGGGTTCCATGGAAATTGATGTCCGGGATGTTCCCATGATATTCCTCGTTATATGCCTGAATGATCTCATGGAACTTATGGCCGACAGAGTCCGGGTAGATGGGACGTCCTGATAAGTCCGGCCTGGTAAAGACAAAATTCTGGTCAAACATTTCCCCCCGCTGACCCTCCCAGTAGTTTCCCATCTGCATACACGTCTGCATCTGTTCCCGGCGCCATGACTTCAATGATTCAATGACATCTTTTGATACAGCGATCGTTCTGATGGAAGACTTCGTTTTAGGCTCCTTCACAGTCAGACCCTCACCATTCCCGAGCCTTGAGATCACCTGCCTTACAGAGACTGTCTTCTTCTCAAAATCGATATCACACCAGCGAAGTCCGCATAATTCTCCCCGCCTCATTCCGGTATGCAGTTCCAGGTTGAAAAACTCCCGCCAGACTCTGCTGATCGTATAGGACCGCGTATAGTCATCCACTGTATATGTTTTCCCTGACGACCCGAGAACCCTTTCTTTTCCTTTCACTGAATGATGATATGTCAAGGTCAAGGCCTTCAAGAACTCTTTTGCCTGCTCCGCTGTCCAGAAACGAATTTCCTTTTGGTTCGCCTTCGGAAGTTCGCATCGCTTTGCAACATTTTCCTGTATGAGTCCCCACTTATATGCCTTCTGCAGAATCCCGCTCACAACATAAAAAGCCCGGTGTACTGTTCCCGGAGCAGCTCCGTCCCGTACCATGCTGTTGACAACGTTCTGAATGTTGACCGACGTGATTTTGGAGAGCTTCATATTCCCAATAACAGGATAATAATAGTCCCGGAGGGCTTCCTCATAGGTCTTCAGAGTATAGGGAGCCAGATTTTTGATTGCATAATTTTCTTTCCACTGCTTTACAAAGTCCGCAAACTTAATATTCTCCCCGTCATAATACTTCCCGGATTTTACCAGCTCTTCAAATTCAGCTGCCGCGAGCTCTACTTCTTTACGGATAGCTGCAGGAGTTGTGGCCTTTGGAAAATAAGTCTTATATTTGAACAATTGCTTTCCATTCATGTCCCTGCCAACTGAGACACTGAACTGGTAAGCGTCTTTCCTCTTCTTTATCGATGCCATATTTCGTAACACCCCTCTCTGAGATGTTGCATAAGTTTCAATATCTCGATGCTTCCGGATCTAATCCGGAAAGATACTTTATCAGCGCTGCGTAGTTCACCAGAAAACGAGTCCTGCTGTATACGCCTGGCAGTTTTCCCGCTTTCTGAAGTCTCCGCAGATACTTCTCCGACAAGCCCGTAATGATCGCTGTTTCCCTGATTGTGTTGAAATCTTTCATCGAGCTTCTGTCGAATGTGTTTTTCTTTTTGTTTGTCCTCATATCTCCTGTCCTCCTCTGTGTTATCTGATCTGTTCCTGTGTTCTTACGGGATCGTGTTTCTCCTCTGGATGCTCCCTAACAGGCACTTCTTCCAGTTCTGCAAAAGGCAGCTCATATTTTTTCGTGTAATCTCCCACCAGCCTGTCCGATATCTTCTCCGCATCCGCACATGCCCGGAAGAATTCGTTGTAATCGTTCTGGATAACGCCGATCCAGGAGCGCAGATAGTCTGAGTGATCTTCGTAGTGTTCTCCTGACAGTGGAATCCCGAGATCCGTCTCTGTGAAGAGGGCTCCGATCTCCGCACGAAGTTCTTCTTTCGCATAGCTCTCAGAGCCGAACGGTCCGCCGAATTGCCGGTTCAGTCTGGACGGATGGCCTGAACTGTGAGCGAGCTCATGAAGCAAAGTCTTAGCGAAACTGGTCTGGTCCTTGAACTGACTTCGGAGCGGCAGATAGATTTCATCCGTTGCCGGACTATAGAAGGATCTGTCCTGTGCGATCTCGTGAATCGGACATTCACTTGTATCAATGATCCGGTCGATAATCTTATCGATTTCCGGCTCCGGATATTCGTCTCGGCTGAATTTCGGAAAATCCTGTACTTGTTCGGCGTTAAATACCCGAAAAAAAGAGACCTGCGGCCTCTCCAGCTGCACGGTCTCGAATGATTCATTTCCGTTTTGATCCTTTATTTTCTTCTGTTTCTCGAAGATCCATTTCTCACACAGGACTCCATGTTCGCCCTTTCTGATGTAGTAGCCCTTCTCCGAATACTGTCGTGCGGTCGCCCACCGCGGATCCGTATAGCCGTGCTCAATGACCATTGCCATCAGCCGCAGCCGATTGCCACCCTTGTACTGCACTCTTGACAGAGGATTCTGCGGCCGGAGCGACGCCCTGTCCCACTCCTCTTTATTGAAGAAATAACCCTGTTTCATCATGCCGATGATCTTGTCCACCAGGTTCTTCCTTTCATCCATTACGATTTCAAATGCTCCAGGCATAGTTTCTTCCCTCCTTTTTCCGTATCAACACCCAAATAAAAAGAAGACCGGAGAGTCTCCGATCTTCTTCGCTCTGCTCTGTTTGTTACGATCTGCAGCCAGTGTTATTTTGTCATGACTTTCCTATGATAGCCGATTTTTCTGCAATACGGGCAGCGCAGGACACGGTTTCTGCCAAAATGAGGTGCCAGGATAACAGCCCATATGGACGGAACATATTTCTTACCGCAGTGAGGGCATTCATAGTACCCGGCATCGTGTTCAAGACGCAGGCAGCAAACAATGCCTACAGCAAAAATAACAATCGCAGTCAGAATCATGATGACCTGCCATACTCGTGACGTCACCGCAGTGCAGGCTGAGAAGATCAATACCATAAAAGAAATCGTACTGGAATATCCAATGACTGTTTCCAACGAAAGCAGTTTCTTGTTATTCAGCTCCTCCTGCTTCTTGAGCTGCAACAGATTCTCCTCTGCCATTTTCCTGTAATCGTCCATATCCAATCGCTCCCCACTCAGGAGTTCATTTACTGAAATTCCCAGCTGTTCACAGAGATTAAGCATGATAGATGCATCCGGCATGCTTTTCCCGTTTTCCCACTTGGAGACAGCGCGGTCTGTAATCCCAAGCTTCTCCGCCAGCACCGCCTGTGTCAGGCCGGCACTCTTCCTGCAGGATGCTATGAATCTTCCAATCTTCTCCTGATCCATATGAGAGCCCTCCTTTCGCATGTGATCATAACGGCAACAGAGTGATAAGGACACATACTGATGGTTGAACCTGCATCTTTTCACGGCTTATGCTGGCTCAACCAATGGTTGAGCAATATTTTAACCCTATTCTTCAGGCCTGATTCTGTTTTCAAGGCAGATTTCGTCAAGCCACCCCTGGTCTTGTACTCCGGTCATCTTATAATATGGCACTGCCCTTGCCGGTCCCATCTTGTAGAATCTGCAGTCCTTCGGTCCGTAACAGAAAGTTTCAAAGCGATGCTTTACATTGTTCGTGTCAAAGTTATATTCGACCGTGACATTCGCCATGTTCGCCCATATGCACTGAAAACACTTTCCCTTCCAGCACGACCGGCTCAGCATTCTTGCTCCTCTCCATGCATAAACTTCAAGAGGAGGAGGCAGCATCTTCCACGCTGGTCCCGGATACTGATCCGAGAAAACTCTCGGAATCGGTGTTCCATCATACCTTGGGTGCTCCTGGTCAAGAACAACTTCCGGTTTAACTGGAATATCGCCGGTCTTTATTTTCTTCAAGGAGCCTGCCCGATAGAAATCAGCAAATTCGGTTTCAGGATAGAGCTTTGTCCATGCCGTCCCCTGAAGTTCATCGCCAATTCCTATTTCCAGCTTCTGTTCCTGTTTTTCTGAAATGGCGATACTGAAGTCATAGTTTCCCTCTTGATTTTCGGACAGCAGGTTTTCCCCGCCCATAATGGATCCCTTTAGAAAGATGTTGAACCCGCACTCTCTGTGAGTCCGGTTATCGATCAGATATCTCCAGACCGTGCTGCGCGGCTGCACGGAAACAACTGTCCCATGCCAGGCAATTTTCGTTTGACTTTTATCCATAGCTGATACTCCGCTTCATGAAGCCTTACTGTAATACACCTCTCAGAATATCTTCCGCATCCTCCGCCAGATACACCATCTTCCGGATATCCCGGTTCAGGAAGCCGCTTCTCATAGCACGAAGCTGTAACCAGACTTTCTTGCCTGTTCCATCTGAAAACGGCGCTCGATATGATACAGTTTCCCATCCTTCACATATCTTGTCCCGGTCTGCTTGAATGTAAACGGTACACCTGTCCGAATACATTGCTCTCTCAAAGAGCGAACCCATTCATCGTAACAGGGTCTTGCATCATTTCCCGACTCACCTCCACATGTGACATGAGAGATCAGTCCGCCTGAGAGATACTGATCGATATGAATCTCCTCAAGCATCGGCTCTGAGATAATTTCCCGGTTCTGAATCGGCATACTGAGCAAAATGGGGATCCTGTAATCTGCCCTGTTCTGATTCTCACAGGTACTGCAGATGGTAACATTCTTCCATCCATCTCCCCAGTCCGCTGGAATACATTTCGCAAATCGGTCTATCCGCTTTGTAATGATGTAGAAAGAAAGGTCTTTTCTTTCACGGATTATGCTCCAGCAGCCTTCCCTCCATGCATCCGCTTCCGGCAGGAAGAAATCCGAGGTCATACAGCAGAATACTGTTCCATCCTCCGGCTGAATCTTATACTCTTTCTGTCGGTTTTTCCGAAGCGGCAGATTATAATCCTGAGTTTTCGAAACGATGCTCGCATCCTTCCCGATACTTTCGTCCCTGCGGTAAACATAACAATGCATACACCCAGGACTCAGTTTTCTGCATCCATGCCACGGGTTCCATATGACCATAACTGTCTCTTCTGCTTCCTCTCAGTCTTCGAAATGAATCCGTTCTTCGTCAAAGCGGTGCTGCTCGCTATCATGCTTCTGTTCCTTGTCCGGTAAATATCCAGATATTCCTTCTCTACTTCCTGAAAGGGTCTCCATGCATAGGAAATCCTGATGTGTATCTCCGGCTTAGGTCCGATGTCCTCATTCAATAGTTCATGCATGTCGTACCAAAACATGGCGTTATCGATCTGCTTCATCCGCCGGTACTCTGCATCTGTCAGATCTGATCCGAGAAACTTTGTATACAGGACAGAAAGCAGATGGTCTTCAGCCTCCCGATATTCCGGGAGATTTCTCTTGAAGGGTCTCGGAACATCTGACATATAGCATTCAGAGGCGTCGTGAAGCAGGCAGGCAAGTACCATCCGGTCCGGGAGATACAAGGCTTCCGCTTCCCTCGCGCAGTTGATGCAATGCTGCCCAACGGAGAAAAAAGTCTTCACATGACCATTTCCACGGCAGATCAGCGGCAGGGCATGTGCAATGTCTTCAATTCGGAAATCATCCGGCTTCGGGTCGAGCGGATTCATATGGATCCCGGAATATGTTGTGATGCAGTCAGCCTGATTTGTCATTTTCATTCACCCTTGAAAATGTTCGCCCGATAGTTCAAATAAACCGTGCGATTTCTTCCACTTCCCTGCGTTTTGGAGCGGGCTTATTCTCTACCGGATATCCCATGGCAATAACCGATGTGACCATCTCCTCGTCCGGCAGATCCAGGATCTCATGGATTTTCACATCGTCCACAACACCCATAATCACAGTTCCTACTCCAAGGCTGTGTGCGGCCAGACAGAAGGTTTGGGCAGAGATTCCCGCATCATACATCTGCCAGCCGGAACCTTTATCGGTCGATAATGAGCCATCCTGCTCATATCCGCTGATTCCCTTTACTACCGACTGGACAGCCAGAATCTGCGCTCTCTGTATGATCTTCGTGTTGTATGTAAACCCAAGTACCGCATCGGAGATGGCATTGATCTTTTCTCTGTCAGATACCAGACTATAGCGGACAGCCTGAGTATTTTTCCAGGACGGCGCATATCTTACCGCATCCAGGATCTGATCCAGCGTCTCCCGGCTAATCCCCCGGTCCAGATACTTCCGTACACTTCTTCTTGTCTTGATACACTCGATCGCATCCATAATCGTTATCCTCAATGCTGTTATAACAGAACATATATACCTACCTATATTCCAGGATGCATAATTGATAGAATCCCCAGCATAATAAGAACTGCATCCCAGAGAGAAACAGAAAATAACATCACTTTTCTGCCTTCGATCATCCACTTGTCACAAAGCTTAAACTCGAAAGTGTCTTTTGAAGGATCGAGCGAATCTTCAATGATCCGGTATCGGATATTCGCACTTCCCTTATAACGATATATGGGGAATAAAGTACTATAAGCGATGGATTTGCCAGATGCTCTGTTTCCTTTGTAATCCATTTCTGCATAGAAATAACCTATAGTGCGGTACGCTTTATATCCTGTAATCATTGCCTGCCCTGTTTTCCATTCTTCTTTTTTAGGTCTCTGGAGAAGCCATATCCAGGAAAGGTTCCATGCCGCAGCAATAAAGCAGAGTATTCCAAAAGCCATTACTAACAATCTCCTCTGACAAAAATTTACTCTGGATAAATGATTGTCCGTCAGGCTGATTTCACTAATTTTCTAATGAAATCAGTATACAACCTGCAGGGTTACCCGGAAAGTGAACTGTCATCATCTTTGGGATTTTCCCCGTGGCTCGTTGGAAAGACTTCCTCCCGCATCTCCAGGTCGGTCAGCGATACGATATCCCCTTCATCGGTGATGCCATACTTTTCTTCAAGTTCCTCTCGGATATCTTTATCCTTTGCCATCTGTCTTCTCCTTCCTGATCCGTTCATATTCATGAATCATCTGCTCGCTGTCCCTCGTCAGAGAATAGAGGTATTCCAGTTCATCTGCTGTACAGCCATCCTTGATTG
>Ga0326514_10003253_pt1 | contig 10340 bp, 8 predicted proteins | sample 3_2548_0518_D_FD_203653 | JGI IMG/M metagenome (GOLD analysis project Ga0326514, IMG submission 203653) | Bovine rumen microbial communities from UC Davis, California, United States - 3_2548_0518 | ecosystem: Host-associated > Mammals > Digestive system > Stomach > Rumen | place: USA: California... | reverse complement strand
GTAAACCCAGCTCGCGAGCCAAGTCTATCGTCTGCTGCAATACAAACTGGTGACCCAGATGTACGCCATCGAACATACCTATCGTTGCAACAAATCCGTCCATTATTTACCTTTTTACTTTTTTACCTTTCTCCAGATTTCCCCTATCCACAACACGGGCGACGTACCGATAATAATCCAAAACCATTCGGACAGCGACAGGGGCACCGTACGGAACATTGCTCCACCAAAAGTCACTATCAGCCACTGACCCGCCAGCACTAAGGCCAGCACCAGCAAGAAAGCCCGACATGCATAGAGTCTGCGGAATGCCGAATGGTTCGAGCCCAAGGTGCGGGCGTTAAACAGGTTCCACCATTGCAACATGACGAAGATGCAGAAGAAGATGGTCAACTCATGAGCGTCAACACCTGCTATCTGCTCGAAATAGTAAAGCAGCGCGAAGGTGCCCACGAAGAACAGCCCTCCGATGATGCCAATGCCACGTGACATGCTCGGCGTGATAATAAAGGCATCGCGTGAACGTGGTTTCTCCTGCATCACCTCGCGCGATGGCGGCAACGAGGCCATAGCCATAGCGGCAAATGTGTCCATAATGAGGTTCACCCAAAGAATCTGCGTGATGGTCAGCGGCAGCTCCGTTCCCAAGAAGGCACCAAACAGCACCAGTAGCAGGGCCGTCACGTTGACTACGAGTTGGAAGAAGATAAACCGCTGGATGTTCTTGTATAGCGAACGTCCCCACATGACCGCATGTACGATACTGCTGAACGAATCGTCAATCAGCGTGATGTCGCTGGCTTCTTTGGCTACACTGGTGCCTGAGCCCAGCGAGAGTCCCACATGGGCGCGGTTCAAGGCTGGGGCGTCGTTGGTGCCGTCGCCTGTCACTGCCACCACTTCGCCTTGTTGCTGCAACAGGCTGACCAGCCGTTGCTTATCAGTCGGACGGGCTCGCGACATCACTTTCAGCCTACGAACGACATTCAAAGCCGCTTCGTCGCTCAGCGCAGCAAACTCAGCGCCGGTGATGGTCAATGGTGAATGGTCAATAGTCAATGGTGAATGGTCAATGACCCCGCATTGCCTTGCTATCTCCATTGCCGTCTGGACTGTGTCGCCCGTTACGATCTTCACGTCGATGCCGGCCTGCTCACACTGACGAATGGCCGCAGGCACTTCTTTTCGCAACGGGTCGCTGATGGCCACGATAGCCAACAGGGTCTTGTCTTGTGCGATAGCCAATGTGCGCATAGCGTGTTGCTGCCACTCCAGCAACTGCTGCTGGGCCTGCTGGCGCTCATCGGGAGTCATATCGCACATGCCCATCACTACCTCTGGGGCACCTTTTATATATACGGTGTCGCCCACCGTCGTACTCATGTATTTCCGTTCCGTCGAGAATGGCAGTCTGCTGGTCAGCGGATGCTCGTTGCGCAGCTGCTGATAGTCTACCCCCTGCTCCTGTAACCACCGCAGCAAGGCTTGTTCCGTGGGATTACCCACGTCGTGTGTAGCCGTCGTGTTCAGCGCAATGGCCATTTCATATCTTCCATCATCCATCATCCGTCTTACATCACTTACCGTCATTCTGTTTTCCGTCAGCGTACCCGTTTTGTCCGTACAGATGCACGTCACAGCACCCATCGTTTCCGAAGCCTGCAGTTTACGCACCAGATTGTTCGATTTCAGCATCCTTCGCATGTTCAGCGCCAACGCCAGGGTTACAGCCATTGGCAGGCCCTCGGGCACAGCCATCACGATAAGCGTGACAGCCATCATGAAGTATTTCAGTACCACTTCAGCCATACCCACATAATCGTCGGTATGCCACAATTCGTTGGTCAGTATGTCGTGAATCAGAAACACCAGGAAGGCAGCTATCGACACACCACTACCCACCTTGCTGATCAGCTTGGCCAAGCGATCCAGCTGCATGTTCAGTGGAGTTTTCACGCCTGTGATTTCCGTTGCCTGACGAGCCACATGACCAATCTCCGTCTCGTCGCCGACAGCCGTCACCACATAGCGTCCCGTGCCGTTCATCACCATCGACGAGCGCAACAACATATCACTGGGATATGCCGACACCTTCTGATGGTCCAGTGACTTTGTCGTCAGCAACTCACCCGTCAGACTGCTCTCGTCGACCTGCAAATCAGTGGCCTCAAACAGCCGTCCGTCAGCTGGCACTTCGTCGCCCGTCTCGACTATCACGATGTCGCCCACCACGACCTCACGCCTAGGAATCTCCACAATAGTGCCATGACTCCCCTCGCCCGTTGGAGAGGGGTTAGGGGTGAGGCTTCTTATCACCTTTACCCGCTGTTCTTCGCCCAGCTGCGTCAGCACATCGAACTTACGGGCTGCGTCGCGCTCGAAGATGAACCCCACCGTCGTAGCCAGAAGCACCGCAGCAATGATGCCAATGGTCTCGATGAAGTCGTTTTTTACGAACGACAGCACCAGCGACACCACAGCAGCCACCAGCAGAATACGAACCATCGGGTCCTGATATTTCTCCAGATACAAGCGCCACATCGACTGTCGACGCGGCGGAGTCAGCACGTTTTCACCATGCTCCAACCGACTCATCGACACCTCTGCGGCACTCAATCCTTGACGTTTATCGTTGTTCATCGCTGCAAAGGTAGTGCAATTTTTATTAAAAATAAGATGCGGAAGCAAATTTTTCACTCTTCACTCTTCATTTTCACTTTTTTTTATTACCTTTGCACCCGCAAAAAGCATTTGCATCGGACTTGTAGCTCAGTTGGTCAGAGCAACAGACTCATAATCTGGAGGTCGTAGGTTCAAGCCCTACCTGGTCCACAACAATGCCTCAAAGAAATCTGAGGCTTTTTTGTTTCCCAAGATCTCTGTTTATAAGGCTTCCCGAAGATTCAAGTACTTCCACTTGTCAGAGAGTCTGATTTCCTGTAGATTCTTGGATTTCTTAAAAATCAGCACTTTTTTAACCAAATGTTGACCCATTGTTGATCCTAAATACACGCTGCAGGAGGCACAGATATTCACCGGCACAACCATCTTACTCTTCACCGACGGACTCACCGAGGCGATGAATGGCGAAAACGAAGAGTTTCAAATGGATCGCATCAACGATGTGGCAAGCCGTGCACTAGCCGCCCAACAACAGGAGCCCCACCAGCTCATCGCCCTGATGACCGATGCCGTCCACCAGTTCGTAGGCGATGCCGAACAGAGCGACGACCTAACCATGATGGGCATACAGTATATCAAAACCATTGAACAAAGAGAATAACAACATCATGCGTGCTCACAAGGTGACAGGCACGGTGTGCGCTCGACGGCCGCCGCCTCAACGGCAAACCCACCGCCAAGGGTATTTACATTCATAATAGCCATAAGGTTGTCGTTGGAAGATAGAAGAAGATAGAAGACATATCGGGAGCATTTGACTTCGTCGAAAATACTCTTGCTCAAAAAAGTCCTAATAAAATTTGGCATTTTGCTCGCTTATTCGTATCTTTGTCCGCAAAATAACTTTGCCAACAAAAAATATGAAGAAGATATTTGTTACGATGCTGGCCGTTGTGTTCTTTGGCACTGTGGGCTATGCTGCAGACGGAGTAGAGGCTGTTGATTTAGGACTTAGTGTGAAATGGGCTAACATGAATGTAGGTGCGAAGAAGCCTTCGGACTTTGGCTCTTACTTTGCATGGGGTGAGACCCAACCAAAGGATTATTACTCGTGGAACACCTACGCCTGGAGCAAAGGAGACTCTCAGTTTTTGACCAAGTATTCGTCCAACGACAGGCGAATGCGGCTGACTCCCGTTGACGACGCTGCCCACGCCAATTTGGGCGGCAACTGGCGCATGCCTACTGCAGAGGAGTTCGACGAGTTGGTAAACCCTGATAACTGCAAATGGGAATGGACCATGCAGGATGGTGTCAACGGCTATAAGGTTACGAGCAAGAAGACGGGCAACTCTATCTTCCTGCCTATTACCGGTTTCCGCTACTATGCAGACACTCAGTTTCGCAGCATCATGGGCGTTTACTGGACTTCATCGCTTTACACAGCCAATACAAACAAAGCATGGTGTCTGGAGTTTAATTTCTCAGATATCAAAGTGCACTACGGCGATATTTCCAGCAACCGCTTCAGTGGCCGCTGCATCCGCGCTGTCCAGTAAGTCACACCTTCTTACTTTTTTCTGTCTGCCAAGAACATGCCCAGAAGGATGAGGGCAGAACCGAGGAGGAACCATACAGTAATCTGTTCCTTGAGTAGCCACCAGGCAAAGAGAATGGTGGTGATGGGGTTGAAATAAACCCAATTGGTGGCAACGACGGCTCCAAGACGGCTGATAACCCATGTCCAAAGGAGGTAACATAGCATGGAGGCCACGACACTCAAGAACAGAAGATTCCAAAGCACTTCCGGACGCAAAAGAGTGCTAAGCGAGGGGAATCCCGGCACCAAGATAAAATAAGGAATAATGGTCACAAGGCCATAGAAGAACACCTTGCGAGTGATGAATAATGTGGAGTAGCCAAACACTGCCTTCATCAATAAACTGTAAACTGCCCAACACAGACAAGCGGCAAAGGCCAACATGTCGCCTACAGGAGACAGATGAAGCACAAAATGGCCATTGAGCACGACGACAGCCATTCCCATACAGGCTATCAGCGAGCCGATGGCTTGCAGTCGGGTGATGCGCTCCGTATGGCGATAGCACCATGCTATCAGAAACATGGCGAATAGCGGACACGAACAAACGATGAGTGAAGTGTTCGTGGCTGTCGTATAGAGCATGGCAGCATTTTCTGTCAAGAAATAGAGTGAGCCACCAGTAATGCCAAGGGCCACCATCAAGAGTTCGTCTTTCAGCGAACAGCAAAACCACTGATGACGACGTGACAGCGAAACCCCCAACAACAGCAGGTAGGCGATGATAAAGCGCAAGGTAAAAATCTGCGCTGGCGACAAGCCGTTCAAGAGCAACATCTTTGTGAAGACAAAGGTACTGCCCCAAATGGCGACTGTCAGGAAGGCTACAAAATGATAAAAAAGTCTGTGGTTCCTATTCATATTATGGCTGGGAAATGCGCTCGAGGGAATCGCCAGAAATCCGAATCTTCAGCTGGTGGCACTTCGATGGGTCGATGGTGTAACGCTTAAGGACACCCGGACCACACGAGCTATTGCCAAGACCCATCACAGCACAATCGATACTAAGATAGGTTTTTGCCTCACTATTGCGGGTGTTGGGACCCTCGTCGACAAGTTCGTAGTCGTGCGTCTTGCTGGCTAAGTATTGAGCCGAGTAAGGCAAGACCGAGAATGAGAAGGGCTCATCGACTGCCTCGATGCATAGACGCTTTCCCTTCTTGGTACGCAGCTCGACGTAGGTGCAGTCCTCGTGGTTACCCGAGTCTTGCGGACGGGGATAGTGGACATATTGCTGAGAGACTGTCGACTTCCACAAACCAATGGGGCACGACACCTTACGATCAGGATAATTGTCCCAAGGTCCGCGACCATACCACGTGAGCTGTTCGTATTCTCGAGGCAGTTCAATCAGGATACCCAAACGTGGCAGTGGAGGCAATGAGTCGGGAATGTCGAAAGTAAACGTGAGTTCATTGCCGTTTTGTTCCATCGTCATAGGAATCGTCAGCGTATCGAGTCCACTGCGTTTCCAGTCCTTGGCAAGCCAGTTACCGAAGCTCTTGTCGTTATCCGTCGGAGCACGATAAACCTGCGGTTTAAGTGAAGAGTGAAGAGTGAAGAATGAAGAATTTGCTGCCGCCTTTGTTTTCAAGGGTTTGGGCTTGGCTGCTGAGGTCTCGCGATACTTGTTGGCGATTTCCTGTTCGCTCAGCCCACCGTAAATGGCCTGCACCTCATAGTATTTAGGCGTCAGCGTGCGGTCGCTAAGAACAATACCATTCATGCAGAAGGCGTGCAGATTGGGCTTGTCGCCAAAGTCGCCACCATAGAGCACATTACCATCGCGGATAATTCCCTGATCCACCCAGTCCCAGATAAATCCTCCCAGCATGCGGGGATGTGAATTGATTTCATCCCAATACTCCTTAAAGTTGCCAAGGGCGTTACCCATCGAATGAGCATATTCGCTGGTAAGTACGGGACGCGGACCACCATCGGAACCAATCCAAGTGCAGCGGTCTTCCGTTCGGTTGGCAATTTCCAACAGCCGTTCCCAACGGGCATTTTCCGCACGTTCCTTGTCAGAGCCCTCAGGGATGCCCGGATTCAGATATTCCTCCATGACTCGCGGATAGAAGCGCGAGATGACATCGACTGTCGATGGATCAGGATCGCCCTGCGCACCCTCATAATGAACAGGACGGGTGGGGTCGAACTCGTGGAGCCAAGCAGACATCGCAGCCTGATTAGGACCATAGCCGCTCTCGTTGCCCAAGCTCCAGAAGATAATCGAAGGATGGTTCTTGTCACGCTCAGCCATGCGGATGGCACGATCCAAGAAGGCATCGCCCCAATCTGGCGTCGAAGCCAGCGTACCACGAAGTCCGTGCGTCTCGCAATCAGCCTCGTCCATCACATACATGCCCATCGAGTCGCACAGCTCATACCAGCGTGGACAATTGGGATAGTGGGCCAAACGAACGGCATTGATGTTCGCCTCTTTCATCAAACGCAGGTCTTGAAGCATGCGTTCCTCGGTCATCACTCGAGCCGTATAGGGGTCGTGCTCGTGACGATTCACACCACGAATCTTAATGGGCTGCCCATTGATGAGCAACTGCCCACCCTTGATAGCAATGGTGCGGAAGCCCACCTGTTGCGTCACGCATTCGACAGTTCGCCCGTCAGGGGCTTTTAGTTCCATCAGCAAGGTATAGAGGTTAGGATACTCTACGCTCCAAAGGCGCGGGTGATTGACATGCATCTCCATACGAGCGAATTTTCGATGGCCACGCTGGGGAAACCATTCGTTCATACGGGCAGCCTTATGGGCAAGGTCGAGGACTTCGTCTGTTGCGACTGAGTCGCAACAAACTATCGAGGAGCCGTCCATCAGCGTTGCTACGAGGTGATAGCCGTCACCCGTCTCACCATTATAGACAGAAAACTGCGGATTAATCTGTAGCACGCCATCCATTGAGGCGCGAACAGCCACATCGCGAATGCGGACATCGGGGGTATGATAAAGCAGCACATCACGATGGATTCCGCCAAAGCGCCAGAAGTCCTGATCTTCCAAATACGAACCGTCGCTGTATTTGTAAACCTCAATGGCTATTTGATTTTCACCCTTCTTGATATAAGGCGTGACGTTAAACTCCGAAGGCTCCATAGAACCCTGGCTATACCCTACCCGATGGCCATTCACCCACACGTAGAAAGCCGACATGACACCCTCGAAGCGCAGGAAGGTCTGGCCATTGCCCGCCACCGTGCCCGACGGTTTTCCGTCGGGTGTAATGGCCACCCAACCATCAGGCACGAAAAACGTGCGGCGATACTGGCCTGTGGGGTTGCGCTCCTCGTAGGTTGTCCAATCCTTTTTAGGCTCTCGGGTGACATAAGGCGGATCTATCTTAAACGGATAGCCTGCAGAAACATAGATAGGCGTACCATAGCCGTTAACCTCCCAATTGGCAGGTACAGCCAGGCGAGCCCAATGAGCATCATCGTAATCGACACGATAGAAGCTGCGGATGCGCTCGTCGGGCGTCTTCGTCCAACGGAAGCGCCATTCCCCATTCAGCGACAACATGCGGTCGCCTTTGCACTCCCCGTAGGGAATGAAATAGGCACGTGCCAGCTCACGATTGATTTGCAACACGTGATTGTCCTCCCAGTCGTGATGCTCTTCACCCTGCAGTACGCTTTTCTGACCATTGGCCACAATACCCACAGCGATTCCTAATATCAATAACCATTGTCTCATCATGTCTCTGATTCGTTTTAGTATAGATGCCGACTGTCGTTTAGCTGTCAGCTTACGTTGCTCCTTCAGCCTCAGCAAAGGCTGCAGCCTCAGCTTCAGCAATGATTTCCTCGCGGCTTTTTTCGCGGGGGGTAGCGGTGATGTCGTCAAGGGTCAGCTCATCGTCAAGGGTTGTTTGTCGCTGTGACACTGCGACAGACTGAACATCGGCTGTGGCGGCAGAACCGCCACCAACCTTACCATTTTGTTCTGATTCGGGTTCGCGTTCGATGATGAAGTTCTGCTGTTCTTCCTGAAGCTTGTCGATATCGGGAGCAGCCATTACGGGCTCTTCCTCCATCTTCGTGCGATCAGCCTTGGCGGCAAAGATGCTGTCGATAAATTGTGGTTCACGACGCAGCAATTGTAGTGTCTCCTTGGAGGCCTGCTGCTGACTTTCCTTCTTTGAATAGCCCGTACCCTTGCTGCCTTCCAAACCTTCGAGGAACACCTGTGTGGTAAACACGGGACTACCCTTGTCGTCGCGACTTTCTTCCAGACTCCTAAACTCCAGTTTGACGCGATTCTTCTGACTCCATTCCAACAGCTTCGACTTGAAATTGACCTCCTTATAAGCCACCTTGTCGATGTTGATGACCTGAGCCAGAATACGCTTCTCCATAAATCGCATGCAGGCATCGTAGCCACGATCCAAATAGATGGCTCCGACGAGTGCCTCGAAGGCGTTGCCGTTCATGTAGGAGTTGTGTGACGTAGAGTGACCAGCATATTTGATGAGCTGATCTATGCCCATCTCCTGAGCCAGTTTACCCAACGTTGCACGACTCACCAACTTCGAACGGGCATTGGTCAGAAAGCCCTCGCGCTTGCCCTCAAAATGGCGGAACACGATGTCGCCCACAACAGCGTCGAGGATGGCATCGCCCAGAAACTCGAGACGTTCGTTGTTCTGCGGACGGCCCTTTTCGTTCTTCCGTCCTACACTTTTATGCAGCAAAGCCTGCTTATAAAGACTGATGTCATGAGGATAGAAGCCCAAAATGTTGTAAAGGGCTGAAAAAAGCTCCTTCTCCTTTCGGAAAGGGAGCTTTATGCTGTCAATGATGTTATTAACCCACATACTTACGGAAAACTACGCAGGCGTTGTGACCACCAAATCCAAAGGTGTTGCTAAGTCCGGCACGTACCTCGCGCTTCTGAGCCTTGTTGAAGGTGAAGTTGAGGTTGTAGTCGATCTCCTCGTCCTTATCGTCTTCCTCGTGGTTAATCGTAGGAGGAACGATGTCGTTCTGGACAGCCAAAATTGTTGCCATAGCCTCTACGGCACCAGCTGCGCCCAGCAGATGGCCTGTCATCGACTTCGTGCTGCTTATGTTAAGCTTGTAGGCAGCATCTCCGAACACGTCCTTGATGGCCTTAGCCTCAGAAATGTCACCTACGTGGGTTGATGTTCCATGCACATTAATGTAGTCGATGTCCTCGGGCTGCATACCAGCATCCTCCAAAGCATTCTTCATGACTAACTTGGCACCCAGACCCTCGGGATGAGAAGCTGTGATGTGGTGAGCATCAGCACTCATACCGGCACCAACCATCTCAGCATAAATCTTAGCACCACGAGCCTTAGCGTGCTCCAGCTCCTCAAGAATCAGACAGCCGGCACCTTCACCCATGATGAAACCATCGCGGCTGGCGCTAAACGGACGGCTGGCCTTCTCGGGCTCATCGTTACGTGTAGACAAAGCCTTCATGGCGTTGAAACCACCTACACCCGTCTCGCAAATAGCTGCCTCAGCACCACCACCCAGGATGATGTTTGCCTTACCCAAGCGAATCAGGTTGAAGGCGTCAGCCAATGCATTTGATGAAGAAGCACAAGCAGAAGCGGTGATATAGTTGGGGCCATGGAAGCCATACATAATAGAAATCTGACCTGCGGCGATGTCGGCAATCATCTTCGGAATGAAGAACGGGTTGAACTTAGGACCATCCTCGCGATGAGCACCATAATAGCCCACCTCTTCCTCGAAGGTCTTGATACCACCGATACCTACACCATAGACCACACCAATGCGGTCCTTGTCCTCTGTTTCCAAATCCATGCCACTATCCTCGACAGCCTGTTTAGCAGCGATGATGGCCAGCTGGGTATAGCGGTCCATTTTACGAGCCTCTTTGCGGTCGATGTAGGCATTGACATCGAGACCCTTCACCTCGCAGGCAAACTGGGTCTTGAATTTTTCTGGATTGAACAGCGTAATGGGGGCAGCACCGCTCTTACCAGCCAGCATAGCCTCCCAAGTCTCCTTGGGAGTATTGCCAAGTGGTGTAACGGCACCCATGCCTGTTACTACTACTCTCTTTAATTCCATAAATTAAGGGTATAATGAAAAAGAAAAAGTGAAA
>Ga0326514_10003252_pt1 | contig 10341 bp, 1 predicted proteins | sample 3_2548_0518_D_FD_203653 | JGI IMG/M metagenome (GOLD analysis project Ga0326514, IMG submission 203653) | Bovine rumen microbial communities from UC Davis, California, United States - 3_2548_0518 | ecosystem: Host-associated > Mammals > Digestive system > Stomach > Rumen | place: USA: California... | reverse complement strand
ACAGTAGCAGGATTGTATTTCTTCAGACGTTCGATTAATGTCAACTCAAGTGACCAGACAGAAACATTCACATATCAGGGTTATTATTTTGATGGCAATGACTATTACAAGCTTGCTGATATTCGCATCAATGAGATTCCGCTTGGCAAGGCTAATGATGGCATTACCGCAGATGGTAATTTGACAATCTGCCCCACTGTATTGTATGCAAAAGAAGAAACAAAAACTGTAACTCCAACTTTGAGATATGAAGCTGCTGTTACCGCTGGAGACAATCAGCATAAACAGAGATTGGTTGCAACTGCTAAAACAGGCACAGCTACAGATGTAAATAGCCTTAATGGCGCAGGTGTTGATAGCAAGGCAATTGCTGCTGACCATGCATTGGCAGAACTTAATACTGCAAAAACTAACCTTGATACTGCAAAAGCTGCCCTTGATAGTGCTTCTTCTGAACATAAAACTGCCCTTGCTACCATTACTTACTACGCAGGTGAAACATATGCAGCCACGATTGTTGCCACCGATTTAAGTGGTCTTGAAGGTATTGATACTTCTACCCCAGCAGCTCTTTTGGCTGATAAAGTGGTTGCAAATGGTGTATTAAAAACAAAAATTGATGACTATAACAGTATTGTTACTGCTACAAATGCTTTAACTAAACCAGCAGAGTATGATAATGTTGCTACTTTAAAAACAACAATGGATAATGCTGAAACAACAATGAATAATGCACTGACTGATTTTAACACCAAGAAATCTGCTTATGAAACAGCTGCGGGATATCCGTATACTGCACCTATCACAAATCCTACCCCAGAAGATAGTGTATATGTTGTATGGACAGCAGATAATACTTATCAGACAGCAAAGGCAGCTTATGAAACAGCAAAGGCAGCTTATGATGCTGCAAAGTCGGCAGCTGATTCCTATGATGCTCAGAAAGCTAATTATAAGGCACAACTTGACCAATTGAAGACTGCTATTGATAGTGATGTAGCTAATCTTAAGAATGCCATCACTGAAAGAGATAACAGTGACCCAAATAAGGCTACTGATGGCACACAAGCAGATTATGATACAAAGCTTGAAACCTATAATACTGCTCTTGCAGCCTATAATGCTGCTCTTGCAGCCTATAATAAGGCAGCCGCAGAATATCAGGCAGCACTTGGAAACGGCAATGACCTTGAAATTTACATCTACCTTTCTGATGCTGTTGTTACTTCCACAACAGAGGCTAATAAGTGGCAGCTGATGCCGATTGTTTCTGGTGCAGATGGTGATACTATTGCTCACTTCTACTATACTGGTATTCTTGAAGCAAGTAAATCTTCTGAAAAACTGATTGACAGCGTAGAACTTTCCAAGGATGTTACACAGGATATGTACAAGAGCTTTGACTTCGACCTGAATGTACATCTTGATTCTGCTCAGATTACTTATGCTGATGACCAGAAAACTATTACTGCAACTGCTGTAAATGAAAAGCCTGCAACTGGTGAAAGTGCATTTGAAAACAGACAAGCAAACTTGACAACTCCGACAAGCATTGCTACACCTGTTCTTTGGAGCTAATCACTTGCAATTACAAAAGTTAAAACCTAAAACAAATCCGTGGGGCGGCTTGACCGCCGTCCCTGCGGTCTTTGCGGAGACCTCTTCTCATGGGAAGGGGTTTTCGGAGAGACTGCTCATGATATGCCGGTTTCCCCTGTTCCGGCAACTGATAAAAACAAAAGATTATAATAGGATGGAAATGCACTTGATTCGGCAGTATAAGGGGGAATCAGGTGCGTTTTTGTCTTGATAAAGACTAAAATTCAGGAGGTGGACTTTGTGAATATTTCTAATATATTAAAAAATCCTGAAAAACGAAAAAAAATACTGACATTACTGTTGACTTTTTTCCTGTATGCCTTTGTCATAACAAGAATATTTGCATACTACAGCTCTTCTGATGAAGTCACAAACCGCATCATCGGAAAAAGTATCGGGTTAGAACTGTATGAACCTGAATGGGATAAAACAGGCTTTTACCTTGCCAAAAAAAGTGAACCGGGTATGACCATTCCTAAAGACCCCTATGCAAAAAATACCGGAAATATGGATGAAGTTGTCCGTTTGAAACTGGAAATCCGTCTAGATGAAAGCACGGCGAAACTTCCGGCAGGAAATGCGCAAAGTGATGACCTGCTCCATGAAGCAACTGATACGGAAAGGAAAATTGCAATTCTGCGGTCTATTTTGTATGATGATGACAAATCTGTATTTGAGATTGAAAAATCTGGAAAACAGACAGCAATTGGAAATGATATTCATGTCAAAAGCGGTGATGGAGTCAGTTATTTTATCCAGTATCAGGGAGATAATTTTCTGATTGAAGATGCCACTGTCGATGGTGAGAATTTTGACTTCTACTTTTATTATATTGGCAACAATATCATCGGAGGAACATCAGGATATGAGGGCTATACAAGAGAACATACAGTGATGGAAGTTCTTGCTCCAGATGAAGCAACTCCGAAACTTTTCAATAAGCTGGTATATCCGATTTACAAAAAAGATTATCTGACCGTTTTTGACCAGAAATATGACATCAACATTTATGCAGAGGGCATTCTCTGTCTGGATTTTGACGAAAAGGATATACCCTATACCGTAGAAAATTTCAAGAAGATAGCAGAACAGTAACAAGTCCCCGAAATGGAGGAATGAATTATATGAAACAGAAAAAATCAATCAAAAGCAGAATTATAGCTGCTGTAGGAGCAGTTTTTCTGACGGCTTATGCAATGACAGATGTGATATATGTACTTGCCGAAAGCATTCCATTAAGCACAGAATGGACCTCTGAAACAGAAGATACTGATAATTTACCAGAGGAGACCATTGCTGAAACAGCAATACCGGAGAAGAAACTTTCTGTCATGGGAGAAGTTTCTGATGAAGAATCTGCTGAAACACTGCCGATTGAAGAAATGATACCTGCTGCCGGATATGAAGAATCAGAGGAAGAAGAGTTTCTGCCGCTGACGGTATCTCCTGTTGTTTCGATTCTGGCGGCTGGTGATGGTGAAAATAGTACACCTCCCTATGATTGGGAGGATGTTGTATCAATTTCAGTTGTTCCTGATGAAGAACAGACAGACAGCCTGATTAAGACTTTTACTGCAACCTATTCCAGTGATATTCTTGAATCCTCTGACCAAGGTATTACAAGGGGAGACGAATATACTGATAAAGAACATTATATCGAAAGAACTAAGAATTTTGGCATTAAGTACACTGTTACGCTGAATACCACACGAGCAGTAGACAAGGGAAACGCAGTTATTCGCATTCCCTCGGAACTTTTTAAAGACAGATATGGAAATGGAATTAAAATTCGTGATAAAGATGGTATTGCACTTCCATTATATTCTGTTCCGCCGACAAAAGTAGACAATGATGAATCAAAACTTTATGACGGCGGAACAATCACCAAAAGTACCCGTACACAATTTGGGTATTATATTGAAAAAGGTGAAGATGGGAAAGACTACTATGTTATTGTCAATTATGACGATATGAAACCAGGTTCTACATGGTTTGAAATTGTTTATGATGAAATCAAGGTATTTGATGTTGAAGACGAAACAGAGTGGAAAATTGAGCCTGAAATTACAATCAACTACAAATTTCCAAAAGAAAGATATGTATATACAGGAATTACACCTTTGGAAAGTACCAATGAAAGCACATTGAAGCCAATCGGTTTTAATTGGCAGAAATATTTGAACCCAGAAATCGCTTTAGACCCTAATGCCCCTGGTACTTATCTTGTTTTTTCTAATAATTTTGGAAATTATTATGCAGTAGAGTACAGTGATGATGTCGATATTGAAAGTCATCATGCATATCTTGAATACTATGCCATGGAAGAGGGAAAGCCTGTTCTGAAATATCGTTTATCTGATGATTTTGAATATCAGAAACTTGACGGCAATGATGGATGGGTTAATATTAGTGAAGACGAAAAACCTGCAAAAGCAATTGATGAAGCAACAATTTATGAAAAGGATAATAACAAATATTATTCTGTTATGACAACTCGTACAGTCAACGGACAGCAAGTACAGGTTTACACATATTATGATTCTGATGGAAACCCTGTGTGGCAGGAGCAAATCACAAACGGTTCATCTGAATATTTCAAAGTTGTCGGTGAGGGAAACAACAAATCTTGGCAATCAGACTCAAATGTGAAGAATGAGCTTCCAACCAATGATTGGGATTACCAGCCGTTTTCAAAAAGTGATACGTTAGAAGGAAAAGTAGATACAGAAGCAAAGCTTGATTCTGTAGATAAATATGCAGGTGAAGTAACTAAGAACGTAAAAGGTGATTTGAATTCTGAATCTCAGTTGCTTTCATTTGTTCCAAGTAATCAGAGAACTGAGATAAGCGGTTTGAATTTTGACGAAAATATCTATGTTCTTTGGGAAGTAAAAATTGATGGCGACAATTGTACACAGCCTTTTGAATTGTATATGGATGAATACACAAGCTACTATAACAGACAGAATCAAAAATCTGACGGTGAAGAAATTACCTATACTTATTATAATAAAACTGATGGCAAAATTTATGAAAATGTCAAAGATAGTGAGAATACCTCAATAAAAGGCGGAAGAATTGTCTGGGTTGAGGGGGCAAAACTTGAAGACAGTACAAATATTCCCGGAAAATTCGAAAATGATGAGGGATATTCAACGATATTCACAGAGAGCAGTAACGGCTATTGGTATATCGGTAGCAGTGACCCTGTTGAAAAAGCAGGGGAAACAACTTCTCCTGCAAAAGAAAGCGGACTGACAAGTGTCAAAGACAATGGCAAATATACCAAAAAAGTAAAAGTCATTGTAGAATATCCAAGAGGTGAATATCCTGCTGAGGGTGTTACGAGTGACCAAAAAGATGGTGTCTGCATTGATTCTCTTGAAAAAGCTGAAAATGGCGAATGGGTATATCTTCCAAGTGGTATCATTTTGAATGGCTATGAACACGACGAAACACAAGATACATATAATCTTGATATACTGGTAAAGGAGAAAATCGAAGAAAATATTATAAATCGTTTGGCAAAGGAAAAGAATGCCGCAATAAGAACTGAATTAGGCATTGCACAAAATGCTGTTTTAACAGAAGAACAGAACACACAAATTAAAAATTATGTGAAAGAACATTATTCTTCTGAAATTACTGAACAATTGAATGCACAGTTTCATGATAATATAGCAGGTAACTTAATTGAACGTACTGCTTTGAAGGATGTACTTCAAGATATAGTAGACCAAGAGATTAGCAAAACAGTTGGTGTAGCGAATCTGTACGTTAATAGCATCAGTCCTATTTTGAAAGGCTTTATAGAGGAACTGGCTGATAATTTGCCAAAAACCTCTGAATTGAAATCCACACTTGATGGAAAATCAAAAGAAGAAATTGAAAAATATATTATTGAAAGCCTTCAAGCAGCTTCCCCCGATATTTATCAAAAGCATATTCAGAAAGCCTGTGAAGATTATCTGGACAATGAACTGGAAAGCTACTTGAAAAAATTAGCAAATAACAGCGACATCAATGCTTTTCAGGGCTATAATGAAAAGAAAATCTACCGTGAAGTAAAAAATGATGTCAATGTTGTAATGAAACCGCTTGACGATAAAGACCCCAACGTCCAGAAAAGTGATGATGCAATTCATCAGCGTATCGACAGAGAGCCGAATGTTGAAAATGTTTTTAATATAAATAAAACTGCTTCTGGTGGTAAAAAAGGCTGGATTGATATGTATGATTCATCAGAAGATTCTGAATTTCGCAGTACCTTTAAATTCAATGTCACTTCTGATGCGGTTTCTTTCAATGAAACACATCCTAAAAATTATGCCTATCTTTATGATAATAAGTCTTATGTACATCTGATAACAGCAGATGATATTCTGACAGCAGAACCTTGGGGAAAGACATCTGACAACAAAGATATTTATGGTGCTTCTTATGTTCTTGATGAGAATGATTATTGCTATACTGCTGCAAAAATTGTTGTGAACGAAAAAATATACAATATTGTTGATGATACTTCAGATTTTGGTGCAACAGCTCTTACAGATGATGCTTTAATTACAAAATCACTCACTAATCAGGACACAACAGATAACATTGACCGTGATTGGCATATTTATGTCAGCTATGGTACAGATACAAACGGAAACACAGTCTGGGAAAAATACAATAAAATAACAATGGAAGATTATTTGCAGGATTCTGCAAATTATTCCAACGATTCCACAGGAAAACACGTTCTTTCCCTTGATTTTCTGAATGACGGAAAATTCAACGATAATGGAACAAAAAAACTTCCGTTTCGTATTAAAGTAGAGCATAATACAATTGATTATTTTTCAACTGTCAATCTGGAGCTGACAGCGGCAATCAAAAAAGATGCTCCTCATATCATGAAACTTAAAAATGAGAATGGGGATAAAAATATTAGAAATCAAGTCTATTATAATGATGGTACAAATACAGTTCAGGTTGATGCAGATGCAATAGAAGAGTATAAAATCCGTTTCCGCAATTATGCCGCATTCCATGCACAGAAATATACATTAAGTGAAAGTAATGATACAATTACCTCAACAGCTGAAGACGTAAAAACAACAGAAAATATGACACAGTATACCCTGTTAAACCGTGACAAAGTTGCAGCTAATAATAGTATTAATGATAATAATAAATTGACAGATGAAACACAAATTCTTAGAACTATTGAGCCTCAAAGCGGAGTCATGAGAACTACTAAAGAAGTAGATGTTTCCAAACTTGAAAAAGAATCCAAAGCAGAAAAAAAATCTAATTATGAGAATGATATGTCTAACGGAAGAGTGCATATCACCTATCGTATTGCAGGATATGAAGGATATCTGCTTGACAGTTCTTACAAAAACGACCTGAAAGATGATAACGGAAACTACAAAAATGATAAAAAATATATTATTCCGGGAAGAGACAGGCATACAATCTATATTTATGACCTTCTTCCCCCTGGTGTGGAATTTGAAGGTTTCAGCGGAACAAATGAAAAACCCGTTGCAGGCTTCCTGAAACAAAAAAGCGACATCACTAATTTTGGAAACTGGATAGATACGGATAAAATAGCAGTTTCTGCGGAAGTAGTCGGTGAAGGCAGTGACGAATGGGCAACATGGGGCGGTGCAAATAATGGCAGATACCTTGTAAAATTCACACTGACACTTTCGGACGATATAGAGCCGGAAGATTATGCAGTAATAGACGGAGGAAACTGGTTCTTTGGCTGTGGTGTTCAATTTTCAGCAAATGTATCATGGGAACGCTACACAGCAGCTAAAAATACTCCAAACCTTGCAGTTTATGTGACTGACACCGAAACCATTGGTAAACATGGAACAAATACCTACAAAGATGATGGTACAGATGTACCAACGGCATCAGAAAGCGGTTATCCGGATATCTATGCACCATTCAGAAATACTGACAACAACTCCAATAAAACAAATTTTGACAAGAACAGCAAAACCAAAGATGAGAATAATATTGAAATCCTAACTCCCATTACCACTTACAACAGAATGTATGCGAAATCTATGGATTTGAAAGATATCGCCCGTGCAAGTTCTACAGCAATCGGAAAAAAGGTTCGTGCTGATGCAGATACATTTGCACTGTACGGTGAAAAAACTGCTGTTATCAAAGGCGAAGGATATACTTATAATATTACTGTTGAGAATCAGTCAGGCGGTGCGGTCAGCAGTGTCATTCTCTATGATATTCTTGAAAATGCCGGCGACAATACAAACTGGCAAGGTATTTTTCAATCGGTTGACACCTCTATGCTGGAATTAAATCATATTTATCCGGTTGTATATTACTATACAGGAACAGGAGAACCCAAAATTCCAAAGCCTGATAATAGCAGTATTTCAACAAATTGGCAGACTAACTCAACTAGTAGCTATTCTTACATGAAAAAAGGTGAATCCCCTAGCTATCCTAATGCTACTTTGTGGACGAGTAACAATTGGGATACAGCTGTTCCGACTGATAAAACTAAAGTGAAAGCAATTGCAATTCTGCTTTATTCTGATGTCACTCATCAAACACCCTACGTTCTGGACGGAAAGCAGACACTTTCCTATAAAATTTCCATGAAATCAAAGACAGATACAAACCTGAAACAAACGAAATATGCTAAAAATAAACCGAATTATTGCTATTGTAAGGTTGAAAAAAATGTTTCACAGGAATGGGTAGTAGATGATTCTGATTACAGATATTATGATGACCCTGGTAATATTACTGTTGTCACTCTCGGTGAAAGACGTATGCTGAAAGTCGCAAAACACGTTGAATCCAATTATTCCGATACAGACGAAATCAAAGATACAGAATTTACCTTCCGTGTGACCAGACGAATGGGCTATTATGACGGAGATGATTTCAAAGAAGAAGATTTACCTTGTTCAAATATACTCTATAAAATTTACACTTGTACATTTGATGAAAACAGAAATATTGAGACTTTGGATAAAGAAGTTGACGGCGGTGTCATTCATACGACAAATGAAAACGGTGAATTTATTCTTCATGACGGGGAATGTGCAGTATTCCAGTATGTGCCATCTACAACAGTATTGAATGGTTCTGAAACAGAATCAGACTTACAGAAACAATATGATTTTGATAACTATAAAATTACAGAGTTGAGTAAGCCGTTCTGGTATGAGTTTAAAAGCGTAGATACCAGACAAAATCAAGATGCATGGTATCAATATAATTCTGAAAGTAATGTAAATAACAAGAAACCAGCCCCTGAGCCAGTAGACCCATATGATAATACTACAGTTCATTACCGTCAGACAGGTATCACAGTAACCAATACTTACCGCCCTGTTATCTATATCAAAAAAGATGTAGAGGGTGTTCCGGCGGATATGCCGACAAATCCGGAAGGAATGGTTACCATTGACGAAAAAGAAATTACAAGAGAAGAGGCTTTCAATACCTTTGATTACAAGCTTCATATTTATGAATACCCTATCAATCGTATGACCGGAACATATTTCAGCAATGATGACGGATATACCTCCGCAAATGATACAAATAATGACGGTAAAGATGATATGAATGAGAACATCAAGGCAGCATGGCTGAAATTCAAGGAATATTATAATAATATTGGCGATGAAAATAATCCTGCTAATAATACTTATCTTAAACAAATAGCTGATAAAATTTTAGAATTGGATAGCGAAATCACCGGTTTAATCAACAAACCCAACCCAACAGAAGATGAGAAGAAATCAATTGAAGCAAAAACACAGGAAAAAGAAGCATGGGAAAGCCTGAAAAAAGCATTGGTTGAAGATAAGGCTGTAATTGATGCTCATGTTGCATTAACAACATCAGAAAATATTTCACTTTTCGCACCTCCAAAAGAACTTTCTACCGATGGTGAATGGACGGAAAGCGGATATTTAATGTATTCTGATGCAACTGACAGACTGATTCTGCCGATTTCCGGATTTGCCGAAAATCCCGATAATAAAACAGTTAAAAAATTCAGCAATAAAATCTCCAATGGTGATGGGCGTGAAAATGGCGGTGTGCTTTATTCCTACACAGTCGGACATACAACCGATATTTACAGCACTCCTGAGGGCTGGCGTTCATGGGAATCAGAATCAGAAGGCTCTGACAATAGAAGAGAAATCTCTGCTGCAAGTAACCCCATTACGGTTAAAGTAGTTGCTGGAAATGTTGTAGCACTCCCGATTTATATTGATGGCGGTATGATGTATTCTGATTACGGCTTTTCAGTTCCTGATGATGAGACAGAACTTTCTTATAATGGCAAGGCAACCTACATGGCTCGTTATTGCTATGAATTTCAGGAGGATATGGATAATAAATATTGGGATGATACAGCCGGAGAATATGAAACTATTAATAATAATGATACAAGTGAACGTAGTTGGTTGGTTCAGACTCCCACAGATAATGAAGCTTACAGAAATACTCTTGGTGTCATGAATGAAAATGTTATGGATTATGTCAATAACTATAGATTCAAAGACATTTATCTGCAAAAGAACGTGAACCCTGCTGACCATGTGCCGAAAGGCGATGCAGAAAACAGTGTTGATAAAACCGCATTTATTTACAAGGTTAAGAGAAGAGCAGTCGGCTCAACCGAAAATTTCGAAGACCTGACCTTAACACAGTACAATCGTATGTCTTGGGAACTCTGGACTCGTGACG
>Ga0326514_10003249_pt1 | contig 10343 bp, 6 predicted proteins | sample 3_2548_0518_D_FD_203653 | JGI IMG/M metagenome (GOLD analysis project Ga0326514, IMG submission 203653) | Bovine rumen microbial communities from UC Davis, California, United States - 3_2548_0518 | ecosystem: Host-associated > Mammals > Digestive system > Stomach > Rumen | place: USA: California... | reverse complement strand
GATACAATTTCCAGGCAGCCTTCAAGAGCCTTGAATACAGCAATATCCGTGTGGCTGCAACTCTCGAATGTCACTACAACGCTCACCAGAACGTTATCTGGCAGTACTCTACCGACGGCGGTACCTCCTGGACGGACTTCGCCACCACGACGCTGGTGTCGGCCAGCTGGCAGGAACAGGAATTTGCCCTCCCCGAAGCAGCAGACAACCAGGCTCAGGTGCTTGTGCGCTGGTATGAGGATCTGACCTCAACCGTCATCGGCAACAGCGGCAACAACGGACTGTCCATCACCGATGTGTTTGTGTTGGGCGATCTCAAGATGGTGGATGACGGAAAAGCTCCCGCCCTTGTGTCCAGCAATCCTGCACAGGGTGCCACCGGCGTGAGTGCCAGCGGCAGCATCATCCTCAACTTCGACGAGAAAATCAAGGCCGGTACGGGTGTCGCCAAACTGGGTGACGAGGAACTTTCGATGACCGTTTCGGGCAAAGCAGCCGTATTTGCCTACAACGGACTGAAGTATGCTACGGAATATACATTCGAAGTTCCCGCCGGTCTCATCCTCGACCGAACGGACAACGCCTACGAGGGCGTCCGGCTCACCTTCACCACGATGGAAAGAACGCAGCCGACAGCCCGTCTCTATGACGCTGTTGTGGCACAGGACGGTTCGGGCGACTATCTCACCGTACAGGCTGCCATCGACGCTGCACCTGCAGGCCGTGCCCTGCCCTGGCTCATCTTCGTGAAGAAGGGAGTATATGAAGGACACCACGACATCCCTGCCAACAAGCCCTACATCCACATCATCGGTCAGGGTCGCGAAGATGTCGAGATTTCCGACTCGCGTCTTTCCGGCGGCGAAAACGCCTATCCTGTGCAGACGGGAGCCACGATGGTGGTCAACGCTCAGAACTGCTTCTTCGAGGGTGTCAGCCTCGTCAACTCGTGGGGCAGGGACAAGAACAACGGTCCCCAGGCGCTGGCCCTCTACTCGGTTCAGGACCGTTTCATCCTCAACCGCTGCGGTCTGATTTCCTACCAGGACACCTGGCTCACAGCCTATACGCCCAACTACCGTCAGTACGCCAAGGACTGCTGGATTGAGGGTGCGGTGGACTTCATCTACGGTCAGGGTAACGTGGTCTTTGACCAGGATACCATCAACATTGTACGCAAATCGGGCGGTTACATCGTGGCTCCCAACCATGCAGCCAACACAACCTGGGGCTATGTATTCCTCAACAATGTCATCACCGCACCCGGTGTGCCTTCCGAGACGGACGTATGGCTGGGCCGTCCCTGGCACGCCAACCCCAAGACCGTCTTCATCAACACGAAGGCCGAGGTGACGATTCCTGCAGCAGGATGGTATGACCACATGGGCGGACTCCCCGTGCTCTGGGCCGACTACAACACCGTGGACGGCAAGGGCAATCCCGTCGATCTGTCGCAGCGTCGCAAAACCTATTGGGCCGTTGAGAACGGCGATACCATCTATCAGGATGCCAAGAACTACCTCACCGACGAGGAGGCAGCCCAATACACAGTCAAGAACGTCCTTTCGGGCGACGATGGCTGGAATCCCGAACTGATGTGTGAGCCCTGTGACGCTCCGGTAGTCACTATTTCCGGTTCCAAGATGCAGTGGCAGGCTGTGCCCTACGCTATCTGCTACGTCGTTCTGTGCGACGGTGAGGTTGTAGGCTTCACCACCGAGACCAGTTACGACTGGGAGGCCGGACACACTTGGCAGGTGGCTGCCGCCAACGAATGGGGCGGTCTCTCCCTCAAGGCTACGGCCGGTTCCACCGATGCGATTGAGACTCTCGAGGCTCCCGGCGCGGCTATGGCAGACGCTCCCGCCTACGATCTCATGGGCCGCAAGATGAACTTCACCAAGGGGCTCTTCATCCAAAACGGTAAAATCAAATTTGTGAAATAAGTTAGTTTTTCGACACAATTCATTGCGGCAGGGTTCTTCCGGGAGGACGGACCCTGCTTTTTTTCGGTTTTTTTTCCGTAAAATTTGTTTTTTTCGATTTTATGCGTTATCTTTGCCATCGTGAATCGTGTCGTCAGATATATAATCCTCTGTTTGATTGCCCTTGTTTCCTGTCCGGAAATGAGGGCTGCCGATGTGATGCGCTATGAGCGCTTTACGACGGAAGACGGACTGAGCCACAGGTTCATCTCCACCATCGAGGAGGATTCGCTCGGTGTGATATGGATGGCTACCTGGAACGGTATCTGCCGATGGGATTCCATCCGCGGATTCCAGACCCTCAACACGACCGGTGACGGACAGAAAATAGGACGTCTGCTCGTGGTGGATCCCGTGGAGGACGGACTGCTGTGGTGTCTGGATCAGAACAAGAGCCGTTCCTTTCTGTTCAATCCGCAGACCCTGACGCAGCAGCCGGCAGAGAGCCGCTTCTACCGTCGCGGCGGTACCAAGCCCTGGCAATTGACGCTCGATTCGACGGGACTTTACATAACCCGTTATGAAAAGAAAGCCGTGCATCCCTCAGCGGAATATTTTATTCCCTACCCCGAAGGACACAATCCCGACCCCGACAACCGAATCGTTGCATTGCTCGATCACCGGGGCATCCTGTGGGTAAACTGGGACGAGGCTCTATGGAAAATCTCCTTCCTCCCTGCCGTGTTTGTGCATAAGACGCATATCTCCCGACCTCAGTCGGCAACATTCAGCGAGGAAATCCGTGCTATTCTGCACCGGGATAACGGCGAAACCTGGCTTGCCTGCAAGAACGATAATATCTACCGATACGGGGCAGCCGGTGAATTTCAGGCTCAGAAGAAACTTTCCAAGGTCTATCGCATGATAGAGTCCGACGATGGGGTCTGGCTCGGCTCCAAGGGGCAGGGCCTCTTCCATTGGAACGGCACAGAATTTCACGCGATAGCCGATTCACCGACGGACATCTACGACGTTTGGAAGCAGGATTCTTCGGTATGGCTGGCCACCTGGGGACAGGGGCTGGTAACGGGCACCCTTGCGGACGATGTTCTGCTGCATCCCCATACCCTGATTCCAGACCATAAAGTTCGCCGTCTTCATCCCATGCATGACGGCCGGCTGGGTGTTTGCACGACCCAGGGACTTTTCCTGTTGAATCCCGACACCGAAGCTGTCAGTCAGGCAGGTTCGGCAGATTTCAGCGACGTTTGTGAGGTGAACGATACCCTTACCCTTGTGGCTTCGATGGGGACAGGCCTCTATCGCCTGACGTCGGACAGCATAGTCCAGCCTTTCACGCTGGCCGGTGTTCCCGATATCATTCTGTCCCTGTTCCGGCGCGGCGATGAGGTATGGATGGTCTGTGACAATGCCGTTGTGACCTGGATGCCAGGCTATGAACCGCGCGTCCTCGACCATGGGTTCTGGGGAGAAACAGTCAATTTCAGTGAGGCCTTTCCTGCCATTGCGGATACCGCTGAAATCCAGTTTTGCACCACCCGCGGCCACCTCATTCTCAACCCGTCGCTGTTGCCTCCGTTACAGAAGGTTCAGACAGGGGAGGGGGAGCCGCTGTCCTGGTTCTGGTGGATTGCAATGCTGATAATCGTAGCAGGCGGAACCACCTTCTGGATCCGGGACTGGAACAAGCCCCGGATGGCGCTTGCGACAAAGCCCGAAGAGGAAGCACAAAGTCCCGCGAATGATGATTCGTCACTCATCACTCATCACTCTACACCCGACACGGAACCGTCATCCTTTGAGAACCAGCTCCGAGCCTTCATCGAGGCACACTATTCCGAGTCGGACCTCAACACCGACACCATCGCCGCGGCTATGGCCATGAGCCGTACGGCCCTGTTCGAACGGGTGAAACAGGAACTCCACACCACGCCCGCATCACTGCTGCTCGAATCCCGTATCGCCCATGCGACCGAAATGCTCCGATCCGGAGAGAAACCGGTCACCGAAATTGCCTATCTCTGCGGATTCTCGGATGCCAAATATTTCTCGAAAGTCTATAAGAAACAAACCGGAATCAGCCCGCGAGAGGTGCCTGTGGAATAATTCTTCACTCGTCACTTTACCCACATATAGGTATTGCAAGATTTGCGAAAATCCTTTATCTTTGCACCCGAAAAATTAGAGAACGATCTGTGTAAACACGCTATGAATTGTCTAAGAACAGTGTTTGTAACGTTCCTGTTTCTCGGTTTCTCTGTCCTGTCGGGACAGGAGAGGCTGAGTGGAAAAGTTATAGATGAAACCACCGGAGAACCGCTCCCAGGCGCCGTCGTTGCGTCGAAAATGCGTCGGGGAGTAGGGGTCTCAGCCGATGCGAACGGATTCTTTGAAATCCGCAGAGATGCCGCATGGGGCGACTCTGTGGCCGTTTCGTATGTGGGTCATGAGACCAGGATATTTGCACTTCCCAATACAGAAGCCCATTTGGTTTTCGCACTCCGGGAACGTTCCACACGACTGCAGAACGTGGTGGTCACAGCCACCGAAAGCCGTACGATGACCTCGTCGTCGGTTATCCAGAAGAAGGCGATGGAGCACCTGCAGCCGTCGTCGTTTGCCGACGTCCTGGAACTCGTGCCGGGCGGTATGGCCCAAGACCCGTCGCTGACAGCGCCCAATACGATAGCCCTTCGTGAGGCCGGAATCAGTTCGTCGAACTACAACACTTCGTCACTGGGCACCAGTTTTCTTGTGGACGGCGCGCCTATTTCGACCAATGCGAACATGCAGTTCATGGACGGGGCCTGGGACACACAGACCACGAGCCGCGACTTCACGAATGCCGGCGTTGATATGCGTACCATTTCGACCGACGATGTGGAGAGTATTGAGATTGTGCGAGGCATTCCTTCGGTGGAGTACGGAGACCTGACCTCCGGCCTCATTAAAATCAAACGCAAGAAAGGCGGCAACGACATCCGTGCCCGTTTCAAGGCCGACATGGAGAGTAAACTCTTCTATCTGTCGAAGGGTATCGAGTGGAACCGTAAGAAATGGACCCTGAACCTGAGCGCGGACTGGTTGGATGCCAAATCCGATCCCCGTAACCTGCTCGAGACGTATCAGCGTCTGACCCTGTCGGCGCGTGCCGGGCATGGTTTTACCCGTCAGGAGATGGATTACCGCTTCGATATGAATGTCGATTATACTGGTTCGTTTGACGATGACAAGATTGATCCGGAACTCAATTACGGCGGTGTGGACCGTTATGAGTCCGATTACAACCGCTGGGCCGCCTCTTTCTCCTTCGAAGCCAATAATAGGAAACCCGGAGCATGGTGGAAAGGGCTGGATGCCATGTTCTCGTTGAGCTACGAGAAAAACGAAATGTTCCGTCAGCGTCTGGTGCAGGCCGATATCATGACACCCACAGCGACGACACTTGCGGACGGTGAGAGCGAGGCGCAGTTTATCAATCCCGTGAAATACACGGGTCAGCACACCGTTGACGGACGCCCGTTCACCGCATTCGGCAAGATTCAGACCAAGTGGCATTTCCCGGCACCCAAACCCAATGCCTTGAACCGCCTGAAAGCCGGTATCAACTGGCAATTGGACAAGAACTTCGGCGACGGACAGATTTTCGACCCTCTCCATCCGCTCTATCCCGGTATTTCGGCACGTCAGCGCAAATACAGCGACGTGCCTGCCGAGAACCAGCTGTCGCAGTACCTCGAAGAGACCTTCAGTTATCCGCTCAATGACAACCACCGCCTGAGTCTGGAAGCCGGTGTGCGCGGCTCTATGATGCTGGGTCTGGACAGCCGCTATGCCCTCTCAGGCAAATATTATCTTGATCCGCGTGTCAATCTGGGCTGGTATTTTTCGCCCTTCAATGTTAAGAACAAGAAAGTCAACGTCCTGCTTTCGGCATCCTACGGTGTGCACACCAAGTTCCCGACCATCGACCAGCTCTATCCCGAACGCCTCTATGTCGATATGATTGAGTACAGTTATTATCATGTCAATCCCGACTACCGTTCGATGTGGCTGATGACGTATGTGAAGGACCCGACCAATTATGAATTGGAGGCTGCACGCAACCATAAGTTCGAACTGCATACCGACTGGAACTGGAACGGCTACCGTTTCACTTTCACGTGGTTCCGTGAGGATATGAAGAGCGGTTTCCGGCAGATGGCGAACTATTATCCTTATATATATAAAAGGTATGACACGTCGGTGATTGACGGCAGCGTGATAACGTCGAGACCCGTTCCGGCAGATATGCCCTATGAGGAAGTGACGAGTCTGCGCGGCCTCTCCAAGACCGAAAACGGCTCGCGTACACTCAAGAAGGGCGTCGAATATACCTTCACGACGCGCCGCTGGGAGACCATCAATACGCGACTTACGGTGACAGGAGCCTGGTTCAAGACCGAATATGAGAACTCACGCGACGTGCAGGAAAAACCCTCGCGTCTCGTCGATGGAAAAGATATCGAGTTGGTGGGTTTCTACGACGACAACGAAGGTTATATCCGTGAGATGTGGAATACAAACTTCACATTCGATACCGACCTGCCCCAACTCGACCTCGGCTTCTCACTCTCGGCCCAGTGTATGTGGTACACCGCCTCACAGAACCGTCTGAGAAGCAAAGTGCCGACGCGATATATGGATGCGGACGGCAACGTCTATGAGTGGGACGACAGCTACCGGGCGGCTGTTCCCTATATGTACCTGATCCGGACCTACAACAATTCGCTGGCCGACCGCAGAACCGTGCCGTTCTATATGAACGTCAATCTGAAGGCCACAAAGTCGCTCTTCCAACAGCACCTGATGATTGCCCTCTTTGTCAACAAACTCGTGGATGCCCATCCTGACTATACAAGCAACGGAGCGACCATCCGCCGTTACGTCACTCCTTATTTCGGGCTGGAAATCTATTTGAAACTGTAAGACTGTAGACTGTAGTTTAGAGTTTAGAACTAAATAATGAAATAGAAAATAACAGAAATGAAACTGTTGAAATATATAACTGTTGTGTTCTGTGTTGTAGCAGGTGCCTTAACGGGCGGCTGTGACGATGAATACACCGATTATTATACCTCGGCTGAAGTGACCGTCGTTGCTCCCGATACAGTTCAGATTCTCCAGATTCAGGGAGTGTGTGCTGTCACCTGTCTGTCGAACGATATGTCGTATCAGAGTTCAACGTGGAACGGCAAGACCGTCACATTCAACAACGTGCTGCGCGGCCCCTACAGCATCCTGGTTTCTGGTACGGCTATGATTACAACCCGGGCAGGCCGTCGAGAGGTCCACAATTTCCGTGCTTCGTCAAGTTATGCCGAATTCATGGAACATCCCACAAGCGTTGAACTCCAAATGCTACTGTTGCAATGAAACGGATATCGATGATTATGGCGTGGGTGCTTGGGCTTGGCTGGACGGTTTGGGCAGGGGATGGTCGCGATACAATCGCGGAGGCCGGAACAACACTGGCACATCTGGAGGAGTATCATTCGCTGCAGGCCATTACGGATGCGAGCTTCCGGAAGAATCCCGTACAGCGATGGCAGCAGTATGCAACGAATCTGCTCGAAGTGGCTGCGTATTACAACAGCCGGGGTGAAGACGAGGCCTTTGTCCTGCAGGCAGGCAACCGGCAGTGGGCCGTAGGCGGCAGGGTGGACAGCTACTACCAATTGGGCGACAGGAATGTGGTCTGGGGCGGAGCGTCCTACCAGCAGGGCGGCCGCAAGAATGTCAAGTGGAATTCCACGTCTGATTTCCAGGCAGTCTATCCCTATGTTCTGGCTGATTCGATGGGCGGTAATCTCGACAGCGAGCGCTATACGTTCTATGGCGGATGTGCCACCCGGTTGGGCAACTGGATGATAGGAGAGGAGCTGACGTTCCGTGCTGAACATGAATGGCGTACCTATGATCCCCGTCCGCGAGGCATTGTGACCGATCTCCTGGCCCGTTTGGGCGGAGCCTATGACTGGAATGAATACCGCTGGGGGGTGGGTGCCGGTTTCCATTTCTACAAACAGACCAATGATGTCGATTTCTATCAGGAGGCCGGAGTGATTCCTGAATACCAGATGACGGGATTGGGCGAAGACTATGAACGCTTCAAGGGTACGAACAATTCAGCCTATTATAAAGCTGCCGGCTGGCTGTTGGATGTGAATATCCTTCCACAGGACTGCAAGGGCATCTGGTTCGCGGCCGAAATGGGACTGAGCCCTTACAGGCGAGTGATTACAACCCTCAATGCCCTGCCCATTTCGAAGCTCAATGTCTGGGATTACAGCGCAACTGCAGGCTGGAATGCTCCATCGGGCCGTTGGTACGCCCTGGCCGGTATGAAACTCCAACGACGGCTGGGCAATGAGCTTATCGCCGGTTCGTCTTCATCGAACGACTATCAGGAGTTGGGCTATCTGACGATGTACAGGAACCGTTTCCTCAATATCAATGGTGTCGGCGGCTGGAATATGGCCGGTTTCGAGACCCGTGTGGAGGCCGGATTCCAGAACTATAAGGCCACCTACGAATATCCATCGCGAGAGATGTCGTTCTCCAAGGTTTACGGGCGTATCGATGCCCGTTGGAAAAAGATGCTGGGCGAGGGCGGTAAACTTTCCGTGTCGGGATATGCCGCCTATTACCACAACATAGACGATGAACTGCAGATGCCCTATGCCCTTATGGACGAAGCGCGTGCAGCCATGGTGCGCCAGTGCGCACTTATGGCCCAAAGTTCCTATCTCACTGCCGGCGGCGGAGCGCGATATGACTGGCTGCCGCGTTGGAAGGCACCTTTCGGTGTATTCATCGACCTGCAGGGCGGCTATCGCGGCAATAAGGAAACCTCCGGTTACGAGGTGTCAGCATCGGCAGGACTGTTCTTTTAGTTAAAAGTTGAAAGATAACATACTAATAATAATTAATTATCCAGACTAAACAAAAATGAAGAATTACAAAATGCTTCTTGTAGCCGCAATGGCTACGCTGGCCGGATTCGCTTCATGTAGCGATGACGACAAATCAACACCCGTCAACGATCTCAAGGTATCCATTACGATGCCCCTCACGGTGGAGAATGCCGAACTTGTGAGCGGTACGCTGAAAGCCACCAATGTGGCTACGTCCAAGGTTTACTCTCAGGACACGATTGAGAACAATACACTCACGCTCCGCAGTCTTCCCGTGGGCGTTTATAACCTTGATTTCGAAGGCAAGGTGAAATACAACATTTCCATCAACGACACTACCGCTGCCGGTACCCTTGCAACTGTCAAGCAGAGCGTGAGCAATTATGCTGTCACAGAATCCGCTACCCATCAGGCCAACACGGAGACAATGGCTCTCGAGATTTACAATGCCAAGGAGGGACTTCTCATCACAGAGATTTTCTTCACGGGTACCCTTACGGAAGAGGGCAAGCAGTATATCGACGACCAGTACCTGAAGGTGGGTAACAACTCTGACGATACTCTCTATCTGGACGGTGTGGCCTTTGTACAGTCAGACTTCCTTACCACCGACAAGCAGGACTATACGCCCGACCTGATGGAGGATGCCATGACCATCAACAGCATCTATCTGTTCCCCGGCAATGGTCAGGATTATCCCATCGCTCCCGGCGAGGAGGTACTTCTGGCGGTCAATGCTATTGACCATACAGAGGCCAATCCTCTCTCATTCGACCTCTCCATAGCTGACTTCGAAATCAACAACGAGTCGAGCGAGACCGAGGTAGTCGATCCGAACAATCAGAATGTGCCCGACATGATTATCTGGTATCAGGAGAGCAAGTCGGTCTTTGTGATGCATAACCGCGGATTTATGGCCTATGCGCTGGCCAAGCCCGAAATTACCAAGGAGGAATTCCTCGCCAATAACTTTTATACCTATTATTATAAGTTTGTCTTCGGCGAGCGTTCTTTCGATATGGACGGCGATGCTTACATTCTTCCCAACGCTTGGGTAATTGACGCTGTCAACCTTTCGGTCGAGGCCGTTTATGAGTGGAATGTGACCAGTGCTACCCTCGATGCCGGCTGGAGCTATTGCGGTAAGACAAATGGCGATAAGAATCGCTACAATAAGTCCGTTATCCGTAAGAAAAGCGGTAACAAGTGGGTAGATACCAACAACTCGACCAACGACTTCGAACCTGAGGCAAAGGCTTCCATGTTGAAGTAAACCCGATAATAACTATTTCTTCTTAAACTCTTTTTATTTTCCCGGAAGTTCCGGAAAAAGCAGAAAACTCTATGATAAAAAAACTCTTAGCTCTGGCGCTGTTGTTGACAACCGTTGCCGTTACAGCCCAGCAACTTCCCACGGACCCTGCCGTACGCAAGGGTAAAC
>Ga0326514_10003248_pt1 | contig 10345 bp, 8 predicted proteins | sample 3_2548_0518_D_FD_203653 | JGI IMG/M metagenome (GOLD analysis project Ga0326514, IMG submission 203653) | Bovine rumen microbial communities from UC Davis, California, United States - 3_2548_0518 | ecosystem: Host-associated > Mammals > Digestive system > Stomach > Rumen | place: USA: California... | reverse complement strand
ATTCGACATTGGTTATCGTCTGCAAAGATAACGATTCCTTTTCACTTCACCAAAGCTTTTGCTGAAAAATGATCAGTGGCGCTCGGCTCTGCCGCTTGCCACCGAAGGGACGCAAGAACCGTCCCGGTGATCATGGTTTTCGAAACCACAGTTCAGCAGTGAGTCGCCCTTCATCTGGTATAGGTAGCGTGTATCCTGCTCGGTCACAGCGGTCAGGACTACATTTTCATCACCCGCCGCCGTATATTCTACGATGTAATCCTCATCCGAGGTCTCTACTCGCTGGCTGATGTCCCATACAAGCCCGCTTCCTGTCATGGTGAACTGAGGGCATACTATCTGCCGGCCTGACAACTGGTCGTTCTCTCGGTAACTGTTCTTCCAGCCGATAGTCTGAGCCAACACTGTCATCACTGACAAAAGCATTGATAACATGAATAACAGTCTTCGCATATTTATAAAGTTTTAGAAATTCTGAGGCAAAGATAGTATGATTTATTCATGTGTATTATTTGATGCGTTTCATATATTAGGCAAAAGGCGCTTCGTTGAAAAAGAATGAAACATTATTCTACTGATTATTAATAGATTACAAAATTCAAAGGTGACTGATAAATTGAAACGTTCTGCCTCATTTTAATGAATCAAATAACAACTAGATGTATATTAAATAAGATAATATCATGTCTTGACAATTATCTTTTCTTCTTAAAATGTGCTAAGAAATTTTGCACATTGAGATAGTCTTCGTATTTTTGCATTCGGAATCATGCCCCAGCTTTCGGGTGGGGCTGATGACAGAGCATTTAGATGGAAGTTATCCTAACCTCAAAACTTCGAAACTTTAAGTCAGGGATAATGGACAGACGAATGCTCACGCAGATGATATGTCGCCTATTTGGCTACTATCATACGGGCGTGAGCGGTTGTCCTTATCTGACGCCGGTTTTCGAAGGCCTGAGGTTGATAATGGCGACTAAACACGCCTTTTCCTTTTCTATTTGTTCGGCAGGTATTCACTCTAAACAAACAGAATGATGGAACTGAAAGTACTTGGCGAGAGACTTCGGATGATTCGGAAGCATCTTGGCATTAACCAGCAGCAACTGGCTGATGCCACCAACCTGACCCAACCCGCCATCTCACGACTGGAAAAAGGCGAAGAGGTATATGCATCCACATTATTGGCGGTACTTTCTTTCTATCGGGATAAGGTCTGCATAGATAATCTACTTGTCAAAGACTTCGATACGGGTCAGAACACCTCCCTATACTCCAGCCGCCAAGAGACACGGCAAAGGCTGAGCCAAAGCCTGGAAGAGATTGCCATCGGGCTTGACCAAACAAGAGAACAAGTAGAGGCTCTGAGGAACAGCCTCTGACGTGGCGCTATCCCAGAGACAGTGGCTTTGTCCTGCTTCTGATAGATCGAAGCCCCTCTGGCGTATTACGGTTTTAGCAAATTAATAGGAGCCACATACACACCATCTTCTCGTCTATATGCTCCACCTACTGCAGTCAGTACCAACAGGAACGACGGAGCCTTTTCGTCACTCTTTTCTACAATCTTGTTGCGAAGCGTTATTAGTGACTCTGCACCCTCTTTTATCAAGTCATCACCACCCAACTTAATCTCAATGCCACCCCATCTGCCATCCTCCAGATGAACCACTGCATCACACTCTAATCCTGCATTGTCCCGGTAGTGCTTCACTGTGCCACCCAACGAGTCTGCATACACCCTAAGATCTCTTACTGCAAAGTCCTCATAGAACAGCCCGAAACTATTCAAGTCCTTCATCAAGTCACCAGGATTCACACCAAGACTGCGGCATGCTATTGACGTATCTACAAAATGTCTCGTCGGTGTACTCCTGATTGACGTCTTTGATCTGATGTTCGGGTTCCATGCCTCCATGTCCTCAATGATGAACAAGTCCCTTAGTGCTTCCATATAGTCATCATAGGTTTTTACGTCCATTGTGCGCTCATTATTCTGTCGGATGTCAGATATGATGGTCGACACCGCAGCCTCTGATGATATATTCCGGGCATAGCTCCTGAGAATCATTCTCAAAACCTCAGGTTTCTTGTTACGGAAACGCTCATTTTCACTGTCCTCAAAGACAAACAACCCGTTGTAATAGTTCTTTGTTATTTCCAGTGCTATATCTCTTGGTGCAAGCACCGATATGGGCCAACCACCCCTGCACAGCAGAAATGCCACATCCTCCAAAGAAAACTCTGAATTCATATCCCATGGGAAATTATTCCCACCGTTAAACAGATCTTTCAGTGATACTGTGCCTTTCGACTCCTTTGATTCCCAAAGCGTCATCGGGCGCATATTCAATGGTGTAATTCTTCCCGCACCGCTATGGTGTACCTCTGTCTTGTCCGCAGGCGTACTGCTACCGGTTAATATGTATTTCCCGAATTGGTATTCAAAATCCAAGTCATCCTTCACCTGATTCCAAATGTCTGGGGCCTTCTGCCATTCGTCAATAAGCCTTGGCTTTTCTCCGTTGAGAACAGCCTTCGGGTTCATTCGTGCCATAGAAATAGCCTGTTTCGTGTTCAGTTTGACGAAACTTTTCTGATACAGCATACACGTGGTAGTCTTTCCACAGAACTTCGGCCCTGCAACGAGCACTGCTCCTGATGACTTCAATTTCAGTGCAATTGCCTCCTCTATAAGTCTTTGATAATACATAAATTGTCGAATTTGTCGGCAAAGGTACAAAAATTCCCAAGATTTTCAATGAAAAATTCCCAAAATTTTCAATCTAGCCTTCATATTGTGCTGTTTTATGCTGTTCTGAGGACGAATCCCTAATGAACTTTATCTGATACTTTAGTTTCCCAGAGACAGTGGCTTTGTCCTGTTTCTGATAGAGCGGAGTCCCTCAGGTGAGAGTGCCATAATACGTCGTACCTCATCATCGCTCTTTCCCATATCTTTCAGAATCAGATAAAACATATTGTGGGCAGAGAGCTTGGTGGCCCTTTTCACCTTTCTCAGACGGTTGTAACTCTGATAATGGGTGGCGGCGTAATATTTGTTGAAATTTTCTTCCTCTTTATGGCTCCAATAGAGAGTCGTCTTTCCCTCTATAATCTGGTCATAGAGCAATTTGCCCTCCTTCAGTTTTGGAGCTTCCTCATTCAGAAGCTTCTTAATGCTCAGATTCAGTTTATTGATGGTGGTCTCTGCTTCCTTTGCCTCTGCTTCCAACTGACTTATCTTTTGGAGATTCTCATCCTTATTGCTTTCCAACTCCTTGATATGTGCCAAAGCATGGTCTCTGTTGGCTGTCAGTTGGTCGATTTCCGTTGTATAGGCATACAACTGATCCTGATACTCTCGCTGTCGGGCTTCTTCCCTCTTTTTCCGGAAATAGATATAGAATGCCATCAACATCAGGATAATGGCGGATCCCATCAATAACCTTTGCACGCTGATGAGTTTCTTGTCTGCCTCATGCATGGCTACCTCATGGTCAAAGCGTAATTGCAGGTCTTTGATCGTGTCGTTTCTTAGCACGTTAATGATGCTGTCTTTAATGGCGATAACTTCACTCACTTTTTTACTGGCTTCGTCCAGATTCCCATGCTGGAGATCATATACCAAAATACTGCGTATGATATTATCTTTCTCATATCTGCCCTCTGTTGTAAGGGCTTTCTTCCATAATTGGTATGCTTCTTCCTTTTTTCCTTCGGCAAAATATACATCAGCCAAATGCTCAATCGCATCAGGCAATTCTCCGTAATTCAAAGATTCCTCAAAATATGCTTTCGCCTTCTCCTTGTCTTTTTCTTTATACAATAGTCCAATATTCATCAGAAAGGCCGCTTTGTCAGGATCGTAAACATATTCAATATAAGGTTTTGATTTCTCAATATAGAAGTATGAACTGTCTTGTTGCCCAAGATTATAAAAAGCAAAACAAATCTTATTATAGGAATATGCTATCCAATTCTTGTTTTGAACCTTTTGGGCTAAAGCCAAAGACTTTTGGGCATATTGTAATTGAAGAAGGTCATTCTCACAAAGACCATTCAGATATGCCAAGTTCTCTGCAATCTTAAATTGGAGCCGAACATCTTTACTTTGATCAGCTAATCGCTCTGCCTCTTTACAATATAAGATGGCCTGCGGATAGTCCTGATTGATTCTTGATCTAGCAGACTTATAGTAATATGTATCCGCCAGTTTATGAATATTTCCCACCTTATTATAATAATTAAGAGCCAAGTCGAGCAAAGAGTCTGATGGTAGCGGCTGATTAGTAATATAGCCTAACTGTGTTGCCAAAAGACCATAATGAGCTTGATCCTCTTTAATCATTGATGCTCCTGCGACTTCCTTTAGAAGCATACATGCCGAATCAATTTGTTCCATGGCAATCAAGGAATCTATCTGATCCAGTTTTTCTGATACTCTCGTGCCGCCACAAGCTGATAGCATGAGCAAAATGGCAAATAGGTATATAATTATTATCTTTTTCATGCGGCAAAGGTAAGCATAATTTGTTAGAATTCTGTATAAAAACGAGATTAATATTACTCAAGCATCAAATTGAAACGTTAAATTATTCATTTAATCCACAGAAAACCGTTTCATATAGAGCGTATTATACTACGAATTACATATAATTTTTTGAATTTCAAAAAGATAAGCATAAAATTGTTGAAACGCTCAATATACTGCCAATATTCAGATTATCGCTATTTTTGCAACGTCATTTAAAACTTAAATAAGATGAAAAAGTTAGTTTTATTATTGTTAGCGGGATCACTATTGGTCCCTTCAGAGATGTTTGCAGACACGTATAACAGTAAAAGAGTTGCTGCTGCCGGTTCTCCTATTAGGAATCCAGATCTGTATAGCATCGTCTTCTATTTAAATGAGTACACTGGTGATATGGCCATCACTCCGTCAAGTGACATCACGGGCCTAACCATCACTCTTACGGCCAATGGTGTGACGTACATCAACACAACGGTTTCTCTGAGCGCAGGACAGTCGTACACGGATTGTCTCGACTTCCTCAGTGTTGGCACGTATCTACTGACCCTCTCGACTGCCGACGGCGTGATTGCCCAGTACGAAATCACCGTCATTGCAGATTAAACTAAGCCAAAAAGATAAGCAGCACTTTTTTGATGCTGCTTATCTTTGAGAATAATCTACTCAAGGCAGATACTTATTATTAACGATTAAACAAAAGAAAACCAAGAATTATGAAAAAACATCTTTTTGTTCTGCTATTTGTTGCTGTACCTTCCATGATGATGGCTCAGTTGTCTGTCTATTCAAACGGTAACGTCTTCATTAAAGACGGCACTTTAAGTAGTAATGCCAATCTGACAGTCAGCGAAGCTCCCTATTTGGGTTTCATCTCTGATGATATTAATGCTAACGTTGGAACCCGCTCGCAAGGATATACAACCAGTACTAATAGTTCCATTGGAGTGATAGGTGAAGGTTACATACAAAACAGCAATGGCGCGTCTATCGGAGTATGGGGTGAGGGCTATGGCGCTCCAAGCAAAAATTTTGGGTTAGTTGGCATGTTGTACATCAATAATCCTGGCGCAGGAATCTATGCTACAACGGAGGGTAACCTCAATTACTTCACTTATGGAAGCTACGCTGGGTATTTTGTTGGTCCTACTTACGTTGACGGCTCATTGACCTGTAGCTCATTTTATAATCTCTCTGACATGCGACTTAAAGAGAACGTCACTCCGCTAAGTCTGCTTTCGAGGGATCTGTCACCATTGGCAAAACTCCAGAATTTGGAAGTTATTGAATACAACCTCATACGACCCAGTACTAAAAAAGTATCCGACAAACGTCATTATGGCGTATCTGCTCAAGAACTTCAGGAACTCTATCCCAACTTGGTTCAAGAAGGTCAGGACGGTTATTTGACAGTTAACTATGTTGAAATGGTTCCTTTGCTTCTCCGTAGCATTCAGGAACTGAAACAGGAGTTAGACGAAGTAAAGGGCTTTAGTAACGGAACCAGGGGAACAACAGATGTCAATAATGATACATCTGCCAGTCAATGTGTTCTTTATCAGAACACGCCCAATCCATTCAAGGAGAAGACTATCATACGTTTCAAGTTGGCCGATGATGTCAAGGATGCCGCTATCTGTATCTTTGATATGACAGGCAAGACTATCAAGAAACTGCCCATTTCATTGGGAATGGATAGTGTCTCCATAGGCGGTTATGAACTCGGTGAAGGTATGTTCCTCTACTCTCTGATTGTCAACGGTCAGGTGATTGATACAAAGCGAATGGTAATAACGAAATAGGGAAAAACCATGACAAAATCACTTTTTTATATTTGCTGTTTTCTATTCTCTATAAAGATGAATGCGACAAACGCATTCACATATTTGCATTCTGATTGTTCCAACAAAGAGAGCACCTCTATTGGTAAGGTGTTTAATGACAATATACAATTATTTCCTTTTCTTGACTCCAAACAAATAATCGGATTTGCAATTAGTGGAACGCTTACAAAGAAAAGTGTTGATTATTATGCCAGAATATTACTATGTGACAAGAAAGGGAATGAACATCTAGTATTAGAGTTGTATGAAGAAATAAACCACAAGGATGTATTATTACTTTCAGATTATTGTGAGGAAACTATGGTTCTTGATAACATCCAACCAACAAGTATCAAAATAATGCTTCGTGGGGCAGAATTGAGTATAGATCATATTACTTGTCTGACACCTATAAATGGATATTTGCTAAAGGAAGGTGATTACCAAAAAGAGTGGAAATCTCGTAGAAAAGACCAAGTCGAACAGATTGTAGAAAGGATTAATTCATACAATTATAAGAACAAAAAGCTATGGGGCGCTGATGTAACAGAAATATCTATGCTCCCTTGGAATAAGAGAAATCAACTCCTTGGAATAGCCGAGGATAGCATAAATGGAAGAGGATTCGAGTATTATGCCCGAGGAATTTTTGAATTCGAAAGGATTCACAACAATGCAAGAAGCAACACTTTAAATCGACCATCACAAAGTTGGTGGGGAGCCGAATCATTTGATTGGAGGAAGAGGCATGGGAAAAATTGGATGACATCCGTGAAGAATCAGTATCCTGGCCAAGGATGTTGGGCATTTGCGACTGTTGGAGTCACAGAGGCTATAGTCAGGCTATATTACAACCTTGGTTTGCCATTATTAGATTTATCAGAGCAAGAAGTCATATCATGCTCAGGCTGTGGGACAAACGCTGCTGGTGGAATCGCTGCAGACGCTTTTCAATGGATAGCGGATAACGGGATAAGTGAAGAAGATGCTTTTCCTTTTGCTAATGCAGATGTATCATGTAATAAAAATCCAGAATATCAGCAATTATGGAGTTTTGACGATGCAATAGAGGTACCGATAGGCCAAAACAAGGAAGACTCTATAAAAAAATACTTAATTCAAAAAGGGCCTTTAGTTTCTGGCTATCCAGGATCTCCAGGTCATTCTATGGCCTTAGTAGGATTTAAGACCATTCAAATAGGAGACACAATACAAATTAATAACACTAATAATACCGCATATATTTTACAAGATAATGATAATAATTATATAGGAAAAACATATTGGATATTCAAAGATAGTTATGGACCAAATACAACCAACGAGCATGCAGGATATGCTTATATCTATTTTGCGGATTTAAATAACATGATAACCCCATATTATGCCAAAACCCCAGTTTACTCTAATACTATGACAGATCAGAATATTGTATGTGAAGATGCTGATGGTGACGGGTATTACTTTTGGGGAATTGGCCAGAAACCAGCCAATTGTCCGAACTGGATTCCTAATACGCCTGACGGTGATGACTCTAACATAGATCTTGGTCAGATGGATCCTTTGGGTAATATAACAAACCTATACCCATCTGGTAAAACAATTAAAGCTTCAGAAACATACAATATAAACATGAGCCTATCTGAACGAATAGGAATAGTTAATAATGGTGTATTGACTATAACATCTACTATCAATATGTCCGAAGGCGGAAAAATAAGAGTTTGTGAAGGTGGCATTCTTATTATAGATGGCGGAACGCTTCAATATGCCGATATAACCATGATACCAGGTAGTACCTTAATAATGAGGAACAACGGCAGAATTAATTTGGCTCCTGGTATAAATTTCGATGTGCCTAAAGGTGTTATAATCAATATTGAAAGTGGTGAGATAAATTAAATTCTTCTCTCATTTAGTTCAACTTATTGATATTATTTGTATCTTTGCATCGTGTTGAATAACTAAAGTGTTACATATGAAAACTATTAAAATAGAATTCAAGAGGCTGATGGCATACTTAGCATTCATTTGCTCATTAGTTTGTGCCAATGCCCAGAATGTGACTATTGACGGGCTTAAGTATTATTTGTATCCTGAAATCCATGAGGCTGTCTTAAACAATGGCAATACATGGTCGGGAGAACTGGACATTCCGTCAGAGGTAAAGTACAATGGAGAGACTTTTACCGTTACAGGCATGACAAATGGCGCATTCAATAATTGTAGTGAATTGACAAAGGTGAGGATACCGAAGACGATAAACCATATCGTACATGGTGTTCTAACAGATGATCCAAATATAACTGGACAAAGCAATCCCGAAGCCATGAATCCCTTTTACAGAAGCACCGCTCTTGAAGTGATTGAAGTCGACGAGGACAATCCCATCATGAGTTCTGAAGGTGGTATACTCTATAGTAAAGACAAGACACGGCTTTATGCCTATCCTGCCGGCTTGCGGCAAGAGACATTTATTATACCGGATAGAGTAACTTGGATTGGCATGTGTGCCATTTGCCACAACCGATATCTTTCTTCGCTGACAATCCCCAACAGCGTGACATATTGTGGTAGCATTTGTGACAATTGTACAAACCTGAAGACCGTTAGTCTACCAGAGAATCTTACCTATATCTCTGCCTATTCTTTCGATAATTGCAAGAGTCTGAAGTCGATAGAGATTCCTGATGGCGTGACATACATGGGTGAAAGCGTGTTCCGTTATTGCTCCTCGTTGGAATCAATAGTCCTGCCTGATCATGTATCCTTCGTAGGGGGACTCGCTTTTTTTGAATGTACAAGCTTGGAGACAATAAAATTATCTTCATCATTAAGCGCTATAGATAATAGTATGTTTAATGGTTGCAGCAATCTGAAAACGGTTGCCATTCCAGATGGAATAACTGTTATTGGTCAATACGCATTCAAAAAATGCACATCACTGAAGGAAATGGATTTGCCGGCAAGTGTAACAAATATAGGATGGGGAGCTTTCCAAAGGTGTAAATTCGACCATCTCATCATCAGAGGAAGATTAAGATATTTTGATAAATACATCTTTGACGGGTTGGATACGTCAACCACCATTTATACCCAAGCCTCACAAGTACAAAAAATCAAGAATATCTATGAGGGAGCCGTCTTGCCTTTGGAAAAATATCCCTCTGGCATTCTGTCAACGAAGTCTTCCCCTGACAAACCTTCTCCAGTCTACAACCTGCAGGGTCGCCTGGCACCAACCCCCAAAAAGGGTGTATATATCCAGAACGGTAAGAAGGTAATAGTCAAATAGAAGAAAGATTCTTATTTATGTATTATTCATAAAAGAAATAAACAATGAGCCCTTAAATAATTAGCAAAAAATTTGGGTGTTTCAGGGAATAATAGTAACTTTGCACCCCAGAGCATATGCAGCTTTTCGAAGTCCTCTCGAACGGCAAATTCAATAAAGACTTCTCTGAAAAGAACTGCTGCCAGCTCACGTCTACGAAGGCGTGGGCATTGGCTGTATCAACTTTCAGAGAGGTATGCCACCCGAGAGGACTGTTGAGGATCCAATTCACCCACGACCTTCGTTTTTTATCAGCATCCGATTGTTTTATTGATAAAAAAGGAATTAACGACATGAACATCAACAACGGCGAGGATATCCTCGCATTACTAAACCGCCTGCTTGAGGGGCTGCATCAAGCAGGCTTGACAAACTTCGGCAGCCATCTCAGTATCGTCTACGTCGCCTCCGGCGCACAGCATGTAGGCACAGTCCAGAACCAGTATCTGGGAGCCCACCCCACCCCTCCCAAAGGGAGGGAGAAAAGAGCATCTGAAACGGAGAAGGATACGAAAGCACTCATCCGCCACAGCATCGAGCTGCTGATGCTGGAGAGATATGGTGACGAGCCGCTATTTAACCAGCAAAGCCACTGGCAGGCCATCTATCGCATCTTGGTGGAAAAAGGCTACTGCCGTGATTCCGACTTCGACGGTT
>Ga0326514_10003245_pt1 | contig 10348 bp, 8 predicted proteins | sample 3_2548_0518_D_FD_203653 | JGI IMG/M metagenome (GOLD analysis project Ga0326514, IMG submission 203653) | Bovine rumen microbial communities from UC Davis, California, United States - 3_2548_0518 | ecosystem: Host-associated > Mammals > Digestive system > Stomach > Rumen | place: USA: California... | reverse complement strand
TCCTTGGGCAGGTTGGTGAGGTAGTCCTGGAAGCCCTCGCGGATCTCCTGAATCTTCGAATTGGCCAACTGTATCTTCTCCATATCCGGAGCCTTGATGTCGTTGCCGCTATCATCAGATCCTACACACTTCTGGATGTCCGGAGTCGTGTCATGGAAAGCATGCTGCAACAGTGCCATACCGTCGTAGTCCTTATACTCGCCACGCACACAGTATTCCTCGCGGATCTTCAGGTTATAGCGGTTCTCGGCCTTCAGGGAATACTCGTCGATATGCTCGGCATAGTGAATCTCCATCTTCGTGTCGAAGAGCTTGCCGACATATTCCTCGTAATACTCGGTGGGAATCCATCGCTCACCGAACTGCAGACCGATGTCGTCAAAGGCTATCTGCTGGGGCAATGACTGCTCAAGTGCGTCCTTGGTCTCCTGCAAGGCAGGGACAATCTTGGGGTCATCGGCATGCTCCTGGGCCAGCTCGAGGGCATCACTGACATAGGCCAGCTTGTCATAGACATTGCCAGAGAGGGCCTTACTGCTAATCTCGTAGCGGCCATCGGGCATATAATAGATACGCCCTTTCAACTCACTGACCAAATCGTCTTGAGTATGACCCGTGAGACCTGACATATACTCCAGGTCCACGTTACCGTAGCGGTTGAGCGAGGCAAAGAGGGCTTCCTCGGGGGTATCGACATGGCTGATTTCATAGGCCACAAACGAGACGGGACGCTCGAAGATGTCAGCCTTGACAAACGACTTGTCAACGGCATTCTCCAGCGTCAGCACGTCTCGGCCCTTGGCATCGTTCATGATGACACGGGCGTTCTTGCGCTCGTTCAGCCTGCCGAACTTCCCAACGAACTCGTCATAGACCTGGTTCAGCCTCTGACGGAGCTCGGGCTGCTCCTCACGCGACTGCGCCTCGGTATCGTAGAGTTCCTCGTAGGCATCGCGTATCTGGTAATACAGCTGCATGCGCTGCTCATCGGGAGTGAGTTCCTGTGGTTTCTCCTCTGGCTGTTGCGCCTGACGGGCCTCCTGCACGGGTTCCACGGCATCCCACATGGAGAAGAGATCCAGCTGGACGGGCTGGCTCTGCTGCGCCTGACGTATCTGGGGTTCTGCCTTAACCTGTACTTCATGTACTGGTTTCGGGGCATTGGTCTTGCTTTCAGCGAGACCAAGCTGCACCTCGGCAGAGTTCAAGATAACTTGACTCTGCTCTCGATTTGCATTGGCCTTGTAGTAATCCACAAAATCCTTATAAAGGTCTCGCTTGAAATATTCCGTGAGCAGCCTGGCAATACCCTCCATACCACCGTCATGGGTGCATATCAGGGTCGGCTTGCCGTAGGGGTCGGTGCCTTTCTCCATCTTCGTGGCCACGATAGCCTCCGAGTCAGGAGCCATCATAGACTTCCACCAATGGCAGTTCATCGAGATATCCGTCCAGTCCTCACCGCTCATGGCCTTGAAGCCCTTGTTTACATCGCAGAAGGCCTGCGTATCAGGGTCGAGTGACATATCGTAACCCGTGTATTTCTGCAGAACCACCAAGTCGGAGCCAACATCCGTTCCAGCTTCGTCACGGAACATGCCGTCGGGCAGACGGAAAGCTCCCACCAGTCGTGCATTCTTAGCCAGTTCCTCACGGATGGGGTTGTTCGACGGGGAGTCCATGAATCCCCTGGAGGTGATGAACGCCACAAAACCGCCCTCACGCACCTGGTCGAGGGCCTTCAGGAAGAAGTAGTTGTGAATGGTCGAGACGGCATAGCGTTTCGCATCGTTGCCACTCTTGCGATATTCGTCATCCATCACCTTGATGTCACCGAAGGGGATATTAGATGTCGCAACATCAAATGTACCCTTCAGCTCCGGACTGATGGTCTCAAAGCCGTCAATGGTAATACTGTCCTGTGGGTTCAGAGCCTTCAGGATACGACCTGTCAGCAGGTCTTTCTCAAAGGAACTGACCTTCACGTTAGGATACTCGCCCTTGAAGGCATCACCGAACTTGCCGATACCTGCCGATGGGTCGAGCATCGACTGCACCTCCACCCCGGCATCCTTCATCACCTTGGCGATGGCACCGATGACGGGCTGGGGTGTGTAGAAAGCGGTATTCACGCTCCGCTTGATGCTGTCCGTGAGCTCCTTGGCCTCTCTATCGTCCCTAGCACCATCACGGATGACATCGAACAGTTCCTTCGTCTGGTCGAAATAGGTCAGCTCCGACTGGTTCCAATACTGCTTGTCATCTGTTGTCTCAGTCGGCTTGAGCACGAACTTCAAGCCGCCGAAACCGCTATATCTCTTCAGAACCTCGCGCTCCGCATCCGTCGCTGTCCTGCCCTCCTTTTCCAGCTGGAACACGGTACGGATAGCCGCGATGTTATCCTGTAACTTCTGTCTCTTATTATAAGCCATAAATCTATCTGTTTATCGGTGCAATCCCACTGACATGTCACGCACCTCACCTCGTGCCAGCTCGCGGAGCTCTGCCTTGGTATCGGCCTTCCAGGCATCGGGAATATTTTTCAACTCGGATTCGGAATTGCAGTAAAGCACGTCATAGAAGAAATCCTTCCCTTTGGGCGAGTCATAGTACCCACCGCTATTGGCAGCCAGTTCCAAAGTCTTGATCTGTTCCGGGGAGAAAGCTCTTGCCGACGGGTCGGTTGTTCGCTCTACCAAGGCTTTCTTGGCTTCCTCATAACGATAGTCCGGACAACGCATCCTCGATGCCTGTCCGTATTTCAACGCCACATCGAAAGGCGTAATCTCATCACGACCTGTATAATCCCTGATGCATTTCTGCATATAGCGGTCACATTCCTCTATCGTCGGATAATACAGGGCCACACGGTCGTAGAAGCCAAGCCCATGCGGATTGGTATCGTAGGCAAAGCCATCGTGGAACTCCATCTCAATCGAAAACTCACCGTTTTCGTCGAACTTGACGTATGGGGGAAGGGAGTCCACTTCCGAAAGCCCCTTGCCACTGAGTACAGGGAAACTTCCCTTGTTCAGGAGTATGTTCGACACATATCCCTTCGGACAGTCCAGTTCCGAAAAACTGACCCCTGCCTTTGACAGCAACTGCCGACGGCTGTATTCCAAGGCATGAAGGAAGTTCTCAAAGTGGGGACTGCCAACCTCTGCCAGGGTAAAATTGGTGCTGCTGTCGTTATCCATCACCCGCACGGAATGGCTTTTCGCACGTATCGGGTCATCCGCAAGCATCTTCATGACAGAGGCGAGCTGGGAATAAAAGCTCAAAGCGTTAAGAGGCATTTGCTCGGCATCGATACGATTGCCTCGCTGGAGTATCACAAAGTCTGCAGGCACGATTCGGTTGTCGCTGAAATATGCGCCCAGCACCTTCTCTTCATCAGAAAAGCGATTCGTCCAGTCGCTGAGCTCATCCTCCGTGAAACTGACGATAATCGGTTTGTCTACAAAGTAGGCCACTCCGTCGGAGTCACCACCGCTGGCACGTCCGTTCAACTGTCTGGCAATATCCCTGCACTCCTTACGGAACTCACGGGAACGCTGACGGTCACGCATAATGCCTTTCTCCAGCTCATTCACCTCGTCTGTGCTCAACAGTCCACGGCACCATTTCCTGGCACCAATCTCCGTCTTGAACTCCTCCACCCAACAGTCATTCGAGCTGTTGTCGAAGGCCACAAACTTGGGCTTCTCATAGAAAAAGCCTCTTGCACCCGTATGGGCAGGATAGGTAAGACTACGTGACCTGCGCTCGCTTTCGAGGATCTCACCCAATACCCGCTGGGCCTCCTTGCCTGTCAGGATATCGGTTTCATCACTCCTCACCATCGCCAAAACCATCAAGTAATACACTCATGGCACGCTCCTGAGCCTGGTCTACGGTAAGACCCTCACGACGTGCATTCTCATACTCCTCCTCGGCAGCATCAGCCCTTTCATCGAGGAAGTCATCGCCATACTTGTGCTCCTCGCCCCACTCTCCCAGCAAGTGCAGGAGATAGCGGCGATAATACGACATCTCTTTCTTTGCAGCCATATTATTTCTTCAGATAATGATCATAGAAAAGGGGCCTGCCCTTGGGATGTCAGGATTCAATGATTCAACACCTCCTTCCCTCCGACTATCCCGGACAAGCCCCCAGAAACTAACGCTTCATTCCCTGCTGTTCAGAACGAACGGCACCCTGAGCCAGGTCACTGAGCTCCTCACGGGCATCCTGCTGCCAGTGCTCATTCACACCGTCGGCAGCCAATTTCGGCTGGGCTTTCTCCCACAGACCGGCGAACACCTGCTCGCGCTGCTCCGGGGTCTCGGCATCCTTGGCGAATGCGTTGAGCGTCTTCACCTGCTCAGGGGTGAAGGCACGGGCAGAGGAATCAGAGGCACGGTCGATAATGGCCTTGACTGCTACATCCTCAGAGACACCCTTCTTCTCACCTGGACCGACAATGTCGAGCACCTTGTTGCGGAACTGTTCATTGGCAGCGGCAGCCTGCTCCAGCGTGGCCACCCTGTTCTTAACAGCAGTGGTCTCGTTCTTGGACAACAGGCCAGACACCTCGATGCCGTTCACCTGACCATGCAACATGACGCGGTCAGGGTTATCCTTCACGGCAGAATAACGCAGGCCAGTGATGTTGGCGGCACTGGGCAGCTTGAACTTTGACCAGTCCACCTTCTGGGCTGCCTCGAGCTTCTCGCCATTGGTCTGGCGCTGTGCCTGTACGCGCTGCTCCATACGTCCGGCGATGTCGGCCATCGTCAAAGGAGCACCTACTGACTTTACCTGTCCGTGATCGTCGAGGGTTACCTCGGCACGGTGACGGATAGAGGCCAGCTCCTCCTTGTTCAGGATGCCATAGAAACGGGAATCCTTGTTACCCTTCTCACCAAAGGCCAGCTGCCACTTGCCCACAAGACCTTCCTTGCCGGAAAGTGCCGTCTCCTTTGCTTCAGGAGACATCGAGTCAACAAGCTTTGCTCGCTGATCCTTGTTCATGTGGTCAACGTCCATACCCTCCTTACGGAGCGCATTCAGCAGGAGGGTGTCCTCAGTGATCTTCTCCAGAGTGATGTAGTTCACGTCACGACCGTTGATATTCGCCGTCTTCTGATGGAAGGCGGCATCATCCACATGCATGGGATAGGCAGCCTTGACGGCAAACTCCTTGGCCTTGACAGGGTCTTCGGCAAAGATCTTCTGATACTCCTTGGCCTGATCCGGCGACAACGGACGCGACAGCTGGGTGCGCATCCCGCTACGACGCTCCTCCGAAGTCTTACCCTCGGGATTCAACTTGCCATAGTCGGCCTGTACCATCGTGTTGCCGTCCTTCTGGAAGACACGGATCTTGTCAATGGTGTTACCTTCCGTGGTGGTTACCTTCGCCTTGGGAGCCTGCTGCTCCTGGCTCTTCTGATTCTCTTCCTGAGAACCAGCTTCTGCGACAGCCTTTTGCTGTCCGTCTTCAACTTTCTTTTTTGCCATTGTAAAAAATCAATTTAGTTTTTGTGTTGGTTCGAAAAGAGGCTCACCTCTTCACGGCGCAAAAGTACGATAAAGGGGCCAAAGAAGGGGTCTCGCGAAATTTTCGTGCGGTTTTTAACGTTGACACAACTTTCAAACTGAAGAGGCATATAAAAACACACATCTTTTTCATGAGAGCAACAAAAAACTCTTGTTTTTCTTTTTTGTTTCAAAAAAATGTTGTATTTTTGCAACCGAAACGAATAGTTCGGAACTGTCGAGTTCGATAAAATACAAAATAAAATATGAAGTTTTACGATAGGAAAGAAGAAATCGAGAAGTTACGGGAGATCAGGAACCTCTCGCACAAGGCGGCACAGTTCACTGTACTGACTGGACGCAGGCGCATCGGCAAGACATCACTCGTGATGAAGGCTTACGAGGACGAGACAATACTATATTTCTTCGTGACCAGAAGCACAGAAAGTGTGCTCTGCGAAGAGTTCGGGAGGGAAATCACGGAAAAGCTGCAGATTCCCCTGCTGGGAAAGCCGGAACGGTTTGCCGACATCTTCGACTTCCTGATGGAACTGTCGAAGACACGGCCCATAACCCTGATGATTGACGAGTTCCAGGACTTCAACCGCGTGAACAGCGCTATCTTCTCACAGATACAGAAATCATGGGACCTGAAGAAAGGGGAGTCTAAGATAAACCTGATTGTATGCGGATCGGTCTACTCGATGATGACCAAACTGTTCCGAGACAAAAAGGAACCCCTGTACGGCCGTCAGACGGAGTTCCTGAAAATCGAGCCTTTCACACCTGCCGTACTTAAGGAAATCCTGGCAGATTACAATCCTGAATACAGCAAGGAAGATCTTCTGGCACTGTACACCTATACCGGTGGCGTGGCAAAATATGTAGAACTGCTGATAGATACAGAAGCTATCACGGCGGAGAAAATGCTGGGACGCATCATCGCCAAGAACTCGTACTTCATCTACGAGGGAAAGAACATGCTCATAGAGGAATTCGGGCGCGATTACGGACGCTATTTCGACATCCTGAAGCTGATAGCCACCGGGCATAACACAAGGGGTGACATAGAGGGCATCCTCCATGCGGAAGTGTCCGGCTATATGACCAGACTCGAGAACGACTACGGACTGATTGCCAAAAACAAGCCCATGTTCCAGAAATCTGCCAATAAGAACATCGTCTATGCGGTGAGCGACCTTTTCCTGCAATTCTGGTTTCGCTATATCTACAAGTATAACTATATCATAGAGGCGAACGGCTACAAAAAACTGGCTGACATTGTCCAGCGCGACTATGAGACGTATAGCGGCAAGACTCTTGAAAAGTATTTCAAGGCCGTGATGAGAGAGAGTGAACAGTTCACGCGCATCGACAGTTGGTGGGACCGTAAGGGCGAGAATGAGATTGACATCATCGCGGCAGACGACCTGGAGAAAGTAGTGACGTTCTATGAAGTGAAAAGACAGCGCAAAGAACTCGACATGAAAGTTCTGAAAGACAAGGTACAGCGGTTCAAGGAGGTCACGGGCCAGTACGATAAATATAACCTTTCGGTGGCAGGTCTGTGTATGGAGGATATGTAAAGCGACTTTTCGAAAAACGATTAAATTATGAAACATCGAAGACTCGACAAATATGTCACGCTCTACAACGTCTGCAGAGAGGGTGGCCGGGAATGTTTCCAATACGTGGAAACGCTCCCTCAGAACCGTCTGCCTATCCGGGCCCTGAAAGATTTCTACCGTCAGGTCGAGGAGCATGGCTATGATGTCCTCTCACCAAGCGACAAGGAGTACGAGCGGGTGGTGAAAGCCCTGAATGCCGTGTCGAAGAAAGACGCGATGAAGGATGACATGAGTTCCTACAACCACTATAAGCCCGAGGAGGTCTGCACCTGCGGACGCTGGATTTTCTTCGAACATCTGCCTTATTACGACGAGAAGGAACTGAAGGAGATTGTCTACCCCAAAACGGCAAGAAGGAAAGCGGAAGAAAAGCCTGGGAAGATCAAGGAAAAGATGTCTTCCATACGTGTTCCTGCCTTCCAGAAGGAATCCGTCAAGCAGTTCCTTGACTGGCTCAAAGAGACTAACGCATCCGATGCTTCCATCTATTCGGCACTCCGCTATGCCAAATACGCAATGGAGAGCAAGGCTGAGAAATACGCCGAGTCCCCTACCCTTCAGTCCATGGCTGATGACCTGAAAAAGCAGATTGCCCTCCTCGAAGAGCTGGAGGACAAACTGCCGAGATTATAATGGAAACAAATCTTATTTGATTCCTCCACGTGAAAGCTCCAGACTTTCATCGGCTTTCACCTGGCGGTCATAGTTTTCACGTACTGCCTGCTGCTGTTCATCATACTTCCGCAGGACAGCATTCGTGAGCGTATTCAGCGGAAGAGCACCCTTATAATAGGCATCGACGGCTTCATCATTGATGGTAATGACAGAAGGGACATGGTCGATGGTGACCACAAGGGTGTTGCCCTTCATCACCGGCTGTGACACACGCAGGTCGAGCGGCTCGTCATCGTACTTACGATAATGACGGACTGCCTGTAGCCTGATACCGTCCCTGTTTTCCAAGGCCTCATGGCCAGCCTTATTCAGGAGGTTGGCACCGCCAAGGCCGACAAGAAGCATCTTCAACAATGGGTTACGGACGAACATGCCTGCGAAGATGGCTGCAAGGGGCATCATGTTATCGCCAAACTTCAGGTTGCGCGACTTTCCTGTGAACATCCCTACCAGCATATCGGGCAGCATAGCCAGCACATAGCCGAGATTCTTGCCCACATCACTGAAGCCATTCAGACCAAGAGTGTCTATCAGACCTCCCCAACCACTGACGGACTGGACAGCAGGAACCGTAGCCTTCGCCGCTTCGGCGACTGTAACTGGTTGTGTCTGAACAGCCTGCAGAGGTGCATGATTCTGTTCCGCTGCTGATTCATTTTGAGGGAAGTGTTCCTGTATGGCAAAATGCAGCTCGCCAGCCTGACGCAGCTGCTCTGCATAGTCAGGGACTTCGGGCAGTTTGACCGTCTCAAGCCCTATCTTCGGCTTGAAGGCAGCCCCATCCGACAAGGAGCGGGAATGCGTCACGATCTTATGCCCTAACTGACTGTTCACTCCCTTCACAAGCTCACTGGAATAAGGATTCACACTTCCTTCATCCTGACGGAGAGTGGCCAATACGTCACCGTCCGACGCAAACAGTGCGGCGCTCACCATCCTGCTTACATCCTGCTGCTTTCCTGCCTTGGACATGATGGCATCTCCAGCAAAGCCGATGCCCAGGTCCATCGTCACGAACTTTCCCAGACCAGTCCACGAGCTGGCACCCATCATAGGAGCCGTCAAGGCCAAGTCTGTCAGGGAGCCAAGGGCCTTTCCAACGCCTTTCTCCAGTAAGCCAGGATCATAGCGCTCGACAATCTTCTTGTCTATGTATTGCTGCAGGTCTGTTGTCGGCGCACTGGCCAGTGACAGCAGTGACGAACGCCGGGCTTCATCGAGGATATAGTCGACAGAGCCCTTGAAAGGACTCTTCTCCACCTCATAGTCTACCATCCGCATCATCAGACGGTGGTTGACATAGGCCATCGCGAGGTCACCGCCCAAGGCATCAGAAAGCTGGCGGTAACGCGACTCACCCACCTGGGCAACAGCCGCAGTACGCCAAGCCTTTGCCAAGACCTCTACATCATGACGAAGCTGACTGTCACCCACCATATCGGCACTGAGCTTCTCAATGTCCTTGGCAGGAACGTTCAGCGTCACTCCCGCAGCATAGTCCTCAGACGGCATCAGGGCATTCCTCACGCCAAAGCCCGAGGAACGTCCTGACACCACAGCGGCATTACGGCAGTCAATATAGAAGTCCAGCCGACGGATCAGCTGCTTATCGAAATACCTGTCGATGCAATACTCCGCATCCCTAAAATTCTGCAAATCCATTATACCTTATTATATTATTAGAGACCAAGAAGCTGCTGACGGGTCTGGTCAATGGCCTTATGATAGATACTCATCTGCTTAGGCCAGAAACGGGTGAGCCACGAATCCTTCGAGATCTGGTCATTGATAAAAGCTATAGCCTGCTTGCGGGTTATCTCTATCGCCGGCTCACCCTTCTGCCTGTCGTTAAACCATGCCTTCGTCCAGCAGCGGTTACCCTCCGTGTCGAAATAGACGGAAGCGACACGCTTCACATCGAAACTCTTCACGTCTATCTGGAGTCCTGCCAACGGGTCTGTCAGATAGCCGTCGGCTGCTGCCTGGTCAGAAAGTTTTTTTTTACGTCGTCACCCCATGAGGAGAGATACACACCATGGCGCAGGGCCATGTAGTTCAGGAAGTCACCAATCAGGAGGTTCTGCACCTTGCCTGCCAAAGGCGCTCCACGGCTGCTCAGCCCAAGGGGATTGCCTATCTGGGGGATGGTCTCAAAGAAATAGCTCCTGCTGGCAGACTGCGCGAAGATATTCCTGAGCGACTGCTCCATCCTGACTGACGGAGCATAGCTGCCCAGACGGATGTCATTCATATAGGCCGGGAGCCAGCGGAGCATCATCTGCAGCAGCTCTTCCTGGTCTTCATCATAGTCGGTCTTCACCTTCACGCCGAGGTTGGCAAGGCGGTAATGGCCCTTGATACCCATCGCCTCCAGCTGCTCCATATTGCCATAGACCATGGCCAGGAACTCCATCGGGTCAAGCTCACGACCCTCACAGCTCACCTCGAAATGCAGGAAGTTGCCACTCTGGGCCACCTGCAGTCCGGCATAGACAGGCATGCCGTAAGTGACATACGCCTC
>Ga0326514_10003244_pt1 | contig 10350 bp, 21 predicted proteins | sample 3_2548_0518_D_FD_203653 | JGI IMG/M metagenome (GOLD analysis project Ga0326514, IMG submission 203653) | Bovine rumen microbial communities from UC Davis, California, United States - 3_2548_0518 | ecosystem: Host-associated > Mammals > Digestive system > Stomach > Rumen | place: USA... | reverse complement strand
TAACTGAACATTCTGTAAAAAATTCTATTATATATCATGATTTGATAAGTTATGAAAATGACATTACGGTAATAGATTCAACAACAGAAAATGCAGTTTTTAAGTTTAATAAGGGTGTTATTCCTTGTGTGTTAAATTTTGCAAGTTTTACAAGACCGGGTGGAGGTTTTATAAAAGGTTCAATTGCTCAAGAAGAGGCATTATGTCATGTTAGTAATCTTTATAATGTGCTTTTAGAATTTAAGGAGTATTATGACAAAAATTATCAAAAAATATCATTTACAAGTGGTCTTTATGATAATTGGGCAATTTATTCACCCGCCATATATTTCAAAGTTGTTGATTTTGAAGCTTATGCTAATGTAATAACTTGTCCAGCACCTAATTATACAGTATATCGAACAAAATCAGATAATGACACACTTTATGATGAAGTTTTAAGATCTCGTATTAAGTATATTTTAGATATTGCAAGAGATAATGAACAAAAGATACTTATTTTAGGAGCATTTGGATGTGGTGTATTTGGTAATGACCCAATAAAAGTTGCAACAATGTTTAAATCACAATTACGTAATTATAAATTCGAAAAAGTAATTTTTGCCATTCCTCATACTAATAATGGAAATTATGAAGCGTTCAAAAAAGTTTTTGAAAATTAAAATATGAATGTAGATACATCTGTTTTTACATATGAATTTGATAAATTTATCGAACATCTTCATGATTATTTTGGAGATGAATATGGTAAAGCTCATGATGAATATTTAATAAAGTTTTTATTAGAACAAGCAGTATTTTACGAAAGTGAATTAGAATTATACGATGAATAAAGAAATATTTGATATTTATTTAGATAAACTTGCTAAAGAAGCAATAAAAAATCAAGAAGCTCGCAAGTATGCCGAAGATAAACGGAAACGAGAAGCTATCTATAAAGAAATTACTAAAGATATAGAGTTCATTAGTAAGTTTGTCAAGAAATGTCAAAGTCGTCAAACTGGTGAGAAAACAGTATTTTATGATATTGATATTGTAAAAATGCCACAAGCAGGTACTTGGGGAGAGTTTAATCAACTATACAATAAATATCATCAATTGAGAGGACGTAGTTTAAATCTTTCAATGTATGCTTCTATAAAACAAAGTATGTTTCTTGATGATTCTGTAAGATGTTATATCATTCCTGCTGTTAAATGGGCTTATGATAACTATGTCAAAGAAAATTTCTATGGTAAAGAAATAGAATTTGAAGAATATCCTGGTTATTTCATAAAATGCAAGGCTTTTCAAATTGATTGGTTTGATGAAGTATACATAGCTAAAGAGAAAATCAAAACATCATTCCAAAAGAAAATTGAAGAGATAGAAGAGAAATATAGATTCAAAACAGACTGGAAATATCCCAAAGAATATGAACCAGAAAGTTGGGAAAGAGCATGGATTAATTATGTAGAACGATATGATATACATGACTATTTATATAATTGTCAAGATATGCTAAGACATCCAGAAAATTATTCGGGAATTAAAGATATTCCTCAATATATAAAAGAAGCTGAAAAAATATTACATAGAAAGATACAATGAAAAATATATTGAATAAAGAGCAAAATACAGAAGATTATTCAGTAAAAATTACTTTTGAAGTACAATGCAATTCACATACATCTATGATGAATGGTGAGACATTGAAAGAACGTATATTAGATTATATAAATCAATGTACTGATGCTATGGATGATTCAATGAGACATTGGGGAGACCATTATCACGATATAGAACCAGTAAAAGTTGAATTATATGATGAAGATGAAAAATTAATTGATGTGACTGACGAAGTTTTAGACTAATGAAAGATATATTAGAAAGTATAATGGATGTTAAAATTCCACAGAGAAAGAAGAATGCACTTCTTATAACTCTTCCAAGTTCTATCAAATGGGAAGATTATGAAAAGGAATTAAAAGCTGTGGAAGATGAATCTCAAGTGATGAATTTCAAAGTACCATTCTTACCAAAGAATATTCATCACATTAAAAGAGTTTATCTTATACATAAAGGAAATATTGTTGGTTGGCAAAAATTTGTTGGTACTTCAGATAAACCATTCAAATGTACAACAACTGACAAAAATTGGGAAGGTAAGTTTATTCAAAGAACTGGACCATTTCATAAAATAGAACCAATTCCTTGTGTTGGATTTCAAGGATTTAGATATTACGATTACGATGAGTAGTTTTTATTTGATAGTTGGAGCACAAACAGCTGAATATTTAGAACAGTTGATGTATGAGGCAGATTTAGAAGCATACAAAAAATTAAAAAGAAAAAGAAAAAAGAGATATGAAAATATATATAGTAGCTCGACCTTACGAAGAAATTGAAGAATTTATTCCAATGTATATAACCACATACGAGGATAAGGCTCAAACATTTTTAAAGCGGTATAGTGATGAATCTATTATGATGGTTATATTTTCTAAAGAATGGGATCCAAATGATCCACAAGGTTCACCAAATATTTTATTTAATTATCTTGATGGTGATTTAACATATACACAAGATATGACAGAAAATAATACTTTATATAATAAATATAAAGAATTTATGGAATTAGATGAAGAAGAAGCTGAAAAATATATGTTTGGTGATCCAGATGAACCTCGAGACGAAAATGGAATGATGAATGTAAAAATATGGGACTTAAATAATGAAGAATAAAGAATATTACTTTGATATATGGACGCATTGGGTGTGGAGTTATAATTATGTATATGAAGCACCTCTTGAACATTATCCATTAAAAGATGATACCGAAGATAGTCTTGATATGCTTGAGTCATATTGTAGATTAATTATTACCGAAGGTAAGCGTCGTAAGAAATATAAGAAAGAAAATTCATATGAATTGTTTTCTCCTTCAATTCAAGATGCTATACAACAAGTTATAAATCTTATGTGTGATGGACGTGAACTTCATGATGTTGTTGAAGTGAATAATCCAGATTTGCCCCTTAAAAAATTTGATCATCATCTTGACAAAAATGGAAAGTTACCATTTGAAAATAATCCATTTTATACATGCCAACGTATTATTGATGACATAGCAGAAGTTAAAGAAATTGTAAAGTCTGCTAAAGAAACAGCAAATTTTGAACAATTCTATGATGGTAAGTGGTATTATTTTGAAGGATATGAGTCAGGATCAATGGCTATTAAATTTACAAAAATTAACAAAAATGCCAAAGGTGAATATACATTTGATGGTGATGTTGTATTTTATGAAACTGTTAATGGACGTTGTGACGGTGATGGAATTATATTAAATGATGATGTAACTGATATGTCATTTGATGAAGTTCCATATTGTAGAATTGAAGATTGGGATGATGAAGAAGATACAATTGAAAATCAATTAATTCATTTCATTCAAGTTGATCATGAATGGAGTGATGGAAAGATAGAATATAGAAAGAAAATGACAGATGAAGAAATGCGTAAAGACGTCATGGAAAATATGTCAGCATTATTAGAACAAACATTTGATATTTAAATTATGGGATTAGATAATTTTACAAAAATTGTATACGGCTGGAAAGTAGAAAAAGAAGAAGCCGAAAATCTTAAAAATGACTTGGAAGTTTGGGATGAAGAATATTATGACCAAGTTCAAGATGTAATTGTTGAAGATACTATGTGTGGTAACTACATATATTTTGGTGCAATAATTGCTTCATATGATGCAGTTTGGGATCCTGAAGAAGTAATTGTTAATGATGATTTAATTAAGAGTCAAATGAAAGAATGGCATAAGTTTCTTGAGAAAAATCCTGAATTTGCAAATCTTATTTCAAACTACCAACATGGTGAACCTCAATTATATGTGTTTCAACAAATATGGTAAAATATGAACCAATTTATGACACAAGTGGAACTTGGGAAGTTCATTTTAACATACCTGAAAATTTAGACAATATTATGGATATAGGAAGCGGAAATGGTTACCCAAGTGCAGCATTATCAAATTTTGCTCCACATCCATTTACAATAGATGGAGTAGAATGTGCGTCAATGGAAGGTTTTTTACAAAGTCTTAAATTTGAATCCATTGATATGCAAAGATATGTTTGTACATTAGTAGGTAAAGCAGCAAAGAAAAAAGGTGCAAAGAAGAACTGGAAACAAAAACAAGAATTGTATTGGAATGGAAGAGTATATAAAAGAGACTCAGAAGACTATCAAAACCTCCTCAATAGAGCCTACAATAGACTTTACACAAATGACGGCTTCTATAGAGCTTTACAAGCTACAAATGGAATGGTATTGGAACACTCTATTGGACGTAACAAGAGTTCCGAAACGGTACTTACAAAGCAAGAGTTCACATCTAGACTCACTCATTTACGAGACAGAGGAAAGCTTCCTGAATACAAAGAAAAAAAGCGACCAGAGCAAATGGAACTTGGCATATAATTGTGCTATATTAAAATATAAAATGTGTTCATTAAAAAATGAAAAATCTAGATTGGGAAGAAAGCAATATGTGTAAATTTAATTGCTGTCCATATTATGATTTTGAACACGATGAATGTTCGAGAAATATTTGTATTAAAATAGAAAAGAATAATGGAAAAGAAATATGTAGATAATGATGTTTGGAAATACAGAGTTTCTTTGAAATGGGGATTTGAAGACAAAGATGTTGTTGTCTATACTAAGCCATTTCCTGACCCTATTTTCATTAATGAAGATGATTTTGACAAGGAATGTCAGAGGCAAGAAAATTTAGTGAAAGATAGATATTTCACAAAAGAAAGAATCGAAGAGCTAAAGCAGGAGTTTATAAAGAGAATACAAGAATGTGAGAATCCATTCAATATTTGTTGTGTAGATACAGATGGTGGATATAATGTTACAGAAGAAGAATTATTTAGTTTAGATTAGTATGGCATATGTAGATTGGTCTTCAGTTAAAGAAATTGATTGCTCAAAACCTTATAAAACATTTTTAGATTTAAAAGATGGTGATACAATTTTTTTAATTGATTTTAAAAAATTAGAACTTAAAACTTTACATATTGAAGATATTTCAATAAAAGAAAATAATGCATATAAAGTAAATAATAGATTTGAAGTATCTTTTGTAATTCCTGATATTAATCGCATATGTATTAGTGATGGTAATAAATATCTAGATAGGGTTCATATAAATTATAAAGATGAATATTTAACAACTGATGAAAGAATTGGTGAAACAATTTTATCTTTATTAAGATCTAGAAATGAATATCAATGGGGATGTCTAATTGGAATATTTGGCAATCCTATGAGTAATTATGCACATAAACAAATAAAACTTTGCTAATATGAAAGATTTTAAAGGAAAAGAATTACATGAAGGTGATGAAGTTGTATTTGTATTAAAACTTGATGGAGGAAAGGGACAAATACAACTTTCTGAAGGAGTAATTAAACAATTTCATGCGGGAAATGCATATATTCAACCAAAAGACAAAGATTATGATTGGGCTACTTGGGGTTGTAAAGGAAAATGTATAATGAAATTATGAAAGGAGAATTTTTAGAATTATTTAATAAGTGGCATTCGTCATTTATGTTTAGTGCGCATGGCTCAGCAGATCCAAAAGCTAAAGAACATTATGAAAAGCTAAAAAAGTGGTGTGAAAAACATCATGATGAAGCTTTAGAATATATTAAAGAGTTATTACTTGAAGAGCCATGTGATATAGTTCGTATATTAGATGACGTATATCAAAAAGAGTATGGATATTGTGTTAAAGGATTTTGTCCATTAGATGTATATTGTAATTGGTGGTTAAATTTAATTATGGGTACTCACACTAATGGAAAATCAAATATTAACTATTATAAAGATTATAATGAATGGAGTAATTATTTAAAAGACAATTATATACCTTGGGATCCACGTATTGAAGGAGATCCAAATGTTACATTAGAGGAGTTTAAATTAGGAAAACGTAATGATGAAAATTTATTAAAAGAACGAAAATATGGAAGCACTAACCAGAAAACAATGGATTGATAAACTATTAAAAGTTGAATCAAAAGAAAAATTAGAAAAACTTTTAAAGAAAATGTATGATGCTGCTCGTGAAAATGGATATGATGATGGCTATTGTGATGGTATTGGTGAAGGATGTGATTATGATGGACGCATGTATGAGGAAGTAGCTTATGAATGGGATGAAGAAAATGATGAGCCAGGAGAAAGAATAGATTATAAATGGGATTTGAAATAATATGAAAGCTGAAGCAAATAAATTTTATAAGCTTAATTCTGCCAATCCATATTTTTGTGTAACAATACAAAGAATGGTCAAATTTTTAGGTTTGGTTGCAGTAAAAGCTGAAAATGCTGGAATAGCAGACAAAATTCATTATGGATATTTGGTTGACACCACTAATCCATTTGGACCAGACTATGAATCAGATTTGTGTGAAATTGAATTTATGGATGAGGACATTATGGATGAGTATCAATTAAAAGACATGACATTACCATATATGGATTTCCCATTAAAAGAACAAACACATTTAGAAATAAATAATGAATAGTGATTTTAATACATTTATAAGAAGTATATTAGCGGGTATTTGTATTGGATTGGGTGGAGCTATATTCATTAAACTTGGTGGAGTAATTGGAGCATGTATGTTCGCATTTGGATTACTTACTGTAGTTCATTTTAAGTTACCACTTTATACAGGCACTGCAGGTTTTATACAACTTAGCAAATTTGAAGAATATAAAAAGATGTTTATCATTCTTCTTGGTAATATTCTTGGTTGTATTTTATTAAGTTATATGAACATTAAAGGAATTGACGGTACAGCAATTATTCAATCTCGTATAGATACGTCATATTTACAATGTTTACTTAATGCTATTGGATGTGGTTTAATAATGACTTTAATTGTTAAAGGCGGTCGAGATAAAAACTTACTTTTGATTTTGTTCGGAATACCTCTATTTATTTTACTTGGATTTTATCACTCTATAGCTGATGCATATTATATGATGGTAACTTCAGATGAATTACGTAATGTTTACTTTAGTAGATATTTAGTAATAGTTGCAGGAAACTTTATTGGATGTAATATACCGCGATTATTAAAATATGAAAATACATAATAAAGAATTTCGCATAGTAGAAAAAACATATGGTGATGGCCATAAAGAATATCATGCTGAACAACTTTTGATAAACTTATTACTTTTCAAAATTTGGAAAGATTATGTTTATGATGTTTGGGATTATGGATATGGAAGTATAACTTGGAAATATCGTTTTCATACGTATGATGAATGCTTAGATTATCTCACAAAAAATCTTGACAAAAAATATCAAAATATACAAAAGAATAAACTTTTAAATACAAACATATTTAATTAATGGAATATTCAAAAATGACAAAATCTCTAAATGAATTAACAAATTTAGAATTAGACCAACTTATAGCAAATGGCCATCTTGGAAATAATACTAAACAAATAAAAGAACTTTGGCATTTCTACGTTTCTGTTGAAGAAGAAAAGAAACGTCGTAATCTTCAACTTAGAGAAATTCAAAAGATTTTACCAATTGCAAAATATTTTAGAACAATAACAAAATTTGGCACATTTTTGTTTAGAGTTGTTGATTGTAAAGAGGCTCCAAAGGGAATGCATATAACTCATTTTTGTGAAATTGATGGAATTAGAGTTGATAAAAACAAACTTACAAGAATAAACACATCAAATGCAAAAAATTATGAGTTAAGTTCAGCAATTGAATTTGGCTGGGATGCTAAATCTCAACAAATGGTATTTTGGATTAAAGGAGATTTTGCACCTTATGAAGTAATGGAACAAACAGAAGAGCAAAACAAAGATTTTATTAAAACATTAGATCTTTTAGGATTTGACACTGATTGAATATTATTTTTAAACAAAAATATTTGTTATAATATATGACATCATTAGCAGAATTAAATTATAGTGAAATTTGCGAATTATTAAATGTTGGTCATATTGGTGATAAGACTAAAGACCTTTTTGAATTACGTGGATTTTACACATTAGTAAGAGATAAAAAAGAAGAATTGGAAAATGAAATGGGTAAGAATTTTCCAGTTAATAGATATTTTTACGCTGAATCTGAAAATGTTAAAGTAATCTTCAAAGTATTAGAAGTTGTATTTAACACATTGAATAATGAAAATGATTTACTTATAACAACTGGATATAATTTAGTTGATGGTAATTCATTTGAGGGTTATTTCTCATTTAGTAATCACATATTATGTTATAACACAGTTAATAATGTAGTATTGTTACTTAATTCATCAAATAACACATCAACTGTAGCTACAGAAATAACTGAAGAAGAATATAATACATATATCTCACATTCATTATCATTTAATATGAGATCTTCTATATAATCATCAAATAAATTTTATCAAAGAATTGAATTATTGAAAATACCTACTATATTAAAATCAATAATTTAGTTCTTTGAAATTTGGGGGTATTTGGATTTGATTGGGTATGTGACCTTAAGAATCATGCAGGAGCGTTGAATCCTAAAATTTGACAAAACAATAACTGACGATGAATTTGAATATCGTATGGCTGCGTAATCCGATAGGATTGGTATAGAAACACCCTTAGGCGCCTTGCCCGAGCAGTGGGAACTCTTCGGAGTCTGGGAACAGAAGCCCCACACAAAAGTTTTCTACATGAATCTTTGACTTTATAAAGAACAATGAACACTCTTTAGTTGCTGGTTCACAATCAGATAAGCATGTAAAAAATTCTTCTGGAAAGGTATTTAAGACGCGGGTTCGAGTCCCGCTACCTCCACTCTCAGGCAGTTGGAAAGACAACGGTTTTTTGAGTGTACGCTTAACACAAGGAGTTTGTTGCATACATGTACTCTGAACAAGACAGTCGCTTTTGGGCAATTTGCTCGTTAGCAAATTGTGGGTTTCTGTACTCCCTTATCGTTCAGACGTTTTATTGGTATTTCGATAAAGATCAATCGGGTGTAGGAGATGGCGCAAACAATTCCTTTTAAAGAGGTATGTCAGATAAATACTAGTTAGTTTGATGTACAACGAGTGAGAAGCCTGAGAAACTTCTCATTTTTTTGTTTAAACATTTTCTCAAATAATATTTGAATTTTTTCTAATTGTTTCTATATTATATATGTAAAACAATAAACAATATGATAGTAACAACAAATTGGATTGCAGAAAATTATTCAAAGTTTAATTCTCTCTACTTTGGTGGTACTCTTCCAAATATAAAGTTTAAGACTAACCGCTCAAAGCACTCTTGGGGATTTGCTTCATTTCGTTACGATTGGGCAAATGGTACTATCATTCCTGAATGCATTACAATTTCTAATTATTATGACTCTCCTGAGGAAGTCAAAATACAGACTCTCCTTCATGAAATGATCCATATTGAAGATTATTTCTGGCATCCTGAACACTTTATTCGCAATGGTCGTAAGGTATCTGGTCGTTCCTATGATGCACATGGATATTGGTTCATGGAGGAAGCAAAAAGACTTTCTAAAGAAAGTGGATATAAAGTTGCTAATCACGTAACTCAAGAAGAAGTGGCAGCTTCAACTCTTTCTAAGAGCTCTGAAAGAAATATGACAATTCGTAAAAATTCTGCTCTTATTTGCGCAGTAATTGGAAAGAATGGCATTTGGTATTTTAAGACCGATATTTACAAGGTTGAATATCTTAAGACTCACCTTCGTACAGCTTACAATTGGAATCTTACAATTGGAGAGTTTAAGACAATCAAGTTCTATACTTTCGACAATCCTTCACTTGCATCTCGTAGAAGTTGTGGAAAAAACATCCGCGGATGGAAAACTGATAAGTTCGGTTTTATGAACAAAATGGAAGAATTTAAGGCAACTGAGGTACATTTTTAAATTATATTTGAATTTTAGACAGAAATTTCTATATTAAATTTGTAATAATCAAAAAGTAAAAATATGAAGCAGAATTTCACTAACGAAGAGATTGGAAAAATTGTAATTAACCTTACATCTGCAATTGCAGTCACTGTAAAAGTCAATAGGGCTGGCAATATAGATGTACGTAATCCTAAGACTTTCGAAAAGGAAAAGTGGACTCTTTATAACACTCCCGATGGATATCTCTGGCGCCGCCATAATCTTAAGAACGGTTACTGCTATCCTCTCCACATGGTAAATCGTAATGACCTCGAGGTCTATACAGGTAACTACTCTTATCGCTATTGGAATATGCATAAGCATTGTGGATTTAAGACTATTG